>JAEIGA010007699.1_pt1 | contig 16341 bp, 16 predicted proteins | sample 9270691 | NCBI WGS metagenome assembly JAEIGA01 (sample SAMN17057246, study PRJNA624740) | gut metagenome | biome: biome; isolation source: fecal sample | host: Bos grunniens | place: China: Xizang | collected 2019
ATAAAGAACTTACACGCCACTATCGCTGGCAAGGAAATACTCAAGGGCCTCAACCTCACCATCCACGAGGGCGAGGTACATGCTATCATGGGACCTAATGGCGCAGGCAAATCGACCCTATCGAATGTGCTCACGGGTCACCCCGCTTATACCGTCACAGAAGGTGAAGTTATCTTCCGCGGCAAGAACCTGTTGGATATGGCACCTGAGGTACGCGCCCGCGAGGGTATCTTCCTCTCGTTCCAATACCCAGTGGAGATTCCTGGCGTATCGGTGGTGAACTTCATGCGCACAGCCGTGAACGAGAAACGCCAACACGAGGGCAAAGAGCCACTCAAGGCAGCCGAATTCCTCAAACTCATGCGCGAGAAGAAAGCCCTTGTCGGTATGGACAATAAGCTCACTAACCGTTCAGTGAATGAGGGTTTCTCGGGTGGCGAGAAGAAACGCAACGAGATTTTCCAAATGGCTATGCTCGAGCCATGCCTCTCTATCTTGGATGAGACTGACTCAGGATTGGATATTGATGCACTGCGCATTGTGGCTGAGGGAGTGAACAAACTCAAGACACCTCACACCGCCTCTATCGTCATCACCCACTACCAACGCCTATTGGACTATATCGTGCCAGATTTTGTGCATGTGTTGGCAGACGGCAAGATTGTGCGCACTGGAGGTAAAGAACTGGCCCTCGAATTGGAGGAGAAAGGCTATGCGTTCTTGAACAATTAATAATTAATAGTTAATATTTTTTTGGGATGACGCAGTCTTCTATCCAACATATTACACTCTCCGCTGGCGAGGCACGCGAGTTCGTTTTTATCAATGAGCCCGACACGCATTGGCATATTGTACAAGAGGAGAACTCCTCCTTGCGCATACATATCATCTATCTCTCGGAGGAGGGGACCAACGCTCAGTGGCAATCCACCCTCACGGTAGAGCAGAATGCTCCGCATTGCCGCACCGAGATTTACGCTATGGGCTTGCTACATGCATCGCAACAGGCACATCTTCTCACGCGCGTGTACCATAATATAGGTGAGGGTTACTCCTCGCAGGTGCTTAAGTTCGTATTGGACGACCAAGCCAAAGGCAGTTTTCGTGGCGAGTTGAAGATTCAGCCCGATGCGCAGCAGACCGAGGCATACCAGACCAACCGCAACATCCTGCTCTCGCGCCAAGCGGAGATGCTGACCGAACCACAATTGGAGATTTACGCCGACGATGTCAAAGCCAGCCATGGTGCTACCACGGGCCAATTGGATGAATCAGCATTGTTCTATATGCAGCAACGCTGTATTGACCGCGACACCGCAGCCAAACTACTACTGTGCGCATTCTTTGACGAAGTGCTCAAAACGCTCTCCGACACCGAACTGCAAGAAAAACTGGTAGAAAAAATCAACCTTATCCTATGATTACTTCACACGGCTGATGGCGTAATTCAGTAGGGCAATCAGACTCTCTTTGTATTTATTATCGGGGAAGATAGACAGGGCCGCAATGGCTTTCTTGCGGTGTTTCTCCATCTCTTGGTGCGCATAGCGAATACCTTCATAACGCAGGACAAACGACTTAATCTCCTGTTCTGCCTCAAAGACGTCAATATGTGGCGACTTATTGGCCAATGCCTCTGCCATCTCACGGATAGCATCCGCCTCCTCTTTCGTAGCGCGTTTCAGCGAGATTAATAAGGGCAATGTGGCTTTACCATCGCGAATATCGTTCATCGTGGGCTTGCCTATATCCTCTATATCTGAATAGTCCAGCACATCATCCTTGAGTTGGAAGCACATGCCAAGATGCAAACCAAACTGGCGCATGGCAGTCATCTGACGCATTGTAGCCCCCGTACTGGCAGCACCCGCCTCGCTACATGCCGCGAACAAGCAAGCCGTCTTCTGCTCTATCACCTTATTATATTGCTCTTCGCTAATCCACATAGATTGTCCCGAGTGCAGTTGCAACAGTTCGCCTTTGGTCAATGCAGCTCCCATCTCGGAGAGGATATTGAGTATCGTTACATTGCGCAATTCTGCCAAAATATGCATCACGCGGGTCAGCAGATAATCGCCTACCAATACGGCTATCTTATTCGTCCATAGCGTATGCACCGCCTCGCTACCGCGACGCATGGGCGAGTCATCTACCACATCGTCATGCACCAATGATGCAGTGTGCATCAGTTCCAAAGCTACCGCTGTTTGCACGGTCTTATCCGTCACACCGCGACACAAAGCGGCAGACAACAGCACCAATATCGGACGCAACTGCTTACCGCGTTTGGAGTGGATATAATCCAACACTTGTGCTAACAGACTGTCATCACTATGCAATGTAGCTGCAAACACCTCCTCATACTGACGAAACTCCGTCAATATCACTCTGCGTATGTCTTGAGCATTATTCATTTTTGAGAGCTGCCCATTTGAGTTCGTTTAAGTAACCACGATAGACATCGCTATACGAGCCAGCGAGCGATTGTCCGCCTATCACATAGATATTCTGTTTCTCATCCACCACTACTGTTTGGTTTTGGCGCGATGCATAGCTCTTGGGCAACATATTTTGTGCGGTATCAGGCACATACCAATTCATGCCTTCATCATCAGAATAGAGCATATCGCTACGCCATTCTAAATCGTTATCCACACCGCCGAACATAATCAGATGATCATTATACTGAATAATCGAAGTACCTGTCAGCGTGTTGAATGACGGTTGCTCAATCGAGAAATCTACCAATCGATAGCCATTCTCATACTCCATATTCCATCGGGTATTGACAGCGGTACCATCTATCGTGCGGCCACCCACCACCATGGCACGTGGACGCTCGCTACTGCTCTCAAACGACAATGCAGCAAAATCACTGACGGGGAAATTCTTTGGCAGCACATGATCGTGCAATCCTGCCACATCTTCCATCACTCGAATATCATGACCGATCACCACACCTAATAGCAAAGCTTCGCTATCACGGTCTTGCAATATACACCAGGCTTTACCATCAAACGCCACCAACATATTCACCAATCCAAACGCACGGTCCGAGAAGTCCGTTTCTGACCACTGCACCATATTGGTAGACGTATAGAGTTTGTTGTTAGCTATATAATATAAGGTGTCGCCACATGACAGTATATTGCGAACTTGGCAAGGTACAGGTAAGCCGTTGACGTTTTCTGGTTTCCAACTCGCGCCATCAGCCGACTGATAGAGACTGGTAGCGAAACCGTTATTCACGAACAACGAGATGAGTCCATTATCATACACCGCCTTCATTTGGCAATATTGCGGTGCCGATTGTGGAGCAAACAGTTGGTTGGTCATTTCTTTCCACACATACAGATTGGGATCGGCTTGATGCACCGCCAAATCAATGCGATAGCAACGTTTGTATAGCGTATCCGCTGCTTGTACATATAGGTAGATAGGCCTACGATTGAAGTTAAGCGTATCAGCACCTGTGCTTACCAATGTTGTGTCAGGAGTTTTAAAGATAGCAGAAGAAGGGGTTATCTTGTAGGTCACAGCAGGGCGCACACTATCCAAGCATGTACCAAAGCGTAATGAGTCCACACAATATATTCTACCCGTGTCAGGCCAACTCTTGTGTTCAATCTTAAAGACAGCTTCTGCCAATCCGGGATTAGCCGTATCGGCATAAAAAGTAAACTTGTCAACTCTTGTTTCGGTAGAGAGATTGATCTCTTCTTTCTCTTTATCACAAGCGACCAACAGTAGCGCTACAGCCGCAAATATGTATAAAAATCTCTGCATTTTCTAATAAATGTTAAAAATAAAGCAAAATACGCTACAAAGATACTGCTTTTTTCTGACATACGCAAATAAATCTTGATTATTTCAGAAAAAGAGTCGGAATGTTTGCAGATATGCAAAAAAAGCAGTACCTTTGCAGCGTATTTTTGATATTTATTAGCCATGTTATTTGAAGCCAACATAAGAGACCTACTTAGTCTATTGCCACAGCGTCGTCTACACCGTGCTAAACAGGGCATGCGTGAGTTACTCATCCAAAAACGCCGTATGATGTCAGCCGAAGAACGGACAACTCAGTCTGCATTGATACTTAGCCAATTGGAGAAAATGACTGTTTTCAAAGAAGCAAAAACAGTCATGCTTTACTATCCCAAAAACAACGAAGTGGATGTACTGCCTCTCTTCAAACGACACAAAGATAAAACCCTCCTTCTACCCGTTACGCATCGAAAAGGGCTGACAGCCAATCCTTTTGAAGGCAACGATAAGATGCACCGCGGTAAAGTAGGCATCCCCGAACCTACTACACCACCTTACGAAGGTGAGATAGATCTCATCATTGTCCCCGCAGTAGCATTCGACAAAACAGGTAATCGGTTGGGCAGAGGAGGTGGTTATTACGACCGTTTTCTAAAAAAACAACCCCACGCCGTTCTCATTGGCGTGGGATATGATTTCCAACTGGTGGACGAAGTGCCAGTGCGCAAGCACGACCAGAAGGTACACCGCATTATTCTTCCATCGCAGACCATTCAAGTGTAGTCTGCTGGGCTCGTTCACGCAGTATTTGTTGGTCTATCTGTGGGGTTAATTTGGTCTCCCCTGTACGATAATAGTAGATCATGCCATAAGCCTGACATTGCGTAAGTTTGGCATATGGCAGTTCATCCTTGTAGAAGTTCTCTACTTGGTCCCAGATCTCCAGTATCAGTGCATCGGCTTTCTCGCGCAGGCTTTCAATCTCGCCAAAGACACGCGTATGTGAGCGTTGGTGCAAGACATGCGTATTGTAATGTTCGCGGAAGATGTCATAATGCACCTTCACTTTATTGATAGCTGGGTTATAGATAGGGAATCCGCCCTGGGCTATACGAGCATTCTCGCCATCAATGATATTCTGTCCCCAAGTGATCAGATTCTCCTCGGTACTCAAATCAGGCAAGGTATGATTATGTGGGTCAAGTTTATACAACTCTTTTTGTCCTTTTTTGATTTCGCCACGAATGGCTGCCAAGTTGAGTACCTGAATAAAATGCGAGATATACATGCGGGCATTACGCACCTTATGGCGATACTGTTTATTATCCGACACCTTGCTATCCACATTAGCATGGTATTGCGCCACTTGGTTCTCGAACTGCAACAATAATCGTTGCGCTTCTATTAGTGTTTTGTAGTTGATGGCCTGTTGATTAAACGCCACCTCGCTTGCACGTTGCACCGCCTGCTTCAGGGCATACAGACGTGCTTGGTCCGTTTTGGGTAATCTACGATAAGGCATGAGTTATTTTTTAGTTGAATGTTTAATGTTGAATGTTTAATGGGGAGGGAGGTTTGCTAATCTTTTCGAGTAGTGAGTTTATTGGCAAGTTGGCGTAGTTGGTCCGTAGCGGTGTTCTGCGGCAGCGTATCCAATATCTCCAACGCAGTTTGTGTATATTGTGCTACGACGGCTTCGCACGCTTCGCGCACTCGCAATTGCTCAAAGATAGCCTTGACAGCCGCAATTTTCTCGGTATTGTCCTCCAGGACTTGGCTATACCATGATTCTAAGGTATTCGCCTCATCACCTAATCGCCTCATTGCCTCCAAATAGACAAAGGTCTTCTTATTGCGACTAATGTCTCCGCCAACGGCTTTACCAAAAGTCTTAGGGTCGCCCCACACATCCAGTATATCATCCTGAATTTGGAACGCCAGACCCACGGCTATACCAAATTGATAGAGTGCCTCTTGGGTTGGCGTATCGGCTCCTGCCACATATGCGCCTATCTGCAATGCAGTGGCCAATAGCACCGAAGTCTTGAGGCGAATCATATTGAGATACTCATCTATCGTCACATGGGATTGGCTCTCAAAATCCACATCGTATTGCTGTCCCTCGCATATCTCAGTAGCCATCTTATTGAAAAGACGAAGCACCTCGGATAACTTATCCGCAGGCACACCAGAGAGCAGTTTGTATGCCTCAATAAGCATTTGGTCGCCCGAGAGGATAGCGGTATTTTCGTTCCACTTCATATGCACAGTGGGTCTGCCACGGCGCACATCCGCTTTATCCATCACATCATCATGCAATAGGGTAAAATTGTGGAAGACCTCAAGTGCCAAGGCAGCAGGCAACACATCTTCCTCATTGCCACCAAAGAGTTGGCAGGCAATCATAGCCAACTGTGGGCGTACACGTTTGCCACCCGCAGCCAAAGTATACTCAATAGGCTCGTACAAGCCATATGGCTCACGTTTCCAATCCAGTTTTAATATTTCGTTGTTAATGTTCATGTTGGTGTAAAGTGTAAAGTGTATGGCGGACACTGCGCTACTGTTTAGCGTTTAGTGAGTCTTCGATGATTTCGGAGAGGACTACTCCGATGTTTAGTCCCGCGGCACGCACCTGCTGAGGGATAAAAGAGGTAGCCGTCATGCCTGGGGTGGTATTGACCTCCAACAAATTGATAGTCCAATCGTCTGTAAGGATATAGTCCACACGGATAATGCCTTTGCAGCCCAATATGTCGTATATCTTCAGTGTCATGGCTTGCACCTTATCGCGCACCTCATCGGGGATACGGGCAGGGGTGATTTCGTCCACTTGACCATTATACTTGGCATCATAGTCAAAAAACTCATTATTGGTCACCACCTCCGTGACAGGAAACGCCACTGCTTTGTCTCGTGTCTTATAAGCTCCGCAGGTTATCTCCACGCCCTTCATAAAGGCCTCACAGATCACCTCATTGCCTTCGGCAAACGCCTTTTCTATCGCGGGTTTCACCTCCTCTATTGTCTTCACCTTGGTCACACCGAAAGACGAGCCACCGACATTGGTCTTGATAAAACAGGGCAAACCGATTTGGGTGAGGATATTGGAAATTGGGTATCGGGTATCGGATATGGGGTATTGGTAATCGGATTGGCGCAGCAGTAGATTCTCCGCCACACGCACTCCAAAGCCCTTGAGATAGTGGTTGCAAGTATATTTATTAAAGGTTATAGCAGCAGCCAACACACCGCAGCATGAGTATGGCAGTCCGATCATATCGAGATATCCTTGTAAGAGTCCATTCTCGCCAGGAGTACCATGGATTGTAATATAAGCGAAATCAAACATCATCTTCTCGCCGTTATGCGTATAAGAGAAGTCGTTTTTGTCCATGACGACCCACTCGTTATCGCCGACTTGCGCGCGCCAATCTTGTCCGCGAAGCAGAACGATGGTGGTAGTGTATTGGTGTTGGTCAGAAAGGAAGGATTGTATGCCCGCTGCACTGCGCAACGAGACCTCATATTCAGAGCTATCGCCTCCTGCTATAATGGCTATTTTTCGTTTCATTTTTACCTATTAATCCAAATTGCCTGCAAAGGTACTAAATATTTTGCATATATGCAATTTTTTCTCGCGTTTTTTGCTTTGGCACGGGTTTTGCATGGCGAATGACACCACCGGCTACCGACCTCCGGGCGTCAGAATATTAAGGACGCCGGACTCCGGATTCCGGAATATTAACCTTTTAACCAAAACCAACTATGAAACGAATTATTGTATTGGCTTGCATCTTAGCAGGCAGTATCTTTTCGCAGCGAGCTATGGCTTGCACAGGCATCACGCTTCACACCGCCAACAATCACCTCGTGACAGCTCGCACCATTGAGTGGGCCGCAACGCCCCTTCACACCATGTATGTGGTCGTACCACGCGGACAGTTGCAGCAATCTTTTTTGCCCGACGGCAGCCTTCAGGGTAAACAATTCGCTGCCAAATATGGCTATGTGGGCATCTGTGTAGAGAACGACGCTTTTGTCATGGAAGGCATCAACGAAGCAGGATTGGGTGCGGGCTTATTCTATTTTCCGCAGTACGGCGAGTACCAGCCCTATGATCCGAACAAGAAAGATCAAAGTGTGAGCGACATGCAGTTGGTAGCATGGATACTCAGCAACTTTGCAACCATCAATGAGCTTCGAGCAGGCATCAAGGACATCCGCGTGATAGCCACCGATCCACGCGCCAGCACTGTACATTGGCGTATCACGGAGAGCAGTGGCAGACAAGTGGTATTGGAGATTGTGAACCAAAAAGTACGCTTCTATGAAAACCCTTTGGGTGTGATTACGAATGCGCCTGATTTTCAGTGGCACCTCACCAATCTGAACAATTATGTCAACTTGTCCGCAGGCAGTATCAATCATCGTCAGGTAGGCCGATTAGAGCTTCAGGCTTTTGGTGGCGGTAGTGGTATGCACGGTCTGCCAGGCGATATGACTCCACCGTCGCGTTTTATCCGCGCAGCATTCTTGCAGAGCACAGCACCACGACTGACAGAGGCAGATGCCACCGTCATACAGGCGTTTCACCTGCTGAACAATTTTGACATTCCTGTTGGCATCCAATTTGCCGACCCACGCGAAGTGCCCGACATGCCAAGCGCAACGCAGGTAACCATAGTCAGCGACCTACAGAACCAACGCCTCTACTACCGCACCATGTATGACAGCTCGATACGATGCATTGACCTAAAAACAATCAACTTCAAACGAGTAAAACTACAAATGGCAGCTTTGGATTTAGACAAACGAGAACCTATTGAAGAAATACAAATACGCTAAAAGGAGCTAAAAAGAGTATACGTTTCATAAAAAAAGTGCTTTTTTATTAAAAAAATTTGGTCAGTTCAAAAAAAAGCAGTACCTTTGCACGCTTTTTCGTGTAAAAATATTAACCACGCCCACGAGATGGGGCATAAATTAAGATAACAACAATGAAACGTACATTCCAACCAAGTCAACGCCGTCGTCGCAACAAACACGGATTCCGCGCTCGTATGGCAACCGCAAATGGTCGTCGCGTATTGGCAGCTCGTCGCGCACACGGTCGCAAGAAATTGACTGTAGCTGACGAAGGTCGCCACAAACGCTAATTAGCGATTTGACTACCTTAGGGCCTTTCCCTAAGGCACAAGCATAGGGAAAAGAGTTGCTCTTTTCCCTTATTGCGTATAAATCTATTAAGAGACCGAAAGCCGGAGACCAAACAACGGGTGCTGGACACCGGAGACCAAAAACAAAAACAACATTATGGAATCAACCAGACAACAAAAGATTGAGCGCTTGATTCAAAAGGATCTGAGCGATATTTTTTTAAGGTACGCGCGCGCGATACGTGGGACACTGATCTCCGTCAGCGAAGTGCGTATCTCTCCCGATCTGAGCGTAGCACATGTATATTTGAGCATTTTCCCACAAGATAAAGTAGCAAGCGTCATCGCTCAAGTGCAGGAAGATACCGCTAAGATTCGTGGCGAGATGGGCCATCTGCAACGCCATCAGTTGCGTATCATTCCTGAACTGCACTTCCACCTTGACGAGACCATCGACAAGATGGCCCGCATTGATGAACTGCTAAAGCAGTGAAAACCGAACTGAAAATAGCTTGGCGCTATCTGTTGGCTAAGAAGCAGTACAACGCTATACACATCATCAGTGGCATCAGTGCTGCTGCTGTGGGTGTGGTGACTGCTGCCATGGTATGTGTAATGAGCGTCATGAATGGTTTTGGGGTTATGGTAGAACAGTTATTCTCACAGTTTGACCCCGATATCCGCATCGAAGCCACTCATGGCAAATCTTTTCAGGATGAGGGCGAATTGTTTAACGCCCTGCGAACCCTACCCGAAGTGGCAATGGTGAGTCAGAGCATCGAGGAGACCGCCCTATTGCAATTTGAAAGCAAACAAATGCCTGTGCGGCTCTATGGCGTAGACTCTACCTTCGCCACCCTAACCCATATTGAGGATATTATCACCGACGGTCATTACGAAGTCTATGATGGTGCTTTTGACCGCGCAGTGTTAGGTCAAGGTTTAGCATGGCAGATGGGTATAGGCGCACATTTCATTCATCCGCTACAACTGTATGCCCCAAAGCGAACAGCCAAAGTGAACATGCTGCGTCCTGACCAATCCTTCAACGATGAGGTATGCTTCATAGCTGGTACTTTCGCTGTACAACAAACGAAGTACGACAACGAAGTCATGCTGGTGGATATTAACCTCACACGCCGACTATTGGACTACAGCGCACATGAAGTGAGTGCATTGCTCGTCAAACTTGCCCCCGACGCCTCTGTGCCACACGCCAAGAGGGCCATCCTATCGCTTCTGGGCGAAGGCTATCAAGTGCTTGACCGCTACGAGCAGCAAGCCGACTTCTTTCGCATTCTGCGCGTAGAGAAACTGCTAACCACCCTGCTATTGGTATTCATACTACTCATCGCATCATTCAACATCATCGGATCGCTGTCAATGCTCATCATTGATAAACAATCTGATATACAGACACTCAGCCACTTGGGGGCAAGTCAACAGATGCTACGCAAAATCTTCCTATTGGAAGGTTGGCTCATCTCGGCATTGGGTGCAATAATCGGTCTGATAGTAGGATTAGTTGTATGCCTGCTGCAAGAACATTTGGGAATACTGAAGTTGGGCAATGGTACGGAATATATAGTCTCTGCCTACCCCGTAGCAGTGCAAGCCACCGATGTGATGTTGGTAGCCGTCGTGGTATTAGCATTAGGTTTTATCGCAGCATGGATACCAGCAAGGAGAGTGTAGAGTGTAGAGTGTAGAGCGTAGAGCGTAGAGTGTAAAGGCAAGGATATGAAGAAAGGATATATTATAGCATTATTACTGATGGTGATGACCGCATGCCACCACAACAACAAACCGGATGACATCACTGTGCCATACGATAGCGTATATGTGATGGCAGACATACAATGGCATGAGCAATATTATCCATTGCTCAACCAACAAGTCTTCTCCATTGACCTGCTGACCGATGGACTGACCTTCGATTCTGCATACCATATTATCGGTTCGGGTATGAACCTCTACTTCTCGGATATTTTTCTACCCATGACCGATAGTGTATTGCGAGATGGCATCTATCGTATGGACTCCACTGCCAGCGACTATACCTTCTTGCCCTACATGAATTTTGAGGGCAATATAACGGGGTGCTACATGCTGGATATTCAGGATAGCCAAGTGCAACGCATCATTAGCTTCACCGCAGGCGAGCTGCAAATCACCACATTTGACGATGACATGCGTATGAACATTTCGCTCTATACAGCTGACTCCACCCATTATCGTGCCACCTATCATGGACCAGTCCTCTACAGATGATTGACCGCGAATACCATACCTATCTGAAGTTGGAACGCGGACTGAGCGATAACTCTGTGACCGCATACGAATTGGACTTCAAGCGTCTCAAGAGCTACATGGACGAACACCATATAGATGTGATACATGCCAGTTTTGATGACCTGCAATCCTTTGTATTTGACACTTTTAAGCTGATCCAAAGCGCTAAGACGCAGGCACGCTTGTTATCTAGTATCCACTCCTTCTATCGTTTTCTGCTATATCATCACTATATCGAACAAGACCCCTCCGAACTGCTGGAGATGCCTCGCATAGAGAAGCACCTGCCCGAGGTCCTAAGTCTGGAAGAGATAGACGCTATGATAGCACAAATCGATATGTCGAAACCAGAAGGGCATCGCAACCGTGCCATCATAGAGATGTTATATGGTAGCGGTCTGCGCGTGAGCGAACTCACCGAATTGCGACTCAGCAATATCTACCGCAAAGAAGGGTACATGCGTATCCTCGGCAAAGGCAGCAAACAGCGTTTGGTCCCCATCTCGCCCGTAGCCGATGAGCAATTGGGCTACTGGCTCGATGACCGTCGAGAACTGGATATCAAGCCCCAAGCTACAGACATAGCCTTTCTCAATCGCTATGGCAGACAGCTTACACGTGCCATGATTTTCACCATAGTCAAACGCTTGGCAGAAGCTGCAGGTATCCGCAAAACCATCTCACCTCACACGCTACGCCACTCCTTTGCCACACACCTATTACAAAACGGAGCTGACCTGCGTATCATACAACAACTACTCGGACACGAATCCATTGTCACCACCGAGATTTACACCCATATCAATATCCAAGACCTGCGCGAAGCAGTTTTGAAATACCATCCCGAGAATCAATGAAACGACTATTTTTCATATTTTTAGTACTATGGGCTACGAGCCATGGACTATGGGCACAAGAGGCAAGAGAGACCATCGTGATTGGCGATGTGTATGATGCTTATACGGGTGAACCATTGGCCAATGTCAACATTTATTTTCAAAGTACTGATATCGGTACTATGTCTAATACCGAGGGTATGTTCCTACTGCGCGGAACGCTGAACAAAGCGCGTACTATGGTTATCTCGGCTGTGGGGTATCATGCCCAACGATACCGCATAGAACCAGGGCAACAGGTAGGCGTTGAGATTGCACTGAAGGAGAAGATAGCCAATCTCTCAGAGGTGTTCGTTACACCAGGTGCGAACCCGGCTCTGGCATTGATGGACCAAGTGCGACAACACCGCCAGAGCAACCAACACACCACCGATATGCAGCAAGTACATATGCAGACTGCACTCTATGTATCGGACATTCAATCTAAACACCTGCAACGCAACCTATGGAAAAGCCTGCAAACAGGTATGCTACAAACCGAAGACTCTACCTACCTCATCCCCCTGTATTGGCGCCACCAAACAGGACAATCGGTCACCGAGAAAGCAAGCCTGCTCACCCTGACGGACTATCATGTATTGCTCAATCAATTGCAGTCCACCTGCAACTTCTATCAGAATCATATCAACATATTGTCGGCATCCTTACTCAGTCCATTGGCCACTTCGGGCAACACATATTACAACTATTTTCTGGTGGATAGCGTGCAAATAGGCAGCGAGAAACACTATATCGTACATTTCCGCACCAAGAATGCGTTTTACGCCACCTTCAATGGTGAGATGGCTATAGACTCTGCCACCTATGCATTACGTAGCATACAAGCCACGGTGCCTGCCAAATCCAGTGTCAATTACCTGCGCCAACTAACTATTCGTCAATCCTTTACAACCAACAACCAATTGGCGGACGAAAACCTTTCGCTGCTGCTCGATTTTGCCATCAAAGCCGACACTAGTCACATCTTCCCTACCCTGCTCCTCACACGCAGTACCCACATTCCTCTATCCTCAGCACCGCACAGCCTTATCGTCTCTGCACCGCACAACTCCATAGCCGAATCAGACATATCCTCCGCTATGGACAGTATAAGCAACACCCCACTATTCAAGACAGCCAAGTTTTTGGCATACGTATTGCAGACAGGTAATATCCCTACCAGCAAATATGTAGAATTGGGCAAAGTGCACCATGTGTTCAAGATGAATTACGCCGAGGGCTTGCGTGTGGGAATACCCTTGCAGACCACCCAAGAGCTTTGGGAGAATGTGTCGTTAGAGGGCTTTGTGGCATATGGCATGAAGGATCGAGCATGGAAAGGTATGGGGCAAGTAAACCTGCAATTGCCCAGTACGCGCCGACATATTGTGCGTATGCGCTATAGCGATGAGTATAGTCTATCCGAGACTACTGACTTCCAGTTATACCTGCGCGAGAATAATATTCTCAGTCAACAAATCAACATTCTCACCCGCCTTATGCAAGGCATTCCTTTTAATGCGGATTACTACTACAACACTATGGTTCGTCGCCGCGAAGGTAGGTTGCATTTTGAAGATGATTGGAACAAGTATCTGGAAACGCAGACTTATCTCAAGATTGGCCGTATGGGTTATGGATTACCCACCACGGACTACAATGCTCAACCCAGTTTCTTTTATGCCACTATTGGGGCTTCTGCCCGTGTAAATTTCGGTGAGCGTAAAGTGGATACCTATTTCCACCGCCGACATATATACAACCATTTGCCCGTTATTTATTTGGGAGCCGAATTAGGTAGCTACCAAACGGAGCAAATGCCGTCCTATCGAATGTATGGCAACCTCAATCTGATGCTTCGCCACAAGGCAGATTTGGGCATGGGTGGTAGTTTGGACTATCTATTGCAGGCAGGTGTGACCTTTGGCCGCGTGCCTTATCCCTTGCTGCATGTGTTTGCTACCAACCAGTCCTACGCCTTTGATGCACAACGTTTTAGTCTGATGAATAGTTATCAGTATGCTGCCGACCAATATATCTCGTTGCAAGCACTATGGGATGGCAAGGGTGTGTTATTCAATTTGATTCCGGGTCTGCGCTATGCTCGTTTGCGTGAGTTGGTGGAGTTCAAACTGGCATATGGCACCCAACGACTTAACCACCAATCGGTGGTACCATTCCCCACATTGTCCACTGCCTCAACACATTATCGCCCATTGGCTTCAATGCAAGTTCCGTATGTAGAACTGGGTGTGGGTATTGGTAATATATTGCGTATTGGCGAAGTGTATAGCGTCTTCCGTCTCACCAACATACACGACCCCTATACACCATGGTGGAATATACGTTTCCGCCTCAGCCTCGGTTTATAATCCATCGCTTTACTCCCCTCCCTTCAGGGAGAGGTTGAGGGTATGCCTCCTTACTCGTTCCTATAAGTTCGTGGCGTTACACCTACATGGCTCTTGAAGAAACGGTTGAAGAAGGCTACATTATCAAATCCTAAGCGTGCAGCAATCTCTTTGATGGGTGTAGTGGTCACTTTTAGTTGTGCTTTAGCGTCCATCAATATAGCATCTACAATGATATCTCCTGCGGTATGTCCGCTTGCCGTTTTGATGGTAGAGCAGAGGTGTGGTACGGTGATATGCATCGCTTCGGCATATTCAGCCACCTGATGCCATTCGTGGTAATGTCGCAATACGAGCTCGTTATATTCTTGATATATCTCAGCCTTGCGGTCTTGAGGCATTCGGTGCGCCACAACCGACGAACAGAGTTCAAAATAGGTCTGTTGAATCAGGTTGAAGACATATGCCATCCTATCAGAGGAGAGCATAGATGGTGTAGTATTGACCGCTTTTTCCAGAGTCGTATTGAAGTGCAACACCACTTCGGCTTGCTCGTGGCTAAGTTTTACCATTGGTGTATAGGTATATGATGGCAAAGATATACGACGCAAATTATAGGAGTTCTTTTCTACAAAAGAGGACGAGAACACGATATAGCACAATCGTGCATCCTCACTGAAGTCGTGCACCAAAAAGAAACTACCTGGTTTCACATATATCAAATCATTCTCATGGAATTCATATTTGGTGATATTGAGCGTTGCTCGCGCTTTGCCCTTAATCATAAAGGCATACACGGCACATTGTATCTGACAAGGGAATCGTCCGTACTCGTTCAGCACCTTACCACTGGCCTCGCCGAAGAGGTAGTCAAAGGGGCAATCAATCAATGGTATTTTCTCATCTTTCATAATAATAAGGTTTTATTTTCGGTGCAAAGGTAGTATATTTTTTTGAATTAACCAAATTATTATGCTTTTTTCGGCAAAAAGGTGTACTTTTTTTTAATAATCTTACAGTTTCACACTTTTGTATAATTCCACATAGGGGGGAACAAATTACATATCCCTCACAATCACTACCCCATCGTTATGCAAGCGATTACGGGTTCATAACGGGTTCTTGACGGGTTGATAGAATACCATCGTAGGCACATCGTAAACCTATCAGTGGCACTTTCCGTGGCACATATATAACCTATCCACCGCTTATCCACCGCTTATCCACCCGATAAATTGTCATTTTTGTCGTTATTGACGGAATTGTCGTTTTTAAAACCGTCAAAAATGTCAAAAACGACAATTTACGCACCTTACAATTTTCGTTTATTTTTCAAACAAAATCCACATAATTGACTCAATACGAACCAATTATGCGGATTAGGAATTTTAGTTTCAGTCTCAATGAGCAATTGGCGAAAACGACTTTATTTCAGTGTCATGGTTTCCCAAGTGCTGCTTGCTGCTGTACTTGTTGCGACTACAGGAGTTTGAGGTTTCTCATTGATTAAGAACGCTTCTTTCTTCACATTCTTATTGATGTAATTTGCTAAATCAGAATAAGATACATTACCCTGTGTTTCTTGTAACTTCTTCAGTAAGAAATAGGTAAACAAGCCATGTCCCTTCTCTGGATAGGTCATAGCGGTCTCATCTCCACTTGAAGCAGAGAATACAACTGATTTGCCTTCTAACACCTCTTTTTTCGCTTCGCGAGCTACTCCACGAGCAGCAACAAGCATACTACCCTCTTTGTTTGCACCAGTAAAACAAGCATCCATAAAGTAAGTGATGTTTGATGCTTTGGTATTTGCTAATGTGGTATAAAGCGTATTCAAACTATAGCAAGTAGTAGTGTTTGTACCCTTACCATCTACAGGAATGATATATGCATCACCTG
>JAEIGA010007700.1_pt1 | contig 16339 bp, 15 predicted proteins | sample 9270691 | NCBI WGS metagenome assembly JAEIGA01 (sample SAMN17057246, study PRJNA624740) | gut metagenome | biome: biome; isolation source: fecal sample | host: Bos grunniens | place: China: Xizang | collected 2019
ATACAAGACATACTGCAAAAAGGGTTACAACCATATTAGTTAGTGTAGATTCTCTAGCCATTATTTTGCCTCCTTACCAAATCTTTTAGGTTTACAGAACATGTTGATTAGAGGAACTGTAGCATTCATAATAAGAATAGCAAACGAAATACCCTCAGGGTATGCACCGAACTCACGGATAAGGATAGTGATGATACCGATACCTACACCAAAGATAACCATTCCTTTAGGCTCCATTGGAGATGTAACGTAGTCTGTTGCCATGAAGATTGAACCAAGCAACATACCACCTGTAAGCAGGTTGAAGATTGGATCTGTGAACTGCTCAGGGTTGCACAACCAAAGGATTCCTGAGAATACGAATACTGTAGCCCAGATTGAAAGGGTGATATGAGGTCTGATGACTCTTCTTACCAAAAGGTATACAAAACCGATCAGAAGAGCTATTGCAGAAATCTCACCTGCAGAACCTATTCTGGTGAAAAGCATCTGCGCGTATGAGAAGTTGTTTGCCTCATAAATCTGGCTTAGGGTAAGACCCTGCGCCAAGCCCTCCTTTACAATTCCAAGAGGAGTTGCACCTGAAACACCGTCAAAGAATGTCTCGGCAGGAACACTCCAGTCTGTCATTATTACAGGGAATGATATAAGAAGGAATACACGGCCTACCAACGCAGGGTTGAACAAGTTCTGTCCAAGACCGCCGAAAGTCATTTTTGCTACACCGATAGCTACGATTGAACCAATTACAAGTACCCACCAAGGAGTATTGATTGGAACGTTGAGTGCCAAAAGCAAGCCTGTGATTACTGCTGAATAGTCACAAATTGTAACCTTGGTTTTAAGCACAAATTTTGCGATAACGTACTCTATAGCTACGCAAGCAAGTACGCCAACCAAAGCCAATTTTAATGCAGACAGGCCAAAGCAATATATTGAAACCGCTACGGTAGGGAGAAGCGCAATTACCACATCCCTCATCAAGCTTTTGGTATTTTCCTTCCCGTGAATATGTGGAGAAGGTGATACAAGCAGTTTTTTCATTTTATTTACTAGTTTTTAAAGTCTGAATTATTTTTTAGGGGGACGGCTACGCATAATCTTCATTACGTTAGCTTTAGCCAATCTTATGGTATCCAATAGCGGAACGTATGCAGGACATGTGAACAAGCAGCAACCGCACTCAATGCAGTCGTAAATCTTGTTCTCCTCAAGGTCATCCATTCTGCCTGCCTTAGCCAACTTGTTGAGCAAGTATGGCTCCAAGCCCATAGGACAAGCCTCAATACATTTACCGCAACGGATACAGTTGCTCTCCTCTTTTCTCTTTGTCTGCTCCTCAGTAAGGAACAATACAGAAGATGAACCTTTTAGTGTAGGAGCATCAAGGTTTGCAATTGCCTTACCCATCATAGGACCACCACTGATAGCTTTGGCAGCAGCCTCAGGCACACCACCAACAGCCTCAATCATTTTTGAAAGAGGGGTACCTACCCTATGCTTGTAGTTCTTCTGCTGAGGACAGCACTCTCCGGTAATGGTCATGATTCCCTCAAACAAAGGTTTGTTCTTCTGTACAGCCTCGTATACAGCAAGTGCAGTACCTACGTTCTGTACAACGGCACCTGTATCAATAGGCAATCCCATTGAAGGAACTTTTCTGCCTACTACTGCATCAATAAGCTGTTTCTCACCACCCTGAGGGTATTTTTTCTTAAGTGAAACAATCTTTATCTGCGGATAAGCCTTGGCTTTCTCTGTCATGATTCTGATAGCCTCAGGCTTGTTCTCCTCAATACCTACAAAACCCTGTGTTACATTAAGAGCCTTCATCATAATTGCAGCACCAATAAGTACCTGCTCAGGCATCTCTATAAGTACCCTGTAGTCTGAAGTAAGGTATGGCTCACACTCGGCACCGTTAATGATAAGGAACTCAGCCTTCTTGCCTGGAGGAGGTGAAAGTTTCACGTTTGTAGGGAATGTTGCACCACCCAAACCTACAACGCCACACTCTTTGATTCTGTCGATAATGGCTTTTGAATCAAGTTTGATATCTCTAACAATCTCCTCTGAGCGGTCAATTGTCTCAACCCACTCGTCACCCTCAACTGCAATTACCACAGCCTTGCAAGGGTTACCTGCCAAATCTTTGATGATCTCAATACCTTTTACTGTTCCCGATACACTTGAGTGAACAGGGGCAGAGATAAATCCGTTTGCATTTGCAATCAGCTGACCAACCTTTACTTTGTCTCCAGGAGCAACAACAGGCTCTGCAGGAGCACCAAGGTGTTGACCCATGGAAATATAGGCAACTTCAGGAATAGGGAAGCTCTCAATTGCAGCATTTGCAGATATTTTACTGTCGTGTGGATGAACTCCACCTATTGAAAACGTCTTCATATCTGTTCTTTATTTTTCCTGGTTAACATTAGTTTCTGCTGGTTTCTCTACTGCAGGAGCAGCAGGTTTCTCAGGGAAATTCACTTTATGGATTGCACCTGTAGGACACTCAGCCACACATTTTGTACAAAGCTTACATTTGTTGAAATCAATGTATGCAACGTTGTTCTCCACCTTGATAGCCTCAAATGGACAAACTTTTGCACACTTGCCACAACCGATACATGCAGCTTTACAAGCTTTTCTTGCTACAGCACCCTTGTCTTGGCTTACGCAAGAAACAAAAACGCGTCTGTTCTTAGGGCCTTTGTTCCTTAGCTCAATGACACCCTTAGGACATGCTTTCACACATGCACCGCAAGCTGCACATTTCTCCTCGTCAACAACAGGAAGACCGGTTGCAGGATCCATAGAAAGTGCGCCGAAATTACACACCTTCACGCAGTCTCCACAACCTACGCAGCCGTATTTACAACCTGTATCACCAGCATACAAGGCGCTTTTTACAGCACAACTGGCAACACCGTCATAAACACTTGTCTTAGGGCGGTTCTCACAAGTTCCGTTACATCTTACTACGGCAACCATCGGAGCTTTTTCAGAAACCTCAAAGCCCAATGCATCGGCAACTTTCTTCATAGTTGCGTTACCACCAACTGGGCAGAACAAGTTATCCAGGTTCTCAGCTTTTGTACAAGCCTCAGCGAAAGCCCTACAACCGGCCTGGCCGCAACCACCACAGTTAGCGCCCGGCATAATGGCTTCCACGATGTCGATACGAGGATCTTCTTCTACCTTGAATTTTTGTGCTACAAAATAAAGCACAACAGCCAGCAAGAGACCCAAAACGCTCAAACTGGCTACGGTAAAGATAATAGTAGTACTCATTTATATGTTGTTTTTAGCTATTGTAAATACAAACTTGTCAGCTATCTTGTCTCTAAAGAGGTATATTACAAGATAATACACCACTACAGCCAAAGCTGAAACCAGACCTGCATACAGCTCATTAAAGCCAAGACCTTGCAAAGTTAGTAAAAAAATCATTAAGATGGCTAAAGGAATTACATATGAAATCCAAACTGCCTTAAATCCCATAGACCTCTTCATAACCACCTCAACGATATCCCCCAAAGCATATTCTCCATTATTGATGTATGCAACATCAACAATTTTCTCCTTTGTATCACCCGCACTGCAGAAACCCTTCGCATGGCATGCCGCACACATAGACTTGTTTATTATCTCAACTTTAATATTGTTATCCGTAATCTCTATTATAGTACCCTTATGGGCAACTGATTTTCTGTCTGCCATTTCTATTTGATTTTACTTGTAAGCGGGCCTTTCAGATTCGAATACTCTACAAGACGTCCCTGTACCCTTCCAACTATGATTGGAGACTCAAAAAGCAATGGGACCTTATTCTCATCATCTGTAACCCAGATAAACATATCATCTTTCCCTGTAAACACGCTGCCTGCCACCAGTTTGACTGCAAACTTAAGAGTTTTGAAGGTGCCTAATCCCCTTACCTTTTTCTCCTCTCTCCCCACAAGTATAAAATAAAAGTTATACACATCATCATCTATAGCAAAAGAGATGGGATATTTCACTCCCACCGCGACACTATCCACATCTATTGTCCTGACTTTGTAGAACAACGCAGGAATATCAAATGTATTGCCTGTACCCACAAGCAAAGTATCAACAGGCTCCCTGTCATATTTCTGGACAGAAGCCCGTATAAGGTTTGTATCCTTCTCAAAACGGAATGTATTCTGTATACGGTATCTGCCCTCCTGTGTTTTCCTGTAAAAATAATGCGGTCTCACAGGGTCATCGTAAAACTTGCTCTCAAAATGCTCCCTCACCTTAAAGATAATATCATAAAACTTATAAGTTTTGCCTGTGATGACACTATGAAACAGGCCAAGGCTGTCTATATACGAAAGTGAGGTAACAGCCTCTCCCACATCTGTATTTACTGCAGTCCATTTATAATTGACCACATATGTAAGGCTTTCTCCAGGGACATACGGCAAGTCAGCCCTCTGCGCATTAAGCACAGAAGATGTGATACATAACATGATTGCCGCCACAACCGCCTTTGCTGCCAATCCTTTCATAAATATCCCCACTAGTTAAAATCGTCATTAGCAAACTCATTCATTTTTGAGCCATATTCTGCAACCTCAACAGGTGCCGGCATATCCATTGCAGGATCTGAAATATCCACAAAGCGTACCTCAGAATTGCGGAACTTCATCTGCACATCACAAACGGAGCCGTTACGGTGCTTGGCTATGATAATCTCTGTAAGACCGGCCTGTGACGGATCTTCAACCATTCCATAATAATCCGGCCTATGAATGAACATTACTATATCTGCATCCTGCTCAATTGCACCTGACTCTCTCAGGTCACTCAACTGCGGCCTTTTGGCACCACCTCTAGTTTCAACTGCTCGGCTCAACTGGCTCAATGCAATGATTGGGATATTCAACTCCTTTGCAATAGCCTTAAGCGATCTGGAGATGGATGACACCTCCTGCTCACGCATACCTTTCAGCTCAGGAGGACCTGTCATCAGCTGAAGGTAGTCAATGATTATCAGCTTCACTCCAGCATTTGCAACAAGTCTTCTCGCTTTAGACCTGAACTCGTATATAGACAAGGAAGGGGTATCATCTATATACAGCGGAGCCTGCGACAACTGGTTCAATTTGCTGTCAAGCTGGGCCCACTCATACTCTTCCAGTTTTTTACCGCCACGGATCTTCTCGGCAGAAAGACCTGTCTCACTTACCATAAGGCGCTTCACAAGCTGGACTGATGACATCTCCAGAGAAAATACCGCTACCGGCACTTTATGCTCCACTGCCATATTACGTGCCATTGTAAGCACAAAGGCTGTCTTACCCATTGCAGGACGCGCTGCGATAATTATCAAATCAGATGCCTGCCATCCATACGTAACCCTGTCTATACCTGTATATCCGCTCGGCACTCCACTCAAACCATCCTGTCTCTCCTGAACTGCCCTCAAATCATCTATCGCCTCATTTAGGATATCCTTCACCGACTGGGTCTCCTTCTTCATATTCTTCTCAGCAAGATTGAAAAGCTTTTGCTGTGTCGAATCCAGAAGGTCATCCACTGTTATTGTATCATCATACGATTTTTTCTGCACCTCGTATGAGATGGAAATCATCTCCCTTTGTATATACTTCTGCAAAAGCACCTTAGTATGAAAATCAAGATGCGCTGCCGCACCTATCCTCATACTCAGCTGGCTCAGATAATAAGGACCGCCCGCAATTTCAAGGTCATCTGTCTTGGCCAGTTCCTGAGCCACAGTATAAATATCTATAGGGGCATGCTTTGAGGCCAGTGCTGATATTGCCTGATAAATCTTGCGGTTAGCCTCCTTGTAAAAACACTCGGGGCTCAAAAGATCAAGCACATCTGCAACAGAATTGGGCTCGAGGAGCAGTGCTCCCAATACAGCTTCCTCTATATCAATGGCTTGAGGCGGTTTTTTACCGCTCTCCAGCCCTATTATCTCCAAATTCTTTATCTGATTAGAACCTTGCTGGCCCTTTTTACCATAGGTCTTTGCCATAATTTTGCCTGTACTCTATATTAGATGGTAAAATTAAGATTTTTTTTGGTTACCCATAAAAAAAACATCCCCTTTCCTTTACATTTTGCCGGGAAAGGGGATGTCTTGTATCTTACAGACAGCTTACTCGTTGTCGAACTCAGGACTGATAAGAATTCTGCCGCAGTACTCACATACAATAATTTTCTTGCTTAGAGCAATGTCCAACTGCCTTTGAGGCGGTATCTTGTTGAAACATCCTCCACAAGCATCTCTTTTTACAGACACCACTGCAAGTTTGTTTCTCAAGTTTGAACGTACCTTTTTGTATGCATTTACCATTCTTGGCTCTATCTGCTCCTGAAGCTCGGCAGACTGTTTCAACAACTCCTCCTCCTCTTTCTGTGTCTCCTCAATAATTGTCTCAAGCTCCTTTTTCTTGTTCTCCAAATCAATGCTTCTGCCAGCCAATACCTCCTGGGCATTTGCCAAAGCCGCTTTTTTCTCTACCACAGCCTTGCCGGTATCATTGATCCTTTTCTGTGAAAGTTCAATCTCAAGACTCTGGAACTCTATCTCTTTTGAAAGAGAGTCATACTCTCTGTTATTCTTCACGTTGTTACGCTGCTGCTCATATTTCTCAATAAGGCTCTTGCTGCTTTCTATATCCTGTTTTTTCTGCGCAACAAACTGATCTCCATCTTTTATCTCATTCTCAAGATTTGAGATTCTGGTATTCAACCCCTCAATCTCATCCTCAAGATCCTGCACCTCCAATGGAAGTTCACCTCTAAGAAGGTAAATCTGGTCAATCTTGGAATCTGTCTGCTGTAATTTGTACAATAGACGCAACTTTGTCTCCATGCTTACATCAGATCCCAAATCCTTGGCAATCTGCAACGAAGTAAAAGTCTCGCCCTCAACTATAGGAGCGGCAACTGTGTTGTTTTTCTTACTTGTAGCCATATCTAAGCTTTAATAGTAGTATATTGGATTATTATTTTTTGTACTTATTGAAACTGCAAAGTTAGGAAAATTTTTGGAAACAATATTTGCAAAAAGACCAACTATTCCATATTCACTGAAATAATGGCCTATATCCATTACCATAAACCCTCTCTCCGCATAAAAATCATGGTATGTAATATCACCTGTAATATATACCTGAGCCCCTTGCTGCATGGCGTCCCGGATGAATGATTTGCCGCTTCCCCCACATACAGCCACCCTGCAAACCTTATCCTTAAGGGGTGCAGAGCATCTTATCATATCCGCACCAAAAGCATTCCTGACCATAACCGCCAACTCATCCACCGTGCACCCGCTCTCCAGATTGCCTATCATCCCGAAATTGTCGGGAGTAAGGGGTGTACACTCCAGCAATCCCAGCTTTTGGGCCATAAGGGCACTTACCCCCTCTGCAGCCTTGTCCATATTGGTGTGGGCTGCATATATTACAATATCATTGGCTATAGCCTTGTATATCATTCTTCCAAGCGAGTTTTGGGGAGAGATCTTCTTTACCCCTCCAAAAATGAGCGGATGGTGGGTAATGATCATATCCGCTCCACAAGATACCGCCTCATCTATAACATCTTCAGTACAGTCCAATGCCACCAATACCTTTGAAACCTCCTTATATGGATCTCCTACGCAGAAACCGCAATTGTCCCACTTCTCCTGGTCAAAAAGTGGCGCCATATCCTCAATAGGCCTTACCAGTTCAAATGCCTTCATTTTCAAAATCCACGTTATTATCATCAAGCTCCTCGCTGATTGCCAGCAGCTTCTCCTTAATTGCAGTAAGCCTGGTTATAACCTCTACCCTTTTATCCTCTCCGGTTATATTATCCTTCATTCTCTTGGCGGCTCCCTCCAAAGTCATACCTCTCTCCTTAACCAGATAATAAATGACCTTGAAGTTGGCCATATCCTTAGCTGTAAAGAGACGGTTCCCTTTCTTATTCCTTGCAGGCTTTATGAACTCGGGAAATTTTCCTGCCCAAAAACGGACCAGAGAGGCATTCACATCCAGTTCCTGGGACACCTCCCCTATCGTATAATACAATTTCTCTACCGGTTTATCCTTATATGGCATACGACAAATATTAATTTTCTAATCCATTGACTGGCCTGTATTGGCTACTATTACGGCCATATCCCTATACATCTGAGGGGTAAGTGATGCAAAAAAATAATCCATCGGGTTCATCATCTCCCCCTTATACCACACCTCATAATGCAGATGGGGTGCAAACGATATTCCCGACATCCCCACTCTTCCAATCACATCTCCCTGCCTTACCTTCTGGTTCTTCTTGACACTCATCTTCCCCATATTCTTGTATATGGTAACATAACCGTTCTGATGGTCTACAGTTACATTTATCCCATCTTTCTTCCCGTTTCTGACAGCATTCACTACCACACCATCAGCCGCAGCCAATATGGGAGTATCCGTTGCAGCAAGAATATCCATTCCGGTATGCATGGTCACAGTCTTATAGAATGGATGCATTTTCTTCCCGACAGATGCCCCGGTCTGCCTCACTGTAAAGTCTTTTATCGGGACAATGGACGGTACCGCTCTAACCTGATCACCCAATTCAAGCAACAACCCATTAATCTCTTCTATAGTTGAATTTACTTTCCCCATCCCCGATTCAATGACCTCCAGCCTCATCTTCGCATCCGAAACCATAGACTCCATCCTCGTAGTATCAATCCCCTCAAACATATCATAGTCGCCCGTAGAGGAATATACCGGAGGCTCAGCATTGAAAATGCTCCTGTATATCTCCCTGTCCCTTTGCTGTAAATTCTTGATTGTATTGTCCAGAATACCTACCTTCTGCTGCAACTTGCCGTACTCCTGCTCCATAAGCGCAGTTTCCCTGGCCAATTCCTTCTCCTGATCCGTACTTATCAGCAGAGAAAAGACAATATAATACAACAACGCCAAAAGAATACTCAGCCCAAAATATTTGAGCAGAATCTTAACCCATCCTCCAAAGCCCCTCTTGTCTTCAATAAACTTGAGCTGTTCCTTATTAAATTTATACTTCATCCCTGCGGTTTACCATTGCCATATACTCCTCACCTTTCACCTCCTGGTTATAGTAGTTGAGAGGGTTCACCCTTCTCTCCCTGTAAATCACCTCATAATGCAAATGCACCCCCACTGATTTTCCGGTATTGCCCATGGTAGCAATCTGTTCACCCCTTTTCACCTCATCACCTACTTTAACAAGCATCTCCTGCAAATGGGCATATCTTGTCTTGTAGCCAAAACCATGGTCAACCACAATCTCCCTTCCATAACCGAAGAAATTCCTTCTCACCTCAACAACCGTACCGTTTCCGGCAGAATAGATGGGTTCCCCTCTGTTTCCCGACAAATCTATCCCCTGATGCATTCTTCTTGAACCATAAACAGGATCTGTCCTGTACCCGAAAAGACTTGACAATCTCACATTCTCCAGGGCAACCGGAGGAATCGCAGGAACACACTGTGCCATCTCATCCGCCCTTTTTGCCAACAGCGAAACCTCATCATATGAGCGGGACTGGACAAACGCCTTCTTGTAAATGACATCCATCCTCTTGACAGCATCCATGAGGCTCTGCGAAGAAGAAGCGGCCTGAAGATGGGCATACCTGTTCACCCCGCCGAAGCCTGCATTCCTTACATCCTGGGAAAGCTCCTCCATTCCAAAAATCGGACGGTAAATGTTGTTGTCCCTCATCTGCAGCTCAGCAAGGGCCTGGTTGCTCTGCTCGAACTTCCTCTCCAACAACTCAAATTTTGAATTGGCAGCAGCATATTTATGCTTGAGGTATATTGTTTTGGGTGTCTCAAGACCCAGATACTGGGTATATAGAAAATAATAGCCTGCAAAAGCCGCAATGCTCAACAAAAATACAAGGATGCCATTTGAGAAACGCTTTCTCAACGATGTCCTGTGCACCTCGTAAGCCAAGGTCTGGGCATTGAATTGATATCTTTTCTTCCTGGCCATCAGCTAAAAACCCTATTTTAACGGATGCAAATATAAAAAATAAAATTAAAAAGATTATTTTTGCATCTAATTTAATTGTATGACTATGACATCAAATGAGATAAGAGAGCGCTTTCTGGAATTCTTCCGCGCCAAAGGACACACCATAGTACCATCAGCACCTATGGTTGTAAAGAACGACCCTACACTAATGTTTACAAACGCCGGAATGAACCAGTTCAAGGATTGGTTCCTAGGCAACAGTGAGGTAAAATATCACCGTGTTGCAGACTCGCAGAAATGCTTGCGCGTAAGCGGAAAACATAACGATCTTGAAGAGGTAGGCCATGACACTTACCACCACACAATGTTTGAGATGCTTGGCAACTGGAGTTTTGGAGACTATTTCAAGACCGAAGCAATTGACTGGGCATGGGAGCTCCTTACAGAAGTGTACAAACTGGACAAAGAAAGATTGTACGCAACTGTATTCGAAGGATATGAGCAGGATGGAGTGGCTATGGACCAGGAGGCTAAAGATGCATGGCTCAAACACCTTCCTGAAGAGAGGATTATCCTTGGCAACAAGAAGGACAATTTTTGGGAAATGGGAGAGACAGGTCCTTGCGGCCCATGCAGCGAGATACATATAGATCTCAGAAGCGATGAAGAAAGGGCCAAAGTTCCAGGAGTGGAGCTTGTCAACAAAAGCCATCATCTTGTAATTGAGATCTGGAACCTTGTATTCATGCAGTACAACAGAAAGGCAAACGGATCATTGGAGCCTCTACCTGCAAAACACGTGTATACCGGTATGGGTCTTGAGAGACTATGTATGGCATTGCAGGGCAAGAAGAGCAACTACGACACCGATGTATTCCAGAACATGATTTCAGAAATTGCCCGTCTTACCGGAGTAGAATATGATCCCGATGGTGATACCGGCGTTGCAATGAGGGTTATTGCAGACCATATCAGAGCCATCAGCTTCTCAATTGCAGACGGCCAGCTTCCTTCAAATGTAAAGGCAGGATACGTTATCAGACGTATTTTGAGAAGAGCTGTGAGATACGCATACACATTCCTCAAGATGGATGAGCCTCTTTTGTGCAGGCTTGTACCTACTCTTGTAGCACAGATGGGTGACGCATTCCCTGAACTTAAAGCACAACAGTCAATTGTTGAGAAAGTAATCAAGGAGGAGGAAGAGGCATTCTTGAGGACATTGGACAAGGGAATCAAACTTATTGAGGGAATCATCAGGAATAACGCAGAAACCAGAATGGTTTCCGGAAAAGATGCATTTGTCCTGTACGACACCTTCGGCTTCCCGATAGACCTTACAGAACTTATTGCAAAAGAACACGGATACACAGTAGACCTTAAAGGATTTGAGATAGAGCTGCAGCAGCAGAAAGAGAGAAGCCGCAACGCAACTTCTGTAGAAGAAGGTGACTGGGTTGAGGTTCACCCATACGCGGCAACTGAGTTCACCGGCTATGACAGCACTGTAGAGGAAGGAGTAAAACTGCTAAAATACAGAAAAGTAAAATCAAAGAACAAAGAGAGCATCCAGCTTGTATTTGACAGGAGTCCATTCTACGCAGAGAGCGGCGGACAGGTTGGAGACTGCGGATGGATAGAGTTCCCGCAAGGCGAAAAAATTGAAATTACAAATACTGTAAAAGAGAACGGCCTTCCAGTACACATTGCAACAGCAGCTCCATCAGACCCTGCGGCAACCTTTACTGCAAGAATCGACGTTGAGCGCAGGCAGGCTGTCACAAACAACCACACTGCAACCCATCTTTTGCACAGGGCTTTGAGGGAATTGTTGGGTACACACATCGAGCAGAAAGGATCATCTGTTACCGCTACAGGCTTCAGATTCGACTTCTCGCATTTTGAAAAAATAGACCATGCAACTCTAAGAAGCGTAGAGAAACTGGTAAATAAATACATAAGGGAAAACAGACCACGCACCGAGTTCAGGAACATACCTATTGATGAGGCCAAGGCTAAAGGAGCAATGGCTCTATTCGGTGAAAAATACGGCGACACAGTGCGTGTAATCCAGTATGGCGATTCAATTGAGCTATGCGGTGGTACCCACGTGGAGGCTACCGGAAACATCGGTTTCTTCAAAATCATTTCAGAAGGTGCTGTAGCTGCAGGAATCCGAAGAATTGAGGCAACTACAGGCGAGCATGCAGAAGAGTTGCTCTACACTGTGGAGGATCTTGTTGCACAAGTAAAATCTTACTTCAACAACACCCCTAACCTAACAGGCTCAATCAAGAAACTGATAGCAGACAACGATGCCCTCAAGAAAGATGCAGAAGCATTTATGAAAGAAAGGGCGATCAGTCTCAAGGATGCCCTTATAAAAAATGCAATTGACAAGAACGGATATCACCTTCTTGCATTGAAAGGCACATTTGTTGCAGAGGTGGTGAAAAATGTAGCATTCCTTGCAAAACAGGAGTGTACCAACACCATTTTGGTAGCTGCAACCGAGCACGAAGGCAAGCCTACCCTTACCCTGATGTACTCGGATGATCTTGTAGCAAAAGGGGCAAATGCCGGCAAAGACATCCGTGAGGCTGCAAAACTCATAAACGGTGGCGGTGGCGGACAGCCTGGCCTTGCTACAGCAGGCGGCAAGAACCCTGAGGGACTTGCAGAGGCATTTGACAAACTGATTGAGATTGCCACAAAATAATATACGCTTTGAAGAAATTAGACCTCTTTATACTGAAATCCTTTTTGGGACCCTTCATAATGACATTGCTCATTGTGTTGTTTGTCCTTGTCATGCAGTTCCTGTGGTTATACATAGACGAGCTGGTTGGAAAAGGATTGGGATTGGGCGTAATATTTGAGTTCCTGGCTTGGGGAAGTGCCACTCTTTTTCCATTGGCACTTCCTTTGGCTACGCTGCTCGCTTCCATCATGACAATGGGAAGTTTTGGAGAGAACAATGAGCTGCTGGCAATGAAAGCTGCCGGTATTCCTTTGTTGAGAATCCTCTCTCCGCTGATGATCCTTTCATTCATGATCAGCATTGCAGCGTTCTTTGCTTCCAATAACCTTATCCCTGTGGCATATGAGAAAATTTACACGCTCAGGGATGACATTGGCAAGACCAAAGAAGAAATAAAAATACCAACCGGTATATTCTACAATGGAATTGACGGCTATACATTAAGAATTGTAGACAGGGATGAAAACAACATAATGCATAACGTTATGGTATATGACCATAGCAAGGGAGAAGGAAATGTAAGCCTTACAGTTGCTGACTCCGGGATCATAAACATGAGCAGCGACAAGACAAGCCTTACCTTCACTCTCTTCAACGGCACCAATTATGAAGAGACAAACACCCGGTCCAAAAGAGACAGCAGCTACACCTTGCAAAAGGTCAATTTCTCCAAACAGGCAGTTGTAATCCCCCTTAAAAACTACGCTTACAAAAAGTCTGAATCCTCAAAATACAACAATGAGGTTATGACCAAAGGACTGGCCCAGCTGCGTATAGACAGGGATTCCCTGGAAATTAAACATGCCAAGACATTGGACAATCTCACAAGAAGGGCCACCCATACGGACAACTTGAACCATACAGGACAAATGCTTACGGTAGTAAGCAAACCTGAAACTTATAAAGGGAAGATGAATATCGACTCCCTTCTTCAATGGTCAAATCCCGAGAAAGAAGCTGAAGCCCACTCCAAAGCCATATCGCAACTGGATCTTCACATATCATCGGTACAGTATTTCCCAACCGAACTGAACCAGGTTGCATACCCGTTGAGAAGAACCATCCAGGAAAGTTTCAGGAAGTTTACCCTTTCCATAGCATGTTTCATCTTTTTCTTCATTGGTGCACCATTGGGAGCCATCATAAGGAAAGGTGGTCTGGGAACACCAGTGATTGTATCAATGTTCTTCTTTGTAATTTATTGGGTGGTGGATATAAGCGGTAAAAAGCTGGCCAATGACGGGGCAATAACCCCATTCTTGGGAGCATTCATCTCCACTTTTGTACTCTTCCCTATGGGAGTATTCCTTACTTGGAAATCAACCAAAGACTCTGCATTGTTCAATGCAGATGCATATATTTCGTTTTTCAAGAAGATTTTTAACAAAAACAAATGGAAAGCAGCCGCTAAAGTTGCGGGGCTGAAACTTTTCCGCCGATAACATCATTTATATGAGCACTTCATCACCAAGAATAGTATACATGGGAACACCGGAATTTGCCGTTGCCCCATTGGATAAACTTGTTCAGCTGAACTACAATATTGTTGGAATTGTTACCGTTCCAGACAAGCCGAGCGGAAGAGGCCTGAAACTTAACCAGAGTGCGGTAAAGCAGTACGCTCAGGAACACCTTGTTCCCAAAGGGGTGAAACTTCTCCAACCGGTATCACTGAAAGATGAAGCGTTCCTGAATGACCTCCGCGCCCTGGAGGCAGACCTGTTTATTGTTGTTGCATTCAGGATGCTCCCCGAGATTGTATGGGCAATGCCTCCTATGGGAACATTCAATTTGCATGGGTCCCTTCTTCCTCTATATAGAGGAGCTGCCCCCATTAACTGGGCAATAATAAAAGGTGAGAAAAAGAGTGGAGTAACAACATTCCTTATAGATAAGGAGATTGACACAGGCAATATACTTATGCAGAGGGAATGTCCTATTGGTGAGAGAGAAAATATAGGTTCTCTATACGACCGTCTTATGGATATTGGAGCAGAACTTGTAGTTGAGACGGTAGAGGGACTTAAGGCCGGCATACTTGTTCCAAGGCCTCAGGAAGGAAAAATCACAGGTGCTCCAAAACTCAACAAGGAACTTGGAAGGATAAAATGGGATATGACGGATGCAGACCAGGCGGGAGCCAGTTGTGCCCAACTCATTGATAGACTTGTAAGAGGCCTTTCTCCGTATCCGGCAGCAACAGCAGCAATGAGCGACGGGGACAAAACCTTTGAGTTCAAGATTTTCGAATGCTCATTGGTAAAACAGGCATCTGCACCTTGTGAAAAACTGTCGGGAACAATTGCTAGCGATGGCCGCAGTTATATCCACGTATATTGCGCTGACGGTTCTATACTCTCATTGGATGAAATACAGATGGCCGGCAAAAAAAGGATGCGCACCAAGGATTTCCTTCTTGGATTCAGAAATATTGAACAGTACCGGTTCTTCTAGATCTATTTTGGAGCCATCCTGTAAAGGGCAACAGCCACAATTGCAAAAAGCATATTTGGAAGCCATAAGGCTATGGCCGGAGGCAGTGTCCCCGTATGTACAAACATCTGGCTGAACCTCAAGAACAGGATATATGAGAAGCTCAATGCTATTCCAATTCCTATATTGAGGCCTATTCCACCTCTTCGCTTCTGAGATGAAAGGGATACTCCGATAACTGTAAGAATAAATGCAGAGAAAGGAAGAGCAAATCTGGTATGCTTCTCTATAAGGGCATATTTCACCATTTGGTCACCCCTCATCTCCTGAGTTGCAATAAGTTCATTCAATGCCGGATAACTCAATGTTTCTACTGTCTTCTTCCTCCTGTAGAAATCATCAACAGTAATTACCAGAGTTGTATCCATACTCCTTCCTGTGGAGATGACTTCACTGTTGCCTACATACTCCCTCAAATGCCAGTTCCTGAGTTTCCAGTGCCCTCCCACTGAATCCCATTGTGCAGATTCAGCACTCAATTTTGATACTATATTGTGCCCCTCAACACTCTCTAATGTAAATTTGTACCCGGTATTGTTCCATGTGCTGAATGACTCCATATACATAAATGTACCTGGGGATATCTGGTAATGCAAGTTACGCCCGGTATTCTCGTATTTCTTTTTTATGTATGTCTGCTCAAATTCTATACGCCCCTTGTTGGCTGAAGGGATCACAAAAAGGTTGAGCAGAAGGCTGAACACGGCAATTGCACAAGCAGAAAGCATATAAGGATACATCATCCTCTTGAAACTTATACCGCCTGCCAATATTGCAATGATCTCCGAGTTTGCCGCAAGTTTTGATGTGAAAAAAATAACCGCAATGAATACGAACATAGGGCTGAACATATTCATGTAATATGGGACAAAGTTTGCGTAGTAATTGAAGATTATCTCATTTAGCGGGGCATTCTTGTCTACAAAATCATCAATCTTCTCGCTGATGTCAAAGATAATCACAATGCCTATTATAAGGAGAATTGCAAAGATGTATGTTCCTATGAACTTCCTTATAATGTACTTGTCAATCTTGGTTATGTTAAAGTTATAGTTCATCAGATCTTTGTCTCAA
>JAEIGA010007701.1_pt1 | contig 16334 bp, 15 predicted proteins | sample 9270691 | NCBI WGS metagenome assembly JAEIGA01 (sample SAMN17057246, study PRJNA624740) | gut metagenome | biome: biome; isolation source: fecal sample | host: Bos grunniens | place: China: Xizang | collected 2019
AGATGGAACGCATGTAGAAAGCAAACAAAACAACATCCCCTGTAGTCGAACGAAGCTTATACCTTTCTTTTGCTTCGTGAGCTACAGGGGATGTTGTTTGTTTAAAGTGTATCACCCGCTGCCGCGGGCTTCTCGCAGTAAAAGTCCACCGGACTTTTACTTTATTGCTCGAGAGGATAAAATTTTGACGCTACCGGGAGGCCTGACGGTATCACGAAATGATGACCTTCGTCTTTCCAGAGGTCCTCTGCCCATTCCGGCGAGATATAGTCACCTGAATGATCAGCCAAAAATGCCAGATACGTAATCGGAAATCCCTGAGCAAGGTACTGAGCCTCGTAGAAAGTCTGTACCTCAAACAAGGCATCAACTGCAGCGCGCCCGCTCACAGATGAAAGTTCACTTTCGTAAAGTCTCTCACGATCAGCACCATATATATCAACTCCGGCTGCAAGGATATGTAGATTATTCTGCTGAGCCATGGCAAGCGAATACTCATGAAGATATCGGCTGTCGGTCTTAAGGTGAACAATTCCGCCCTCCTTGAGGAAATTGCGGTAACGGTTCATGAAGAGCGGAGCTGTAAGACGCTTCTTCTCGCGACCGATCTGAGGATCTGCAAAAGTGATCCATATCTCAGACACTTCTCCTGGAGCAAAAAGCGACTCTATGAACTCGATGCGTGTGCGAAGGAAGCCTACATTCTTAAGTCCATGCTCCTCAGCATACTTTGCACCCTTCCATAGACGAGCACCTTTAATATCCACACCTATATAGTTGCAGGCAGGATTGCGCTCTGCCAGATCTATTGTATAATCACCCTTTCCACAACCAAGCTCCAGAACGATAGGATTATCATTTCCAAAGAAATCACGTCCCCAACGGCCCTTCAACGGGTGATCACAGTTCAAGACCTCAGATGTTGCCGGTTGGATCAAGCATCTGAAGGTCTCGTTTTCACGGAATTTTCTCAGTTTATCTTTTCCCATTGCTACTCAGCCTTTTGCTCTTTCTTAGAACGGTCGCCGCGATGGTGCCTATGTCCGCGTCCACCCTTGTGTCCACCACGTCTTTCACCGCCTCTGTCCTCACGTTTCTCTGCGGCAGTCTCTTTCTGTTCTGCACCCTTTGTCTCCGCTACAGGAGACTCTGATGCTGTCTCTGTTGCTACAGGTCCCTGTTTCTGGCCAGACTTCTTCTTTTTCTTCTTGCGCTTGCGAGCCTCGTCAAATCTGTTGATCGCATCATCTCCTACAGCTGTCACAAACTCCGGTGCTGCAGGAACATCATCTGACTTCAAAGATGCAGGCTTCTCGCCACGACGGTTCATCTTGATGATCTCCCACACATCCTCAGCATACACAGGATAGAGGTTTGCCAACGAAGACTGGTCATATGAGAAGTACATAGTCTCGCTAAGAATATCTGTCTTCATCAGATATGCCAATCCATCCTCGAACTCAAGCGGCTCATAAACCTTAGGTATACGTGACTGTGCATCCATATAAACCGCAGTCTCATAATTCAGACAGCACTTGAGTTTACCGCACTGACCTGCAAGCTTCTGAGGATTCAAAGAGAGGTCCTGAACACGCGCTGCAGATGTTGTAATTGACTGGAAAGTAGAAATATAGTTCGAGCAGCAAAGTTCACGACCACAGACACCAAGGCCTCCGATAAGTCCGGCCTCCTGACGCGCACCAATCTGCTTCATCTCAATTCTTATACGGAACTCCTCGGCAAAAACCTTGATCAGCTGACGGAAGTCCACACGTCCATCCGCAATATAATAGAAAATCGCCTTTGTACCATCCCCCTGGAACTCAACGTCGCCGATCTTCATATCAAGGCCAAGCTCAGCCGCAATCTGACGAGAGCGGATCATGGTCTCGTGCTCTCGAGCTATAGCCTCCTGCCATCTTTCGATGTCAAACGGCTTAGCCTTACGATATATCTTCTTGAACTCATAGGTCTCAGGATTGATACGCTTGCACTTCATCTGTCTGCCGACGATAGGTCCCTCAAGCGTCACGATACCAAGATCATGGCCATTGGCAGCCTCAACAATCACCAGGTCGCCGATCTTTATGCTCTGGCCTGAGGCATTGCTGTATATCGCTTTACGAGTATTCTTGAAACGCACTTCAAAATACTCGTTGAACTGCTCCTGATTTACACCTGAAAGCCAGTCGTAGACCTCAAGCTTACAACATCCCTGACGATAGTTGCAATCAAGCTCTCCGCTTTCATTGCGTTCTACCGAACAGCCTCTCGAGCAGTCATATTTTTTTGATTCCTTAATCATATATTTAAAAACATTCTGTTGACAAGGTCGCAGAACACGATTTTGGAATTCACGTTCCTGTCAATCATGGATACAACCTTATCTATATTTATTATTGTCTTCATACAGAAACCCTTAGGACACTTGGATGCCATCTCGGAATAAAAGTCAGACTCGTGCTCTTCCACGTCTGAAATCTGTCGCATGTTCTGCTGAAGCATGAATATCTTTCTGATGCAACTTGCAGCAAAGGTACAAAATGCTTTCTGTTTCTCGCGCGAATCAAGAGCAGCCATTGCCTCGCCGCATTCAAGAGTGCTCATCAGATCACGGGAAACGATAGCACGGAGCAAGTCAGAGAACAGATCCATAAATACAGCCTCATCCTCCTTATCATGAGCAGGCTTCAAAGCGGCAACCTGCGCAGCCTCATCCTTAGAAAGAGGCATCACTCTGACGCTCTGGCAACGAGAGAAGATTGTCTGAAGGACTTTCTCCGGAGCATGGGTAATAAAAAGGAAGACCGTCTTTGCCGGTGGTTCCTCCACCAATTTCAGCAATCGATTTGCCGTCTCCTGATTCATTTTCTCAGGAAGATAGAAAATCACAGACTTATATCCGTCCGTAACAGAAGCCAAAGAAAGCTTTGAAATAATTGATTTGGCCTCTGCTACCGCTATAAGACCACTCTTTCCCTCAATACCGATTGCGCGCTGCAGATCGGCTTCTGTAAAATATGGGTCTGAAACTGCAAGTTCTCTCCAATACTTAAGATATGACTCTGACGTCGGTTTGTCATCCGATGCCTTCGGGCCCTTGTTAACCGGAAATACGAAATGCATATCCGGATGGATAAGTTTGGAAATCTGACGGCATGACGGACACTCGCCACAAGAATCACCGCCAGATGGATTGCTGCAGTTAAGATACTGCACATAAGCCAATGCCAAAGCCAATGCGCCAGAGCCCTCGTTTTCATAAAGGAGCATGGCGTGCGCCACCCTGCCGCTATCCGCCATGGACGACAGCATCTTCGCAACCGAAGCATTTCCTATGATATCTGCAAATCTCAAACTTTTCTATTTATTTCTTTTTCCTGTAAAATGAGCCAGCGCCTTCAGATATTCCTTCTCCTGTGAATCCGGGAGAACATCCAAGGCATGCACAGCCTTCTCAACATATTCTCCTAAACGCATTCTGGCATAATCCAAGCCGCCATTCCCCCTGACAAAAGCCACAATCTCATCCCTATGCTCGGGATGTCCGACAATGTCATTGACAAGCGAGCGGATACGCATCTGCTCCTGCTCGGAAACATTTGAAAGGGCACCCAGCAGAGGAATTGTTATCTTCTGCTCAAGTACATCCACACCAAGCGGCTTACCGACAGAGTCAGATCCTGAATAGTCCAGAATATCATCCTGAATCTGGAAAGCATTTCCGAGTGCAACAGCATAGTCGACCGCAGCCTGCTCCATGTGCTTGTCCGCCCCGACAGACAACGCTGCGGACAGGCATGCAGCCTCAAAGAGCGAAGCTGTCTTGTTATATATTATCTTAAGATAATCCTCCTCGACTGTATCTCCTTTCTGGGCTTTCTGCAGCTGAAGCAGTTCTCCCTCAGCTAAAGCACTGAGTGTTCTGGAAAAGATCTTAAGCACACCGGCATCAGACGGAGCTCCTGCCAAAATTGCATCCAGGGCTTTTACAAGCCAAAAATCTCCGATGAGCACTGCCACTGAAGGGCCCATCAAAGACATTATGGTAGGCACACCCCTACGCTTCTCACTGCAATCGGCAACATCATCATGCAGAAGCGTCGCATTATGAAGGAGTTCAGAAGCTGCAGCATACCTTATGGTCGCCTCAGTAATCTTTCCACCTGAACATGCACGGGCAAAAAGAAGTGTAAGAAGCGGGCGCAGCTGCTTTCCTGAATGCGAAAGAATCGACTCGTTGGTCTTGTTGAGCAAGTCAATATCACACTGCAATGAAGAAGCAATGCGCTCCTGAACTGCCGCCCAGTCGCTACCAACAAACTCCTTTACCTGTCTAATGTCCATACTATTCCTCAAGTAATCCTAACAGTTCTTCTGTTGTCTGCGCAAAATGGAGCTTGTCAAAAGTCTCGGAGCTCAACATTCCGCAGTTCTTATAATGCTCAAGAAGAGCCTTCAACGGCTGATAGAAGCCTTTATGATCCAGCACCATGATCTTTCCATGATACTGTTTCAAATGTATAAGAGCAAACGTCTCTATCAGTTCATCCAAAGTACCGATGCCACCGGGAAGAGCAACCACCGCACATGTATCCTCACGCAGCAGTGTCTTGCGCTCCGCCATGGTATCCGTCCATTTCACCTCGGAAAGTTCCGGATAGGCGCATTCTTTCATGAAACGCGGGATGACACCGAGGTGATATCCGCCATTATCACGCATCTCATCAGATATGACACCCATTGTGCCTTTTACAGTGCCTCCCGTCACAATGCCATATCCACGAGAAGAAGCTGCCCGTACAAAATCACGGGCAACTTCATTGTATTCCGGATTTATATCAAAACTTGCAGAGCAAAAGACCGCTATCTTCTTCATACTGCCCTGAAGCCTAGAAAATGAATGACAATGAAAGTGTCATACCACCATAGTTCTGTCCTGTCAATACAGAATTCTGTACGTTTGACACTACGTTATCTGCACCCGGTAGATTTCCAGCAGAATCCAACAGATTGCCGAAATTCCAGTTATATCGTCCTACTAACTGGAACTTCCAGATATCAAATCCGACACCAAGTCCCAAACCATACTCGAGACGGTTAAGGCCATCCCACTTATTGTTATAGATCTCCAGAGCGGTCTCTGTCAAAGACTCTTTTGTAATTTTATTTGTCACACCATAACCCACAAACGGAGTCACATCAAGGAACGGACGGAAAAGGATGAGGTCCGGTCCCCACTGGAATGAAACAGGAACCTCCACGTAACCGGTCTGAAGGTCAAAAGACGATCCGTTTGTGATAGCTTCCTCTACCATAGAGCCTTTCAGATGATAAAGAACAGAAGGCTGAATTGCAAATCCTAAAGGCAGGTCAAATTTATAGGTCAAACCTGCATGGTAACCTGTTGTGAGGCCAGACTTTGCTTCATTGAAATTCACGAAACTGGCACCGGCTGTAATACCGAACCCTCTGGCCACGGAGTCAGTAGAACTCCAAAAAGTCATCACGCAGAGCGCGATGACCATTAAAAATCTTTTCATAGGAATCAGTTATAAAAGCGAATTAATCTTTGCCGCGAATACATCTTTTGTAGCCGCACCGACATGTCTGTCGACAACCTTTCCTCCCTTGAAGAAAAGCACTGTCGGAATGCTCCTGATGCCATATTCCATAGGAACATCATCACACTCATCAACATTGCATTTGCATACAAGAGCCTTTCCTTCAAACTCAATTGCAAGGTCATCGATAATTGGAGCGATTGCCTTGCATGGGCCGCACCATGTTGCCCAGAAATCCACAACTACAGGGATTTCACTATTGATTACTTCCGCGAAATTCGCGTCGTTTAATGCCTTTGCCATAATTTTATAAATTTATCAGTTCGCAAATATAATATTTGAGAAGTGATTTAACAATAATGACGCCTCAAATTGAGACGTCATTGATTTTAATAGTTATCTACCACATTCCAGACAAAAGCTCTGATTCCAAGATCAGGAGTCTCCTCATCCATGGCTTTGAGTTGTGCGAGAATATCATCCACCTTGCTATCGTCAACAAATGTCAAGATGGCATTGTTCATTGTTGGCCAGGCATGGTTGCCAAGATGAGGTTCTCCGGAAAAACCGCCTCGTCCGGCGATATCCTGCCACATTGTGAAGCCCCTGCATCCAAGTTTTTCAATGGCATCGGCGATCTCCATGTTATATGCCTGATCATATGCTATAAATATTCCTTTCATATTTTCGAATGTTTATTCTCTACTGTAACTTTATTGAAACTATAACTTCGGTCTTAGGGCGTACATAAATATGACTTATTTTCAACGTTACCCTTTCCCTAAATCCCTTTCCTCGGGAAAGGGACTTGCTATCGCTTCGCTCAAATGTTTATTCTCTACTGTAACTTTATTGAAACAGGTTAAGCTTTCTTTGCGGCTTTGCGGGCTGCACGGCGCTCCTGCATCGATGCAAGTGATGCATAGATGGTAGGAATAATGACCAAAGTCACAAGAGTCGAGATCGACAGACCCCACGCCACAACCATACCGAGCGAACGCCACATCTCAGCACCCTCACCAGTACCGATAGCCATCGGAACCATACCGAGGACAGTAGTGAGAGTTGTCATGAGGATCGGACGAAGGCGCGACTTGGCTGCGATTACTGATGCCTCCGTGATGCTATATCCACGCTCACGCATAAGGATCGTGTAGTCGATAAGCACAATACCGTTCTTCACCACAATACCCATGAGGATGAGGATACCGATCATACCCATTGCTCCGAGCGGAGTTCCGGTCACATAAAGACCCATAAGCACTCCGACGAATGCGAAAGGCACTGAGAACATGATCACGAACGGACTCATGAAAGACTCGAACTGTGATGCCATCACGATATACACGAGGATGATGATCATGAGCAAGAGCATGATCAGGTCGCCGAACATCTCCTGCTGTTTCTCGAACGAACCTGCAATTCTCACCATGAGTTCTGAAGGAATCTCAGCCTCCTCAAGAATCTTCTCTGTAGATGCCACTACATCTGAAAGGGCAACACCGTCTGCAACCATTCCTGAAACAGTGATAAGACGCTCACGATTCTTTCTCTGGATAGCCGGAGGTGTCTCAGACTCGATGACAGTACCAAGATCCTTGATTCTCACACCCTTACCCATATTGTTATAGATCAGGATATTCTCAATATCCTCAATGCTTGTTCTGAACTCCGGAGCATAACGCACACGGATATCATACTCATCACCATCCTCGCGGTAGTAAGACTGAGTCGATCCGTTCATTGCAGCAGTAAGATATGATGATGCCGTAGTACTGTTAAGACCATTTACAGCAAGCTTCTCGCGATCGAAATCTACCTGATACTCAGGAGTATATTCGTCACGGCTCAAAATCACCTGGGCACATTCGCCGGTCTCAAGCATCTTGGCCTGGATTTCACGTGCAACACGGTCAGTGGTTTCAAAATCATAACCATAGATTTCCACATCCACAGTTGAAGCTCCACCCATACCGCCTTGAGAACCTTCAGTAACTCTTACCTTCTTGAACTCAGGGTAATCCTTGAGAATCTCACGGACTACTGTTGCAATCTCACCTGTCGAGCGCACACGGTCCTCCATACTTCCGACATTGATATTGTATGACAACACGTGGGAACCGTTGTTCTGCATTGAAGCAAATGCGTTGTCAGAGTCTGCCTGACCGAAGGCATATGAGCAGTTTGTAATCTCAGGAATCGCCTCCGCAAACTTTGCATGAATCTCATGAGCCAAGCCTCTTGTAACTTCTTGTCCGGTACCTGCCGGCAGTTCAAGCTGAACTGTGATACGTCCGTCGTCCGACTTAGGGAAGAACTCTGTCTTCATTCGTGGAGCGAAGAAGCCGATAGAGAAGATGAATACGGCAAGTGAAATAAGTACAACAGTCTTTCTGTGACCGATACACCAGTTGATCAGGCGGCTGTAACCTCTTGAAATCCAATCTATGAACTTGCTGAAGTTGCCGAAGATGATCATATTGAGCTTGCTCTTCTTAGGCTTGTATCTGAGATACTGCGAGCAGAGCATCGGGATCAATGTAAGCGCACCGATTGTAGACACGATCATGATGATACTTGTGATCCATCCCAGCTGCTTGAACATAAGACCTGCCATACCCTTGATCATTGTAAGAGGCATGAACACGGCAAGCATTGTCAATGTAGAAGCGATAACGGAGATACCTACTTCCTGCGTTGCATGCACAGCCGCCTCCTTTGGCTTTGCTCCCCTCTCAAGGTGAGTCGAGATGTTCTCCAACACCACGATGGCATCGTCCACAACCATACCGATGGCGATCGAAAGCGCCGACATAGACACGATGTTGAGGGTGTTTCCTGTCGCCCACAGATACATCAATGATGCAAGGAGTGAGATAGGAATAGCAAGAACGATGATGAATGTCGCGCGCCATCTTCCGAGGAATAGATATACGACGAGCATCACGATGAGGAAGGTAACGATGATTGTCTCCTTCAAAGAGTCAAGAGTGTTGAGGATATTGTCAGAGCTGTCCACAACGGTTCTGATCTCGATGTCGGAAGGAAGATTCTTCTGAATCTTCACAAGTTCCTTCTTGACACCCTTTATCACGTTCACTGTGTTGGCGTCAGCCTGCTTCTGAATAATGATCTGAGCACCCTGGATACCATTGATATATGCTTCCTGATACTTCTCTTCCACACCATCCACGACACGGGCTACATCTCGCAGATAAATTGTCTTTCCCTGAGAGTGTCCGACGACGATGTCAAGCATCTGATCTGCTGAAGTAAACTCCTTCTCCACACGGAGAGAGTATGAGTTCGATCCGATATCGATAGTTCCTGAAGGTACGTTTCTGTTTTCTGCAGCTATGAGGCTGGAGATAGTCGAAATTGTAAGTCCGTAGGCCTCAAGCTTGTTAGGGTCGCAATATACCTGAATCTCACGTTTAGGAGCACCGGCAATTGACACTGTTCCCACACCCGATACACGGGCAAGTGGAGTAGCCACCTTGTCATCAAGTATCTTCTCAAGGGCATTAAGGCTCTCGTGGGCAGTTGCAGCAAGGATCATGATAGGCATATCGTCTGCACTGAACTTGAAGATCAGCGGAAGAGATGCACCATCAGGCAATACCGAGTTGACCATGTCGAGCTTGTCACGGACATCGTTTGTAGCGACATCGATGTCAACACCCTCATTGAACTCCAAAGTAAGGAGCGAAATATTTTCTCTTGATGTAGAAGTAAGATTCTTAAGGTCGCTGACTCCGTTCAAGGTATTCTCGAGAATCTTGGTAAGATTGGTCTCGATATCCTCTGCACTGGCTCCCGGATACGAAGACATGACCATGATCACATTCGCATCGAACTTAGGGAATTTGTCCAGTGAAATATTAACCAGCGAGAAAATACCGAAGATTGCCATGGCGATGAAGACCAGCGCCGTGGTTACCGGATTATTGACCGCTTTTCTATATATACTCATATTGTGTATCCTTATTCGTTTACAATGACTTTAACACCATCCTTAAGACGGATCTGACCGCCTGTAACGACTTTAGCACCATCGCCGAGTCCCTCAAGAACCTCATACTCGGCACCAAGACGACGACCAAGAACGACCTTTGTATAAGAGACTGTTCCATCCGCGTTGAGCACGTAGACAAAGCGCTCGCCTGAGCCCTGCTGCTTTACCACAGCCACGTCAGGGATGATGATGCTGTTGTTAAGACCGAAAGTCACTGTAGCTCTTGCAAACATACCTGGTCTGAGCTTCTTGTCTGCATTTGCAACCTTCACCTCAACTGTGAATGTACGTGTTGCAGGATCTACTGTAGGATAGATTCTGTTGATTGTTCCGGTAAACTCCTCACCAGGAAGAGCATCTGCTGTGATCACCACTGCATCACCTTTGTGAACCTTTGTATAATCGCTCTCAGAAACTCCCACAAGAAGCTTTACCGGAGCAATCTGCTCCACTGTAAAGATAGGAGCGCTCATTGCATACATGTCACCGACATCATAGTTTCGTGCTGTCACAACACCATTGGTAGGACTCACCAGAACAGAGTTCTCAAGAAGGTTCTCATATGATTTCTTTGCGACATTGTATGACAGCTGGCTTGCGTTGTATGCAAGCTCGATAGCATCAAGATCAGACTTTGAAAGTCCGCCGGCATCGTAAAGACCTTTGAGACGTCCGTACTCGACTTCGTTGTTCTTCATCTGAAGTTCAGCCTGCTTGAGCTGGTGTCTTGCCTGCTGAAGCTGTACTGAGTCCATCTTTGCGAGAACCTGACCCTTACGTACATTGTCACCCACCTCAACCTTGATCTCAGCAATACGATTGACGCTCTGAGGCGCAATGTTATTCTTTACAAAAGCCTGAACAGTTGTTGTATATACAACTTCCTGCGGCACATCACGTCTTGTAACTTCCTGAACGGCAACAGTCGGAGTCGTGTCAACAACCTGCTTTGCCTGCTCCTGATTATTACCGCCACAAGCCGCTGCAGCAACAGCAGCACTTGCGATGCATATCATTCTGAAAATAGTCTTCATATATCTTTCCTTTATTTATTCTGGTTATTCGATAAAATCCTGTCCAAGAGTCTGTTCGAGCTGAGACTTGGCTGCAAGGAAGTTGTAAACGGCTTGAGAAGCTGCAAGCTGAGCCTGGGTAAGAGCAAGCTGAGCATCGTTCACCTCAATGAGGGTGTTGCGGCCGACCTCGTAAGATTTAGCTACGATATCATAGCCCTTCTGCGCAGAAGACACTGCATCGATTGCAGCATAATAGCTCTTCATGCTTGTCTCCATTGTGTTAAGCTGCTGACGGATCGCAATCTTGAGCTGGCGCTCAGTATTGACAGTCTGAAGCTGCACCTGCTCATACTGATTCTTAGCCTGACGGATTGCCTGATGACGCTTTCCACCGGCAAAAATCGGAATGTTGAGGCTGAGGGCAACGTATGAGTATGGAGTCCACTTATATTCGCTGAACTTGAAATCGTTTGTCATTGCATTATAGCTGAAGTTGAACGCAAGAGCAAGAGATGGTATGTTTGCATACTGCTGAACCTTCACTGTCTGAGCGAGCATCTCAGCCTGAATTGCAAGCTGCTTCATTGTAGAGTTCATATCAAGGGATATCTCATCATGCTGACGGATGTCATACAGCATGTGCTGTGACCAGTCTTCAAGTTTTCCCGCCACATCGAGATTCATATCCAGATCTACTCCAAGAACAGCCTTGAGCTGCCACAAAGCAAGAATCACCGCACCTTCGGCATTGTATACATTAGGTACTGCATTTGCGACTGTAGTCTTTGCTCTAAGAAGTTCCATATCCGAAGCCTTCTGAGCATCATATCTCTTCTGAGTCACCTCAAGGTTCTGAACCGCATTCTCATATACATGCTTGTAAACATCAAATGCCTCCTTGGCAAGGAGAGTGGCATAATAGGCATTCTTTACCTGAGTAACCATGTCAAGGCGTGAAGCTCGAGCCTTCTCGACAGCCAGTTCAACGTCCATGCCTGAGATCTTGAGACTAGCCCAAAGCTGAGCGTTCACAAGTGGCATTGCTGCTGAAACTCCAGCTGACCAGGTATTCCAGCGGCCCATTTCAATTCCACCGCCATTTGACGAACTTTCTGTCGACTCTGTATTTGTCCCTGTGCCGCCAGAAGTGTCGGTACCGCCCGCTGCACCACCTGCAGCGCCACCTGCAGCGCCACCTGCAGCACCGCCCATGAGCGAGCTCATATCAAAGTCCATATACATAACCTGCTTCTTGATGGTTCTCTGATATGCACCAGAAGCATCAATTGTTGGGAAAAGAGCCGCATAAGAGCCTTTCTTTGCATACTGCGTTCTCTTGATCTCCATGTCAGCCACCTTTACTGACACATTTTCACTCAAGGCAATCTCGAGTGCCTGTTCCAATGTGATGACAACCGGAGTCTCAGATGTCTTTGCATTATCCATGAGGACCTGAGCCTCTGACTTCTGCACTTCCTCTGTCTTGTACTGCGCAGATGCATCAAGATGAGAAAGAAGCGCTCCGGCCAGAATCATCGCTGTTACCGCTAATTTTTTCATTGATTTATATACACTAAACTGTTTATTTTCCAAAAGGCGTTTTTCGGTCGCAAAATTCGCGCCATTTCAATAAAATTTGTTGGTCCATATTTATATAGTTTTGGTCCATTTTGCTAAAATTCGTACATTTGACAATCTTTTTGGAAAAAATGAAAGCAACCAAGCACAAAACCACCAAGCCAGCCATCCTTTTCGGAGAAAAGACAGCCAAGCGAATCGGCTACATCGACAACTATATCTTTGCCTGCGAAATCGAGGGCGAAGACCACATTGTATACTCCAAGCCGCGCAGACCGAAATATCACCTGGTCATCATAGTGATAGAAGGATATATCAGCCTGGTCATCAATGGTGAGAGATACCGCTTCGAGAAAAAAGCATATATAAACCTTCCCACATGGGCAGATATCTATGAAATTGAATATGGCGGAGGCTTCCGCGCCATGACCACCGCCACAGACAAAAGCATCATAGAGGACATCTTCAGAAACAGGAACCCGTTCCCCGTCGATTTCCAGTTCAGCATCGACCACGGACTTGGCGGATATATCGAAGACGACAAGGATATTGACATATTGTGCCGAGACATAAGCAACATGATCGAATCATTGTCAAACAAGGAGCATTTGTTTGCCGAGGAGATCAACTACGCCTACTTCTACATCCTGCTGACAGACATGGCTGACATGGTATGGAAGAAATTCAAACGATCCGAGCCGGTGCACCACACGGAGATGAAAAGGGCAGACGGCATTCTGAAAGAATTCGCCGAACTGCTGACACAATATGTCAGAACAGAAACCAGCGTTGGATTCTATGCCGAAAAGCTCTGTATTTCAAAGCAATACCTTTCGCTGATTGTAAAGGAAAAGATGAGAGTGAGTGTTGGAACAGCCATCGCTGCGATGAGGACGGAAATTGCCAGCAGACTGCTCAGAGATCCGGATCTGACCATCCAACAGGTAGCCGAACAACTGTCATTCTCCGACCAGTCTTCCTTTGGAAAATTCTTCAAGAAACACACCGGAGTGTCTCCGTTAAAATATCGACAGAACCTTAAGAAGACCCTGCTTACTCTACGTCAATCCACTCATACTCGCCACCCCAGATCTCAAGAAAACGCATAAAACCGTCATTTGTCAGCACGACGCTGCCCGTGTTGTCACACGGGTGGAAACTGACTCTTTCAGCATCCTTAAGGTCACTGTCCAGAAACAGCTTGACCCTATGGCCATTAGGGAAATGTTCCTTGGTAAGTTCCTCTGTACAAGGATCATGAATAAGTCCCAGTGGGGACACGGATCCTGGAAGCAAACCCAGACATCTTTCCATTCTTTCCGCCGAAGCAAATGAGAGTTTTCCCTGCTTGAGCATATGCTCCAAAGAGTGAATTGCCAGCTCCTTATGACACTCGAATACCACCAGGTAGTGCCTGTTGCCCTTGTGATTTCTGAAGAACAGATTCTTACAGTGGACCGAATCAATATCCTTCCAATACTCAAGCGCAAGCTCTATTGTCGGAAGAGGGGGATGAGTGTGAAGCTTATAACCGAGGTTATGCTTTTCCAAGAAAGACAAAACCTCGGTTATTTTCTGATTATCAATCATTTCCATTATTTAGAAAGAGATTTTGCGTAGTGAGTAGGCTGTGCCTTTGGCTTCTGCTGATGAACAGCCTCTATCGGAAGTTTTTTCTTATAGCTGTACACCAGGATTGCGATTCCCATCAGGATGAAAGGAATACTGAGAAGCTGTCCCATGTTAAGAGTCATACCTTCTTCGAAGGAAACCTGATTATTCTTCACAAACTCAATGATAAAACGCATTCCAAAGAGGACAATGAAGAATATGCCTATATACGATCCTCTATATAAGCCTTTGGTTCTGTTTTTATATAGCAGAAGAAGAATCACTCCCAAGATGGCGTAACTTAAGGCCTCATAAAGCTGTGTCGGATGGGCCGGCAGAGTCTGGCCGTCACGAACAAAGACAAATCCCCAAGGAAGATCTGTTACAGCACCATAAATCTCTGAGTTAAACAGGTTTCCAAGGCGAATAAACATTGCTGCGAAAGAAGTCGGGATTGCAAGATGATCCAAGAGCCACAAGAAGTCAAAGTCATGCTTCCTTCCGTATTTTCTAGCAAACCAGATCAAAGCAAAGAACAGAACCAGTGTTCCACCATGACTGGCAAGACCACCTTTCCAAGGCATGAAGATCTCCAGGAAGTGCTCAGAAGTCAAATAATAGTCTGGCTGATAGAAAAGACAATGACCCAGACGCGCACCCACTATCGTTCCGATCAAAAGCGTATAAAGAAGCGGATCCAGAACAGCCTCACTGACTTCTTCCCTTTTACAGAACCACCTGAAAACAAACCATCCGAGGATAAATCCTGAGATAAACAGAAGTGAATACCACCTGACAGACAGAGCCCCTAACGACACGATCTCCGGATTCACATCCCAATGTATTGCTAACATTTCAAACATAATCATTTCATTTTACAGCCTGCAAAGATAGCAAATCGGCTGAAAACGACACGTGCTGCTGACTATTTATTATATATTAATGGAGTTAAGAATGGATATATTTAATCACTCTCCTCCACATATGGAAAGCATGCAGCATAAAACAAGAGAACAAATTTTACAATCATCAAACTATCAATCAGATAAACGCATAGTGCGGCGCACAAACTCCTTACTCACCCTCAAAACAGACGACAATTGGCGTACAGATGCCGGCATCGTTTGCCTGACCTTACGTATTATATCACGAATCTCGTCGGGATTCAGACCTACGCTAGTTCTCCCTGACAGAAGAGCATCCACAAAGCGTATCACAACATCATCTTTAACTCGTTTAGAAGAAGCTTCAAACACCTCTCTCTTATCTTCAGGAATATGAATTACAGCCCTATGAAGGTCTCGTACATCCTTGAAATATTTACATACCAAAGAAGTATCTATATCAATATATCGCGATATTGATGCACACTTTGAAAAGTAACAATTATATGAACTCCATTTATAATATCTCGGATCAGAGCACAACCCATCAACATATGGATTACGTAATATGTACAGCAGGGTTTCTACTGCGATTTCTTCACACCTGATGACAAATGATGAAAATGGACTTTGAAAAATAGACCCCTTCTGCCCTCTGAACCTATTGTACCACATCGAAAAATCGTGTAGCGCTCTCTTCATCAATTCAGACAGAGAATCACATAAGACCAATATATGAACATGAGTATGCATCAACGTAATAGCAAATATTTTTGCATCAAATTTCATTCTATGTCTATTCAGTATTCTTAAAAACATGATCCGTTCAAGATCTGTATTGAAGATAATATTCTGATAGTTTGCATTTAAAATTACATGAAAGCACCCACTTTGCTCACGACGTCTTGAACGAGACAGATCCTCAAATCTTATTTCTTCCATAGTGTTAGATATTTATACTGCCACAAATATCAAGAGACGTCTTCAGAACTAGTTTAAGAAAAAGAAAAACTTTTTTTTAAAAACTTTGGGTTTAGTCACAGCATGGCGGTTTTTGTCACAAAAGTGCGCCGCACTATGTGTTGAACTCTCTCATCTTCTGCGCATTACAAAAATAGTGGTTCACAGGCATTGTGAACCACTATTTTTGTAATGCATTAAGCATCAAGACGTTCAACGGAAAGTGCGGCGCACGTTACGCGCGGATTGCAGCGATGCCTGGAAGCTCCTTGCCCTCAAGGTACTCGAGCATAGCGCCACCACCAGTTGACACATAGCTTACCTTGTCAGCAAAGCCCATCTGAGTAACTGCTGCTACTGAGTCACCACCACCTACGAGGGTGAATGCACCGTTCTCAGCTGTAGCCTTTGCAAGGATCTCAGCGATGCGGTTTGTACCCTTAGCGAATGCAGGAATCTCGAATACTCCTACAGGACCATTCCAAAGGATAGTCTTAGAGTTCATGAGAACCTCCTCCCACATAGCGAGAGTGCTTGGAGCTGCGTCCATACCTTCCCATCCCTCAGGAATCTCCATGTTAGAAACGATCTTAGTGTTAGCGTCGTTAGAGAAGTCATCAGCAACAACAACCTCCTTAGAGAGGTAAATCTTAACGCCCTTCTCCTCAGCCTTCTTGAGAGTGTCGAGAGCGAGCTGCATCTGATC
>JAEIGA010007702.1_pt1 | contig 16333 bp, 12 predicted proteins | sample 9270691 | NCBI WGS metagenome assembly JAEIGA01 (sample SAMN17057246, study PRJNA624740) | gut metagenome | biome: biome; isolation source: fecal sample | host: Bos grunniens | place: China: Xizang | collected 2019
GGAAATGTTCCGGCGTACATGACAAGTGTTCCGACGATATTCATTTCGGTCGAGAACCCTTATCACCTTGTAGATGTACCAAGAGTAAGAACATATATCAACACATACGGTGCAGGCCCTGTCAGCATCGAGGAACTCGTTAATAAGCTGATGGGACGCAGCGAATTCAAGGGCAAGAGTCCTGTAGATGCGTTCTGCGGCAAGTGGGATACACATTTGATGTAAGGAATTATGAAGAATTGTAAAGCAGTAATATTCGATCTGGACGGTGTGATCTGCTTCACCGATAAATATCACTACCAGGCATGGAAAAGCCTGGCGGACAGACTGGGAATATATTTCGATGAAGAGATCAACAACCGGCTCAGAGGTGTTAGCCGTATGGCCAGTCTCGAGATAATCCTCGGGAATTCAGATGCGGAATACAGTGAAAGCGAGAAGGAGCAGCTTGCTTCCGAAAAGAATGAGACCTACCGGAAGCTGCTCGGACAGATGAGTCCTGCAGACTTAGAGACTGAAGTTCTTGACACACTTAACGAACTCAGAGCAAGAGGGTATCTTCTTGCTCTGGGATCATCAAGCAAGAATGCCAAATTCATTCTCAGTAGGATCGGTCTTGACGATTACTTCGATGCTGTATCTGATGGCACGGATATAACACACAGTAAACCTCATCCTGAGGTGTTCCTTGTAGCTGCACACAAGCTCGGCGTGAAACCGGATGCCTGTGCAGTCGTCGAGGATGCCAAAGCGGGCTTAGAGGCTGCCAAAGCAGCAGGCATGAGAGCATTAGCGCTGCATGGTGATGCAGAGGGATCAGGTCTTGAGGACTATGATTTGGCGTCATTCAGCAGCATTCTGGATATATTGGACTAGGAGGAAAATATATGCTGGATTTCAGTAGAGCAAAGGAATGGATCATAGCGGAATCGTCTTTTGATCCATCAGCATTGGGCAAAGCAGAAGCAAATTTCTGCCTCGGTAATGGATATCTCGGCCTCAGGTCAGCGACCGAAGAGGCTTATCCGGGAGAGACAAGAGATCTGCTTGTTGCAGGCACCTTCAACAGATTTTCGCCTGAAGAAGTAACAGAGCTCCCTAATGCTGCAGACGTTACGAACATAGAGATAACACTTAACGGAGAACGTTTTGACCTGACACAGGGTACTATAGCTTCATATAACAGGGAACTGAATCTGAAAACAGGCAAACTGACAAGAACAGTCAGCTGGGTATCGCCATCAGGCAGCAAGTATACTTTGAATTTTGAGCGCATAGTGTCACTTAGGAGACTGCATACTATTGCGATGAGGATCAGCATTACGCCTGAAACAGACACTGAGTTCACTTTCAGGTCGGGTATTGACGGAAGGATGACAAGCGACGGCTCGCAGCACTTTACAGAAGGCCAGACCCGATTCTATGACAAGAAATATCTTCAGTTCACACCACGCACTATCCAGTCAGATATCACATTCGTCTTGGATGCCACGCATGTGTTCAGCATTGATGGTAATGAAGTGCAGCCTGCAAGTGATATAAACATCGTGAGAAGACGCATGTTCTCGAAGTTTGCTGTCAGTGCAAAGGCGGGTCAGACGGTCGTCATGGAGAAGTATGCCAATGTGTATACGACAAGAGACAGAGAGACAGAGGACCTCAGCATTACAGAGCTTCAGGCATATGCACTTGAACAGCTGAAGTGTGATGAAGCAGCCGGATTTGATGCTCTGGCTGAGGAGTCTGCTGACTGCTGGGCTGAGAAGGTATGGGACAGAGTACCGATCGAGATCGATGGCCCGGAATTCGATCAGTTTGTTATCAGATTTGCGCAGTATCATATGCAGCTGATGACTCCGGCTCATGACAACCGCATGAATATCGGGGCAAAGGGCCTTTCCGGTGAAGGATACAAGGGACATACTTTCTGGGACACGGAAGTATTCCTGCTCCCATATTTCATATTCAATATGCCGGATGTTGCCAGAAGTCTGGAAGAATACAGATATCTGTCGCTTCCGGGGGCTCATGAAAAAGCAAAGCATAACGGCTACACAGGCGCGCAGTTCCCTTGGGAATCCGCGTGGCTCGATGACGGCGAAGTCACACCTGAATATTCTGGTACGGACATCCTGACAGGCGAGAGCATCAAGGTGTGGAGCGGATTTATTGAGATCCATATCACAGCAGATGTCGCGTTCGGAGCATGGCAGTATTATATCTGCACGGGTGATCAGGACTTCATGGATAAATACGGATATGAACTCATATTTGACTGCGCTAAATTCTGGGCGAGCCGCCTTGAGGATGGCGACGATGGCAAGCTCCATATCAACGATGTAGTCGGACCGGACGAATATAAAGAGCATGTAGATGACAATGCATTCACCAACTATATGGCACTGTGGAATCTGAACAAGGCCATCGAGTATGCAGAAGAACTGCAGGAGTCAAAAGCGGAACTGTACACAGCTCTGAACAGCAGGCTCGGGCTTGATGATCTCGTTCCTGTGTTCAAGGAAAAGGCGCAGCTGATCTACCTGCCGGTACCGAACGAGAACTCAGTTCTGCCGCAGGATTCGACGTATCTCACACTTAAGGATATCGATCTTTCCAAGTACAGAAATCAGGCTCATGTTGCAGGGATCTATAAAGATTACAATCAGGAGCAGATCTGCGGAATCCAGGTATCAAAACAGGCAGATGTAATGATACTGTTCTACTTGCTTGAGGACATGTTCACTGCAGAAGTAAAGAAAGCCAGCTGGGATTACTATGAGCCAAGAACACTGCATGACTCAAGTCTGTCGCTGTCGACACATTCTGTGCTGGCAGCAGATATCGGAGATGTTGAGCTTGGATACAAAATGTTCAGGAAAGCCTGTGACATTGACCTGAGCAATGACGATATGCACTCATCAGATGCCGGGATCCATGCAGCATCATATGGCGGACTCTGGCAATGTGTAGTATGCGGTTTCGGAGGACTCAGAATGATCGGAGGCAAACTCCGCATCTCGCCTGCGCTGCCTGAGGCGTGGAATGGTCTTAAGCACACACTTATGTGGAAAGGGCAGAAGCTCGCAGTCACAGTGAGTGCAGACAGTGTTGAAGTACAGAACGTTACAGGTGGAGATGAGGTAACTATTGAGATATGGGGCAATGAATACTCATTCACCGATTCGGTAACTGTAACAAAATAGGAGGAGCAGAAATGGAATACTATCGCTGCAATAAGCAGATCGCCGTAAGAATAGATGCCGGCGAAGAACTGATCACAGAGATCAAGAAGATCTGTGAAAAGGAAAATATTACATCAGCATTCGTACAGGGTATCGGATTTACAGATGAGATGAAGGTTCGCGTCTTCAATAAGGCAGAGAACAAGTTCTATTTCAAGACCTTCACGGAGTCGATGGAGCTGACCGACATCAACGGTAATATATTCGTGGCAGAGAATGGCATATATCCGCACATTCATGTTACAGGCGCCGATGAGGACATGAACATCAAGGGCGGACACCTTATTTACTGCAATATTGGAGCAACAGCAGAGATCCTCATAACTCTTACAGACTTCAATATTACGCGTTCTGAGTGCGACGATCTTCGCCTTGGGCTGATGCAGTTCGGAGGTGAGAAGTAATGGATCGCTATTTTACTACGACTGATGGAGTCACGCTGCACTACACAGTCAAAGGCAATGGTAACATACCGGTCGTTATCCTTCCCGGCATGGGAATGCCTGCGGAGAGCTTTGATTCTGTTACGGACAGGCTTGGAAAAGAGTACACATTCTATGCTCTGGACTACAGATGCCATGGCAGATCTGAAGACGTTGCCTATGGGTATCATACTGAAAGATTCGCAGCAGATATGAAAGCGATGCTGGATGATGCAAATATTGACAGATTCCATCTGATCGCACACTCAATGGGCAATGCAGTGGCATGGGCATTTATGGAGTTATACGGACAGCAGCGTATCATCAGCTATGTTCTTGAGGAAGAGGCTCCTTGCCTTCTGTCGGATCCATCCTGGAGTGAAGAGGATAAAGGTAGTTATCGCGGGACAATGGACTGGCCGTCATTCATGGATATGGACAGCAGCTCTGTAAGAAGCGAATTCATGTGCAACCTGTTCCATGATCATGTAAATAATGACTGGAGACAGGAAGTAAAGAGGATAAAGCTGCCGACCCTGATACTCATGGGAGAGACAAGCCATTACGCCTGCCCTGATCTGTGGAAATGGCTCAATGAAACCATAGAGGGATCCAGGCTGGTCACGTTTAATGGCGGACACAATCTCCATGCGGACTGTGAGGATGGTGTAGTGAGTGAGATATCAGCCTTCCTGACGGCACAGGCATAACTGCTTATATAGAACCATATGAAAGACAGCAGGTAGTTCAGAATCTGCTGTCTTTTTATAATGCTTATTGAGCTCTGAATTTGCGGAACTTTCCCGGTGTTATTCCGTAAGTTTTCCGGAACAATCTTGTAAAATGATCAGCTGAAGAGAATCCGATCATAGAGGTGATCTCTTCTACGGAAAAATCCGTGGTCAGAAGAAGATTTTCTGCCTTGGTAAGCTTCTGGGCATTAACAAGGGCGGTGAGTGTGCGACCTGTATTTGTTTTGATCAGATTGCAGACATGGGGTTTTGAATAATTAAATCTGTCTGCAAGCTCATCAAGGGTCACTGTATCGTAGTGATCGGAGATGTACTTGAGTACGCGGGCAAAATCATTGGCCTCTAACGGCTGGTCTGTCTCAAAGTCCTCATAACATCTTCTTAGCAAAATGGAGAAGATTATGTTGGTAAGACTGGTATAGACGATCTCATTATATGTGTCATGGAGGGTCGTCTCCATTGCTATGTTCTTGAGTGCGGATTTTATTGCCTCGTCGCCGTTCGTATGGAACAGGATATAGCGGAGGTCAGCTTTGTCATATATGATCTTGCGGAAGAATGATGACAGGACCGAATCATATGACAGCTGCTTTGCAAACAGACCTTCAAAACTGCTGCCGCGCACCGACATATCTATTATAAAGTTTTCTTTCCGGTTAGACTCAACAGTGTGGTGTGCGTTAGGTGCGATTATAAGGAAATCCCCTTCTCTCAGTGTGACCGGACCTGATCTGAAGTTGACCCTGCAGCTTCCCGTGAAAACATAATACACTTCAATGTAATCATGTGAATGCTCGATCTCCTTCAGGAAGTTATACTGCCTGTGGACCATCATGTTGTAATACTCGGCCTTAACACCAAATACAGTATCCTCTTTGACTTTATGTGCGTTGTCTTGATCTGAGTCAGTGACAGGCTCTACGAGGAGAAGCGGGATGCTGCTCATTGCAGCCATGAACTCTTCGTCGCTCATCAACCCCCAAGTCCTGTCTCTGCCCGGAACCGGGGCAGGGTGGCCGGAGGCAGAATCCTTCAGTATGCCATATAAATGCTGTATATCTATTGGGTTTCTTTTTCTATAATACTTCTCTAGTATTTCATTTATCTGACTGTAAGTAACATATTTGTAGTCCGACATACTATCCTCCCCTTTGATCAGGAAAACCGGCTGCGCCGGTTTACAATTCGGCCTCTGATTCATTATTACTCCAGACAATCGGACAATGTCAACACAAAATTCAGGTCGGTTTTGCAAAATCGGCACTATGGAGGCTGCAAGCAGTGATTGTTATCATTTAGCTATCAGAAAACAACTCTAGAACAAATGGAAATATTAAGGGAGGAGTAGAAATGGCATCCAAAGATATCAAGTCTTACAGCAAGACTCTGAGCAAGGAACAGTATGAAGGACAGCAGCTTTCTTTCATGGAATCACTGTCCTACGGTTTTACGGGGTTCGGCACTAATATTCTGGCTAACATGGTAGCGTCATTCGTTACTTTTTACTACACAAACAGTGTAGGAGTTGCAGCCGCAGTAGTCGGTACAATGATCCTGCTGTCCAAGCTTCTTGACGGAGTATCGGATTTCATCATGGGAATAATTATTGAAAAGACTCACACGAAATGGGGACAGGCTAAGCCTTGGCTCGTAATCGGAACTATCCCGATGGCAGTATCCATGATCATGCTGTTCTCATGCCCGCCTTCAATGAGCGACGGAGGCAAAGTAGGGTGGATGTATTTCTCTTACATATTCTGTAATGTGATCTGCTACACAGTAGTACTCATGTCCATGTCCAGCATGCTGATCCTCATGACAGGCAGCACAGAAGCAAGAACTAAGGCATCTGCTTTTAACCAGATCCTCGGATCGATCTCACTGATTTTCGTATCGATGTTCACAGAAAAAATCGCTTCTGCAAACGGATGGTTTATGGTTTCCTCAGTATACGCAGTAGTCGCAGTAGCCTCGATGATATTCGCACTCTTCTTCTGTAAAGAGCGTCACCATCTCATCAAAGACAGTGAAGAGAAGGAAGAGCAGATCAAAGCAGAACTCAAGGAAAAGGGATCTCTTGGAAGAGATATCAAGGACCTCATAAGTGTAAAGTATTTCTGGTCGCTCATAATCATCACAATGGGCAAGTTCCTCGCTACAGGAGCTGCAACAGGCGTAGCTATCTATTACTTCACAGATGTAATCGGTAATTCCGCAATATTCGGTGTCATCACAATGATCTGGTTCATTCCGCCTATGATCGTCAACCTCGGTATCACGAAGATGGTCCAGAAGTTCGGCGGATATCACAAGCTTCTGGCCATAGGATTCTTCATGCAGACAATAGGATGGATACTTGAGGCTTATGCACCTAATATGTTCCTGCTGTACTTCGGAGCACTGCTCGTAGGTATTGGCGGATCAAATATGACACTTATCTTCCCTCTGATTGGCGACGTAGTATCATATGGCGAGCTCAAGTACGGAAGAGCACTCACCGGACTTACAAACAGCGGATATTCGATAGGAAACAAGCTCGGAATGGGTCTCGGCGCAGCCAGTGTAGGATGGATTCTTTCCTTCACAGGATATGTAGGAGGCGCTGCAACTCAGGCTGCAAGTGCTCTCAGCGGTATCAGATTCATATTCGGAATCATCCCTGGAGCAGTAACACTCGTAGCTGCGATCGTTGCATGGGTATGCCATGTTGAGCGCGAAGTAAAAGAAGGCCGTGAAAAAGCTGAAGCATAATAAATGCTTGATCTCGAATGGACCGGCTTAGGCCGGTCCATTTTTCAAATAATAATCGATAAGCACTTTACTACCTTTATAAGGAAGGAGATTCTCAATGGGATTCGATCTTAGCAGCCCGGAGGCAGTCCGCAGATCATTCGGAGAGGGCGACACAATACGCGATAAGGGACTTACAACACCTGAGAATATAGTCAGATGCGACGATATCCGCTATGGCGCAGATGAGGAATGGAATGTTCTGGATGTGTATTACCCTGTGGGGACAAAGGGCCTGCTCCCTACAATAGTCAGCGTTCATGGAGGCGGCTGGGTATATGGAGATAAGGGAAGGTATCAGTTCTATTGCATGGATCTTGCGCAGCGCGGCTTCACAGTAGTCAATTTCAGCTACAGGCTGGCACCTGAGAACATAATCCCGGCAGCACATGAGGACATCAATTCTGTGGTTACCTGGATCGCAGATAACGCTGAAGAGTATCATATCGATCCTGACAAACTCTTCATGGTAGGTGACTCAGCCGGCGCGAACCTCGGAAGCATGTATCTGGCTTTGCTCACGGATGAGTCATATAGGTCGCTGTATCCGTTCGAAGTACCGTTTGAACGCATCCGTATACGCGGAGCAGCATTTAACTGCGGAGTATATGATTCCGTTTCCTTCCTGAAAAGCCCTCTTGGCAGCACTCTGCAGGCCTATGTGGATAACGATCCTGACAAATATGAAGCACAGATGGATCTGCTGCCTCATATAACAGATGCCTATCCGCCTTGCTTTATTATGACTTCGGCCGGAGACTTCCTTCAGGATCAGGCTCTGCCTTTCTATCAGTATCTCCAGAGTAAGGGCGTGGATTGTGAATACAAGCTGTATGGCACTGCTGACAGGACAGACCTTGGACATGTATTCCATCTGGATATACGCAGAGAAGAGGCCAAAGAGGTCAACGACAGAGAATGCGCTTTCTTCAGAGAAATACTTGAGTCTGAAGAACACAGGAAGCTGGCAAGAGAAATAGCAGCCGAGGGAATCGTTCTTCTTGAAAACAGAGAAGGATTCCTGCCTCTGGATACAGATACTAAGATCGCTGTGCTCGGCAACGGAGCAAGACGCACCATAAGAGGGGGCACAGGTTCTGGCGATGTAAACTGCCGTTATACAGTAACGATCGAAGAAGGACTTAAGAAGGCTGGATCAAATGTCATATCAGCTCCATGGCTGGATGAGTATGAAAGAATAACAGAGGCAGCTCAGATCGAGTGGAGAGACGAGATACTCAGGAGAGAAGCTGGCGGCATGGACTTTGCCACTGCATACTTCTCACATCCGTGGGAAATGCCGGCTGAGAATTCTGTAACGGATGAAGATCTTGAGCTCGCGGATACTGTCGTATACGTGCTTGGTCGTATGTCAGGAGAGGGTGCAGACCGAAAGGCAGGAAAAGGAGACTATCTGCTGTCAGATGCTGAGTACAGCAATATCAGGGCTTTGAATGATGCAGGCAAGAGCATCGTTCTTGTTCTCAATACCGGCGGAATAGTTGATCTCGGGTTCGTTGAAGAGTTCGAGGAAATCAGGGCGGTGATCCTGGTATCTCAGCCGGGCATGGAGGGCGGTGACGCGCTTGCGGATGTGTTATTCGGAGCTGTCTGCCCGAGCGGAAGGCTCACGGATACATGGGCTTCGAGTTACGATCAGTATCCGTGCTGGGACACATTCGGCGCGCAGAACGGAGACCTCAATACAGAAGAATATTCAGAAGATATATTCGTAGGCTACAGATGGTTCGATAAGACAGGAAACAGTGTGCGCTATCCGTTTGGATATGGTCTGAGCTACACTTCATTCGAATCATCACTAAACAGCATCATAGATAATGGCGAAGAATGCACTGCATATGTCAAAGTGACCAATACCGGAAAAAGAGCCGGCAAAGAAGTCGTCCAGGCTTATGTATCCTTCCCTGAAATAGAAGATGTTGAAAGAGAGTGCAAACGTCTTGTGGCTTTTGCCAAGACTCGTGAACTTGCACCAGGCGAGTCCGCTACAGTTGCTCTTTCGTTTGGCGCATCGGATATGATGAGATTCGATGGATCACTGTCTGCATGTGTTCTCGATAAAGGCAGATACAAACTGTTTATCGGAGAGAATGCTTCATCTGCAGCAGAGTGTGATGAAGTCTATGTCGAAAAAGAAGTACTCAGGACTGTTTCTCCGATAATGGACGCACAGCCGGGATCGTATGCTGCGGCAGCGGATATAGAGGATGTTGAAGTTCTGGAAAAGCTCAGCGTTCAGGACAAGGTAGAACTTGTATGCGGTCTCCTGGCAGGTGATTCAGTGGTCGGAGCATCTTCGAAGAGTGTTCCGGGCGCTGCCGGTGAAACGGTTTCGTTTATTAAGAATGGCACAAAGATACTTCCTGAAGTCGTCATGGCTGATGGCCCTGCCGGAGTTAGGATCTCATCGGAGTACATGTCAGATATTTATGGCGAACTTTATCCTTCTGACGTAAAGGCGACACTGATGGGCGGCATCTTCATGACGGAAGAAGCGGAGATGCCGGAAGGGGCAGTGCTGCATCATCAGTACGCAACTGCTTTCCCAATCGGAACGATGGTAGCACAGACATGGAATACAGAGCTTGCGGTCAGGATGGGCAAAGCTGTTTCTGAGGAAATGAGACAGTATCACGTTCAGCTCTGGCTCGCACCGGGACTCAACATCCATAGGAATCCTCTGTGCGGAAGGAATTTCGAATATTACTCGGAAGATCCGCTGGTCAGCGGAGAATTCGCGGCAGCTATAACCAAAGGTGTGCAGGATATGCCGGGCTGCGGAGTTACTATCAAGCACTTCGCATGCAACAATCAGGAAGATAACAGATTCGGTGTCAACAGCATAGTCAGTGAGAGAGCTCTCAGGGAGATATATCTGAGAGGATTTGAGATCGCAATTCGCAAAGCTGATCCTGCAGCAATCATGTCGGCTTACAACAAAATCAATGGAGTGTATGCGTCCAACCTTTACGGCATCTGCACGCAGGTCGCAAGAGAAGAGTGGGGATTCAATGGCATTATCATGACGGACTGGACTACAACGGTCAATGGTTCGATCAGCCATGAATGCATCAGAGCAGGCAACGACCTCATAATGCCGGGGATGCAGCACGACCATGATGAGATCTCAGCGGCGATTGAGAGCGGACAGCTAACAGAGGAAGAACTTGACAGATGCGCACTGAGGATAATACACCTGGCGCACAGACTTAACAAATAGAAAAGGAGGACGCTGATATGGATCTCTTCAGGACAGAACAGCTTAATGATCATCTGTATCGCATCCATGATATTACCGATGTTTTCATGTACCTCGTGATCGGCAATGAGACTGCTGCCCTGATCGATACCGGATGCGGATTCGGTGATCTGAGGTCAGTTGTGGAGAGGCTCACAGATAAGCCCGTAGTAACGATCCTTACTCATGGACATGTGGACCACGCTTTCGGTGCCGCGCAGTTTGACGCAGTGTATATGAACCGACTGGATATTCCGGTATACATTGATCACTGCGACGTGAAACTGAGGCTCGACTACCTCAGGATGAGCCCGCTATATGAGCCCGGCGTCGAAGAAACGATGCTTGAACCTGCGGATACAGAGCACTTTCTGCCAATGGGCGATGATACGGAGTTCGATCTTGGTGGAATACACATAAGAATGTACGCATGCCCGGGTCATACTCCGGGGAGCATGTGCGCTCTCATAGAAGAGGACCGCATTCTTATTACCGGTGATGCCTGCAATCCTCTTACGTTCCTGTATATGCCTGAGGCATTGAGCGTCAGTGATTATAAAGAGAGCCTCGTTGAATTCGGTAAAACTGTGAAAGGCAGGTTTGACGAAGTGCTCTTCTCACACGGCAACATAAATGGCGAGACATCTATCGTTGAAGACGGGATCGAACTGTGTGACCGTATCATTGCCGGGCAGACAGATGGGAATATGGAGTTCAGCTTCATGCAGTGGAAGGGTGTGCTGGCTGCTGAGGCTGATGAAAACCTGATACGTAAAGACAATGTCAGAATGAATATTGTCTATAACCCTGAGAAAATAGCTTAAACTAAAGGAGGAAAATATGATCACTATTATCGCAATGTTCAAGATCAAGGATGAGTGTGTTGATGCTTTTAAGGAGCTGGCTGCTCCATGTATTGAAGCTTCACGCAAAGAAGAGGGGAATGTAAGCTATAATTTCTATACGGGCAAAGAAGATAAAACAAAATTCTTCTTTGTTGAAGTGTGGAAGGATGAAGAGGCAATCAACACTCACAACGCATCGGAACACTTCCAGGCATTTGTCGGAGCATTCGGACCTATGGCAGCAGATGCTCCTGTGATCGAGCAGACAGTAGCTGTAATGTAGTATCCTGCCGGCTGAAATCAGGAATCTCATATAAACAACTTTAATAAATCGACTGCCCCAACGCTTGATGCGGAGGGGCAGCCGATTTTATTTAATGTAAATTTAGGAGGTGATCAGCAAATTTTTTCCAGCTTGCCTGTCACAAGATTGCGGCGGTACTTGCCGATGATTTCCCAAGCAAGCTCCGCAAAGTGGATAGGCGGTGTGTGCGGAAGATCTTCTACAGCTATGAATCTGAATCTGCAATCATCTTCTGAGTTGATGAAGTCTCCGATATAGTAGTTTCTTCCCGAAAGATTGCGTGTCTCTGTACGGTCGAATGCGATCCCGGTAAGATTTTCGATATCATTGAAGTCTTCCGGGTACTTACTTGCAGATCCCTTAGGATTGCGTCCTGAAAGAGTCTGCCATGAATCCACATAACGTGTCTTCATTGCAGCAGAGAGGTCGAGGCCAAGTTCAGGAGGCAGGTAATACTTGCTGGCATATACAGGCAGGAAATCCGGGAATTCCTGATCGCCTACGATCTCTGCACAGCAAAGACCCAGCTCAGCTGCGTGCCTTATGTGATCGCTTGTGACTCTGACTTCAGGGTAGTGTACACCTGACAGATCCATTATTGGGTTCTCTCCGATGTTAAGCATTCCATTCATGCCTACTCCGGCAAAGACCTCAGGGTATCTGATCGCCATCGAAGAAGAACGCATAGCTCCGAAGGAAACTCCCATCGAGTATATCCTGGATGCATCAACAGGATAATTGTTCTTCGCATATGCAAGGAGGGCGAACAGGTTGTCATCTCTCTCATTTTCAGGAGCGATGACGATGATTTCTTCCTTAGCTGCAAGCTGTACTATTCCATAGATCTGAGTCATCGAGATCGGATTGCCTGCTCCGTGGAGAAGAAATGTAAAAGGATATTTTCTGCCCGGATCATCCTTAGATGACTTAGGTATGAATGCCATCCAGTGATTGACCGGGTCATCAGGAGTGCCGTGTATCTCACGAATCAAACCCTTCTCGTAGTTCAGCCAGTACTCGTCGATCTCCTCGTCAGAGTGCTCTCCGGAGCAGAAGAACCAGGAAGTTTCCTGAGTATATTTACCATCTTCACTTGCCCAGAACTTATCAAAATCAAAGTGCCTGTTTCCCATAAAAGTGAGGAGCTCGCGCCATGCAGCTTCAGTATATTCCATCGTTTATACCTCCTGTATATTGATGCCGTTGCTTTTATTGATTTCAGTATAGATGGGCGTATGAATCTCAACAATCTGCTCGATTTTGAATAACCGACTCATATTAATAACTTGAGGCGTTTGAGTTGAAATAAGTGAGGTATTGTTATAAAACCAGACATCCTGGACTTAAGTACAGGTATTTTTATTACATTTTACTTATTGCTTCTACAGGGCATATTTCCATGCAGTTACCGCATCTGATACAGTGCGCCTGGTCAATTACTGCATGAAAAGAATGGTTAATGCTGATTGCATTTCTTGGGCAGACGTCGATACATGTGCCGCATCCTGAGCAATTGTCAGCAACATAATAACCCTCGGTTCCAATTGCAGCAGATCCAAGAGCAAATTCAGCATGCTCTATATTACCGTTGCCCATATTGAACCATTCACCGGTTCCTTCATAGATGTGAAAAACAGTAAGTGCCCGGCGCGATTCTTCTACCGGGTATATTTCATACATGTAAGGGTTCTTATCAAAGAGTTGAGGCAGCTGCGCAGGACCGATCTCTCTTGCACAGCCCTTTAGCGAAACGGCGAGCGTGTTCATCGTGCCGTTACCCTTCATGAGTGTGATAGCGAGATGACCATCAGCTGTCAGTCTGTCATACAGACTTTTGCCTTTTGCTGTGAGAAAGAATAGCCCGGTTTCATCCCAGTCCATGATGTCTATTGCACAGGTAACAGGGTGACCGTCCTTATCGACAGTAGCCATAACAGATGTGTGAAGTTCTTCCGCTATAAGTCTTAGATAATCAGTTGTTTCCATTATACTTTCAATCCTCGTATTTCTACCAGTTTGTCTGCACTATGCCTTCTGTTCAGACGAACGAACCTGTCTGACACTACCATGGAGTACTGGCGACAGCGGCTTGTAAATGAGCATAGCCACTGCAGATATGATTATTCCTTTAAATATGTTGCCCGGCAACGCGTTGTAGAGGCATACATCGAACTTTGTTTTGATGAACGGCAGTATTTCACCAAACGCTGCGATGACCTGATCGATCGGCATGAACATTTCATACATAGGCAGCAGTACAAAGTAGTTGAGCAAAGCAGCCGCTACACCTATCGAGAGGCTTCCGGCTATGCATCCTTTGATTGCTCCTTTACGTGATTTCTGCTTCTGATATATCCAGCCGGCAGGTACAACATATGCACAACCCATCAGGAAATTAGCAAGCTCACCGATACCGCCTGTAGCCGAGGATAAAGCCTGCAGCAAATTCTTGATCAGTTCTACCAGCACTCCGGCAAATGGACCAATTGCAAAGGCTGCAAGTACGGCAGGCAGGTCAGAAAGGTCCATCTTTGCAAATGGCGGAGACAATGGCATCGGTATCTCAATGAATGCCAGAATGAATGCGACTGCAGAAAGCATCGCGATTACTGCAAGATTATGAGTGGATAGTTTTTTCATAATATAAATCCTCCTTTGTTTCATGCATAAGCCGGTAACTCATGCAGATACCAGGGTGGAGGAGAGAATCAAACAGCCCTGACTAAATACTATAGTCAGGGCTTCACATCTATTGTATAGAATACAGATCTTCTCTCATCCGGACTATAACCGTTGGTACCGGAATCACACCGGTTCATGCTCTGCCGTCAGGCATGGAGCTCGCGGACTGTACCGCCAGTGAGGAATCGCACCTCGCCCTGAAGATATATTTCATTGTCAGAATTTTAGTACCGATTATACGATTGGTCAACAGAAATGAGTGAAATCTTCAATATCTCAAAATCAAATAGCAAGATGTGTGAACAATGAGCTTTTCATGGTGCGCGAACGCTTGAAATAACGTTTTTAAAGGCACAAGATTTCACAACACCATCCTCAATTCTGTGGAATAGATTGATAAACCATCCGATGATAAGGTTTATATATCAGAAAAGAAACCGGCAGAAGCCGGAAATACATAAGGCACAGAACAAGAGGAGGAGCATTATGTTAGATCATGTATTCAGCCCGATCACCATTAACGGAATGGAGATCAAGAACAGAATGGTAGTTACTCCGATGGTAACTGACTATTGCAATGAGGATGGTACTGCAACAGAGAAATGGCTCGCATATCATGAGGAAAAGGCAAAGGGCGGTTTTGGACTCATTATCACTGAGGACTATAACATCGCACCTAACGGACATGGATTCAAGGCAACAGCAGGATTCTGGAACGACGATCAGATCGCAAGCCACAGTGCTCTTCCGCCAAGAGTACATAAGCACGGAGCTAAGATCCTTGCTCAGATCTATCACTGCGGCAGACAGACCAACACAGGAGCTATCCCTGGACAGAAGGCAAGATCATCATCAAGGATCGCCTGCCCGTTCAGTGACATGATGCCGGAGCCATTCACAACAGAAGAGGTAAAGGAAGTTGTTCAGCAGTTCGGAGATGCTGCTCTCAGAGCTAAGAAGGCAGGCTTCGACGGCGTCCAGATCCACGCGGCACACGGTTACCTGATCACACAGTTCTTCTCGCCATATTCAAACAAGAGACTCGATGAGTACGGCGGGAACTTCTGGAACAGAACAAGATTCTGCAGAGAGATCATACAGACCATCCGTGAGAAGTGCGGCAAAGACTTCGTTATAGATATCAGACTGTCAGGCAGCGAATTTGTTGAAGGCGGACTCACTATCGAGGATACTAAGGTCATCGCAAGAATGGTGGAGAAAGCAGGCGTAGACATGATCCACGTTTCACTCGGTAACTACCTCACGTTCGACTGGAATATCCCGAGCGGATACCGTGAACACGCACTCATCGCTGAGCACGGCAGAGCAGTAAAGGAAGTAGTAAACGTTCCTGTAACAGTAGTAGGAAGGATCAATGATCCATGGCTGGCTGATACAGTGATTGCATCCGGTCAGGCGGATCTGGTAGGAATGGGCCGTGCATCGCTCGTAGATCCATGGATGCCTAACAAGGCCAAGGAGGGCAGATTCGAAGATATCAGAAGATGCTTCGGCTGTGACGTAGGATGTATAGGAGTGCTGCTCACAGATAAGCCGATCACTTGCGTTTTGAACCCTGAACTCGGGCACGAGTATGAGGGCGGTGTCAAAGAAGCAGAAGTAAAGAAGAATGTAGTTATAGTAGGTGCTGGCCCTGGTGGACTTGAGGCAGCTATATACGCAGCTAAGAGAGGCCACAAGGTAACAGTATTTGAGAAGGAAGACCACAACGGCGGACAGTTCTACTTCGCATCGATCCCTCCGGGGAAGGGCGAGATCACAGACTTCCTGGTATGGCAGACAACTCAGTGCGCTAAGCTCGGAGTAGAGATCCGTTACAATACAGAGGCTACAGTAGAGGACATTCTCGCACTCGAGCCGGATCACGTAATTCTCGCAACGGGCGCTACCAACAAGAGACCTCCGATTCCTGGACTCAAGGATGACGCAAGAGTCGTGGATCCGGGTGATGTACTTACAGGTAAAGTAATGTATGGAAGCAAGATCGTGGTTATTGGCGGAGCTCTCGTAGGATCA
>JAEIGA010007703.1_pt1 | contig 16327 bp, 14 predicted proteins | sample 9270691 | NCBI WGS metagenome assembly JAEIGA01 (sample SAMN17057246, study PRJNA624740) | gut metagenome | biome: biome; isolation source: fecal sample | host: Bos grunniens | place: China: Xizang | collected 2019
CTACCAATTCCATGGTATTATTACCTCCATGACCAACTATTAACGGAACACGTCCTGCCACCTGCTTTCTGACAAAATCCTTTATATCCTGTCGCTCGTCCTTCGACAATGTCGGGGTCTCTGCCGTAGTACCAAGCACAACCAAATAGTCACAATCATTACATATCAGATACTCTATTAGCACCCTTAACGCATCATAGTCTATTGATTTGTCTGATTTGAATGGTGTGACAAGCGCCACCCCCATTCCTCTTAGATCCAATTGTTCCATTATAACATTTCTATTATTCAAGACTACAAAGATACAATAAAAAGAACAATATCCAACAATCTCTCGGAAAATATTTCTATCATTTATCTTTCTCGCCTACAATGACGCTTATCTTCTTTTTATCTTTTCAACAACGTTCGATATTGACCCTTTTTCTTTGTCGCATTTCCATAACGCACTGCATGCTTGGGACACACATGATAACACGCTGTGCATGAGACACATTGCCGACCCCACTTCGGCTTGCCGCAGTCCATGTCGATATTAGAAACCGGACAAACTTTGCTACACAATTCGCAACCAACACACGAATCTTCTGCTCGCCACTTGGCTAAATTAATCCCATATTTCGTAAACAACGGATATATCACCTTTGTCTTCAACCATGCCATGCCCCCTCTGACTACATCCGTTTCCTTAACTCGTGAGTTAATCTTTTCTGCTATAGCCGATAGTCGAGCCTTCGATTTTTCCAACTTCAATTGCTCTACATCCTTTGAATCAACATCGAAACCTGGCAAAAGAACGTAGGTATTAGGCATCGTTACCGAAAACGATAAATCCAACTCTATATTTTTTGCACGCAACTCTTTTTCAAGCATTTTGTCTGTCAGCCCGACGTCATCACCACAAGTCGCTACCATAAAGACATACATATCTTCTTTGTCACACAAAGGCAACGCCCTGATAAAGTCCAAAACGGCCGTCGGAACGCCCCATGAATAAACCGGAAAGACAAAACCCAACACATCTGTATAACCTTGAAATTCACACTCCGGAATGAACTTCAAATCATCTCCTGTCGCCTTAGCCAAACTTTGTGCGACATGCCTGGAATTTCCTGTTCCGGAAAAATAGTATATCATATAGCAAAAATCAAATTGTAAATATTTTATATATCAACTCCTTCAATAGCGAATAATCCTTCTGCATCGAGTTTATACCCTTACTCTTACAGTCCAACTCACGTATCGCCTCGATTATAAATATCACCTTTTTGGCACTGTATATCGCCATTCCCGGTTTTATTTCCTTCAATGAATACGACGATTTTAGCCTCAACTGTTGCATAAGGCCATTGTCCGACTTATCTTGCGCATAATGAGCCAAAAGTATGTTTACAAAAAAATTAAACAATGTCGATATTGTGACGACCACAGGATTTTGCTTCGGATTGCGCTCAAAATAATCTACAATTTGCATCGACTTGGCATAATCCCGATTAATCAATGCTCTTATCAACTCAAAGTTATTGAAATCCTTGCTGAAACCGATATTTCGCTCTATCAAATCAGGAGTTATATCACGAGAATTTGCAGGCAACGAAACAATCAATTTGTCGATTTCTCCAAACAATCGCTTCAAATCATTACCGATAAATTCCCTTAAAATCGCAACAGATTTATCATCGATATTTAGCGACTTTTCTTTACAATAGCTTTTGATATAACCATCTAAATTCCAATCTTTTACTTTGGCACTATCAAAAACGACGCCTCCGTTTTTCTTTATTTCTTTCACCAATCCGGACGAAGCGCTCAACACATCTCCCTTAAACGTAATGACAAGCACCGTAGCCTTCGACGGATTTGACGCATAAGGAAGCAACTTCTCTATATTGCGCTTTGCATCTGCTGCCGACTGCACTTCCTTGAACAAGACTATTTGCCTTTCTGCCATCACAGGAAATCGACGCGAAGCATTTATCACTGTCTCTATCGACGTATCGGCTCCATATAGAATCGTTTGATTAAAATCTCGCTCATCCTCGGCAACTACCGTCTCCTGCAAACGTTCAGTTAATTCATCGATAAAATACGGTTCCTCTCCCATCAACAAATAAATGGGAGCAAACTGCTTATTGCGTATATTCTTTAATATCTCATTGTAAGACGAGTGTTCCTGCTTTGCCATTTCTATCGCCTTGTTGTTGCAAAAAATTTCTTTCTGAAAAACGCTAATATTAATATTGTAATTCCGGCACTTATGCACGCAATTATTGGGAAGCCACTATCCTGCACTCCCAAATGCTCGATTGCATTGATGTCACAACCTCGATTTATCAAAAATATCGAAACTACGACTATACCATTATTTATGGCATGAGCAATTGCCGACGCCCAAATAGAGCCTGTCCAATAAAAGATATATCCGAAAAATGCACCTAACAATAAGCGTGGAAAAAATCCAAAAAATTGAAAATGAAGCAAACTGAAAACAAATGCAGCGACCCATATTGCTACATGGTGATTAGTGCCGTTGCTTGCCAAAACTCGCTGTAATGCCCCTCTAAAGAAGATTTCTTCAGCAAATCCCGTCAACACTGCGACCACTGACAACGACATAACAAAACCTCCTATCGTATTTGACGATAGCAACAGATTTTGCATCTGGGCAGCATTAGCTTCCATCTCTCTCATCCACACTTCCAAATCGCTCAAAAAATCCGGAAACGACAATTGTGAATTCCATGCAATAACTTGATTTAGCGCAGGCATCGCAACAATCATCACCAATATGATGCCGACGACATTCATTACACTGACGCCCTTATTCAAACCCAACATTTTCATTGGCATTGGCGACAAGAAATAGGCTGTACCAATCGCAGGAGCCACAAACATGATTATCGCCTGCAAAGCCGACGCCAACAACATATACTCCCTTGTGTCTGCGTCAAATATTTGCTTTGCAAATGAAGCTGCAAACGAAGCAAATATCCCCATGACAAGAAACATCAATGCCAAAAGCATCAACCTCTTTCCATAACTCAATTGCAAAAACATTGCATTGCTATTCTTTACCATAAAATTTATCAATCAAAATGTTTTCTTCTGAACACAAAATTGCGTCCTAAATATTTTTCCTTCACAATAGGATTTTCTGCAAGCTCTTCGCTTGTGCCTTGGAATAGAATTTTTCCCTCAAAGAGTAGATACGCTCTATCGGTAATACTGAGAGTCTCCGGAGCATTATGGTCCGTTATCAATATTCCGATATTTTTCTCCTTCAATTTATAGACCACCGACTGAATATCTTCTACGGCTATAGGGTCAACACCCGCAAAAGGCTCGTCAAGCATTATGAATTTAGGGTCTATCGCCAAGCATCGTGCAATCTCGGTGCGTCTTCGCTCGCCACCGGAAAGTCTGTCGCCAAGATTATGTCTGACTTTTTCAAGATTAAACTCTTGAATTAAGCTTTCAAGCTTATAGCGCTGATACTCTTTGGATTTGTTTGTCATTTCAAGCACAGCACGAATATTATCCTCCACGCTCAATTTACGAAAGACACTTGGCTCTTGGGCTAAGTAACCAATGCCTTTTTGAGCACGCTTGTAAACGGGCATCTTAGTGATATTGAGGTCATCAAGCCAAATCTCTCCTTCATTTGGAGTGATAAGACCGACCGTCATATAGAAAGAAGTGGTTTTCCCTGCACCATTCGGACCAAGCAATCCGACGATTTCGCCTTGTGTTACCTCGATTGAAACGTGATTTACTACCGTGCGTTTGCCATACTTCTTCACAAGATTTTGAGGTCTTAAAACGCCCTTTCCCTCTGCTCGCAACAAATCGTCGCCCAAACTTGCTTTATCCGACGTCTCACCTTCTTTTTCGATTAGCTGCTCATTCACGACATCAATCGAAACGTCAGATTTACCTTTTTTGAACAATGGAAATATTTTCATACCTCAACCTTAAATCATTGATTTAATATAATCTGTCAACAATTTGATAGCCACAATATTATCACCACCTTGCGGTATAATAATATCGGCATGCTTCTTCGACGGCTCGATATGAAGCTCATGCATCGGCTTGAGGGTCTCTTGATACCTATCGATCACCATTTTCGGAGTTCGACCTCTTTCCACACAATCTCGATTTATCACGCGTATCAATCGCTCATCAGCATCAGTATCGACAAACACTTTGACATCCATCAATTCTCTCAACTCCGGATCGCAAAGAACTAAAATACCTTCAACGACTATCACTTCGCTCGGAAGGACTTCCTTTGTCTCGCTCAACCTTGAACATGTGACAAACTCGTAGGTAGGCACATTGACAGAACGTCCCGACTTCAACTCTTTGAGATGCTGCACCAGCAATGTCCATTCAATAGAATCCGGCTCGTCATAATTCATCTTAAGACGAGTTTCAAGTGGTATGTGATGATTGTCTTTATAGTAACAATCTTGGGGTATCACTGCTACCTTATCCTTAGGTAACGACTCTATTATTTTTCTGACCACTGTCGTTTTGCCTGAGCCCGTTCCTCCGGCTATGCCTATAATTATCATGATTATTTATCTGCTTGCTAAAAATTGATTACAAAAAGCATTTCAACAATTGTAAAGTGCAAATTTAATCAAAATTTTTCGTACCTTTGCAACCATAAAATAGAATTTTATGTTAGTATCATCAATAAAATCATTCGGACGCTACTGTCTGTTTATGACTCAGGTATTTAGAATTCCTGACAAATGGAGAGAATTCTTCAGAAATATGTTGTTTGAAATCAGCAAATTAGGGGTTGACTCTATACCTTTGGTTTTAATTATATCTGTATTTATCGGAGCTGTGATTGTAATCCAAATGGAGCTTAACATCACCTCCCCATTCATGCCGGCATACACCGTCGGATACGCTTCTCGCGAAATCCTTTTGCTCGAATTTTCATCGTCAATCCTGGCGTTGATCCTCGCCGGTAAAGTAGGCTCCAACATTGCTTCTGAAATCGGAACAATGAGAGTGACTGAACAAATCGACGCAATGGACATTATGGGCGTCAATTCTGCCAACTACATCGTTCTGCCTAAAGTTGCCGGATTTGTGCTGTTTGTTCCTGTTCTGACTATATTATCAATGTCAATGGGGTTAGTCGGCGGTTGGTTTATTGCTAAATTCACCGACATGATTTCTGTCGAAAGATACTTGCTTGGTATTCAGGCTTTCTTCAACGATTGGTACGTATGGTACGGAATAATCAAAACCTACGTATTTGCCTTTGTAATTACATCCGTTGCTGCCTACTTTGGCTACTATGTGAAAGGTGGTGCCTTGGAAGTCGGCAAAGCATCGACAAATGCCGTCGTGACAAGTTCTATTCTTATACTATTGTTAGACATTGTCTTAACAAAACTTTTAATGTAATCATTAATGATTTGTCAATATGATTGAAGCTAAAAACATATCAAAATATTTTGATGGAACTCGTATCTTGCACGATGTTTCTGCAACATTCGAATCCGGCAAGACTAACCTTATCATCGGTCAAAGTGGATCGGGAAAGACTGTATTCATGAAATGTCTTATCGGGCTCCACACACCTGAACAAGGCGAAATTTTCTATGACAACCGACCATTTACTCGAATGAGTGCCAACCAAAGAAAAGCCCTGCGAACCGAAATCGGTATGCTATTCCAAGGCTCTGCGCTTTTTGACAACGAAACGGTTCTTGGCAACGTTATGTTTCCTCTCAAAATGTTCAGCCCGATGACTCGAAAAGAGCAAATCGAAAGAGCTCAATTCTGCATCAGAAGAGTTGGTCTTGAAAATGCCGACAACAAATATCCTTCGGAAATATCTGGTGGTATGCAAAAGCGTGTTGCCATTGCTCGTGCGATTGCTCTAAATCCAAAATACCTTTTCTGCGACGAGCCAAACTCTGGTCTTGACCCTCGCACTTCAATCCTTATCGACGAGCTCCTTTCCGACATCACTCACGAATATGGCATCACGACCATTATCAATACTCATGACATGAACTCTGTATTAGGTATCGGTGAAAATATCGTGTTCATCAACAAAGGAAAATGCGACTGGATTGGTGACAACAAAACAATATTTAAAAGCAGAAGCCAATCGCTAAACGATTTCGTCTTTGCTTCACATCTATTTAAGGAAGTCAAATCATATCTCGAAAGAGACTCCAAAGACATCTAAGTAGTTTTATAATTACATACAATGTAACATTTAATGAGCCGGCATAATTCAAATGTCGCTCATTTTTTTCTTTTACGATACTTTACAGCCAACTCTCTATGCTCTTCTGCAATATCGTATAATTCCAATTTATCACAACATTCGGCAAATCGCAAATGTAAATCAGGATCCGTACGTTTAATCTTTAAAGCCGTATTGTATGCCATTAATGCCTTATCATAATTTTCCAAACTGAAATGACAAGTTCCATACAGACATCTTGATTGATAATGTCGGGGCGAGATTTTAAACACCCTGTTAAGACATTCCATTGCATCTTCATATCGACACATATCACTCAAAGCCACCGCCTTGCCATACATTGCATCGACATTATCTGCATCCAATTTTAATGCCTTGTCAAAATTAGCAATCGCTGCTTCCGATGCGTCTGCAATATTCAGGCACTCCCCTCCCATATCGATATATTCTTTGGCAAGATCTTTCAGCACTCCTTGAAGTCGGGCGATTTCATCATTCTGTCTATGAATAATATTTAATTTCATCGATAAGAAACGCTGTATTTTTGACTCTGCCAAATCGTTTCGCAAACTGACAGCCTCCGAAAATTGCCTAACCGAATCATTTATCTTCAACTCATCAAACGACTTCAATGCCTGACGATAAAGCATATCGGCCTTTGCATTATCAAGACTCCTCGAAATCAACAAATTGTCATTAAATCTTTTACTGAAATCAACGACTGTCTTATTGACTATAATATCACGCCTCGACAACACCGAATTCAATGTTATACCTTCCAATGATGTGCATCGCGACAATGCCACATACGTCTGACCACTGCTGAAAGCTCCCCCTCCGAGATCTATCACCACACGATTAAAAGTCAAACCCTGACTCTTATGAATTGTCAGTGCCCATGCTGCCTTGATTGGATATTGAGTAAATGAGCCAAGCAGTTCTTCCTTAATCTGCTTTTTTGCTTCATCATACGTGTATTTGATATTGTGCCATGTAAATGGTTCTATCGCATGAATATCACCGGATTCCAGCTCCACCATTACTGCATTATGCGATATGCTGTGAATCTTTCCGATTGTCCCGTTTACCCAACGATGATTCTTATCATTCTTCAAAAATATCACCTGAGCATTAACCTTTAACACCAACTCCATATCCGTCGGCAACAGCTTTTCGGGAAAATCACCTTCAATCTCTCCATGGAATGTATATTCATCTCCCGGAATTGCCTCTAATTTTGCATCATTGATAGCATCGACCGTATCCTTGCGTGCAGCCAACGTTATCGTAAAGTCTTCATTACTGAAATTATTCCTTGCTGCATATCGAGAATTAATGTCCCTCAAATCAGCATCCAAAGCCTTGTTTATTCGTATTCTATCTAAAATCTCAACAAAATGAGGATTATTTTGACGATATATCTTTTTAAGTTCTATTGCGACTAAATCTACTTTCTCGTATGCTTTCGCATTAAAGAAAAAATAATTCTCATAGTATCTGCTCAGTATTGTCCTCATGTCAGACGTAACTACCGGCTCAAGCTGAAATATATCGCCGACGAGTAACAATTGCTTCCCTCCAAATGGCTCATTTTTCCTATCGGAATAACTACGCAATACACGATCGACAAAATCAATGACATCGGCTCTGACCATTGATATTTCATCAATAATCAACAGCTCTAATGCCTTGATAATCTTAATCTTCTCCTTGCTGAATTTTAGTTTACTACGAATCTTTCTTACACTGTATTCTTCATCATCAGGAGGAACAGGACGCATAGGAATTTGAAAAAACGAATGTAGTGTGACACCTCCCACATTCATGGCAGCAATTCCGGTCGGAGCCAATACGACATAGTTTTTCTTCGTATTCTTGCAGATATACTTCAGGAATGTCGATTTACCCGTTCCTGCTTTACCTGTCAAAAACACTGATTCCGAGGTTTTGCATATCAAATTCCATGCTGCTAAAAACTCCGGATTGATTAAATCTATATCTTCTGTCAGCTCTACCATAATAGCATATTATGAAAATAATTCCCTGAATAATTGCTCCACTTTTCCCACTTCTTTTATCTCTATTGTGAACGTGTCCTTTACTCCTTTGAGATTTCCCTTAGGTATATATATTGTCGTAAAACCTAATTTCTGCGCTTCGGCAACACGTTGCTCTACTCTTGTGACTGTACGAATTTCGCCTGAAAGACCCACTTCGCCTACCATTGCGACTCCATCCGGCACTATAATATCAAAATTGGACGACAATATGGCTGAAACAACGGATAAATCCAATGCCGGATCCGACACCTTAAGACCTCCCGCTATATTCAAAAACACATCTTTTTGCGCCAATTTAAATCCTACTCTCTTTTCTAATACGGCAAGCAACATATTCATTCTGCGTGGATCGAAGCCTGTCACAGAGCGTTGTGGTGTCCCATAAGCTGCCGTACTGACAAGCGACTGAACCTCTATCAAAAACGGACGAACACCCTCCACACTCACGCCTATTGAAATTCCCGACATTGACTCTGTTCTATTCTGCGACAATAGCATCTCCGACGGATTTTTGACTTCGCGAAGGCCTTTCTGTACCATTTCATAGATACCAATCTCCGACGTTGACCCAAAACGATTTTTTATGGCTCTGAGTATGCGATACAAATATTGTCTATCACCCTCGAATTGCAACACTGTGTCAACGATATGCTCTAAGACCTTTGGTCCGGCAATTGAGCCTTCCTTGTTTATGTGTCCGACCAATATTACAGGCACACCCGATTGCTTGGCATATCTGAGCAATGACGCAGCACACTCCCTGACTTGACTCACACTGCCGGCTGCAGACTCAATATCAGGCGTTGCTATTGTCTGTATCGAATCTATGATCACAATTTGCGGCTGAAGATTTTCTATATGATTGAATATTGATTCCAGATTTGTCTCACACAAAATAAAGGTATTGTCTGCGACTTTGCCAATCCTCTCAGCTCGCAATTTCAATTGACTTGCACTCTCCTCTCCGGATATATACAAAATTGTCTTGTTTCTTATCGATAAAATATTTTGTAGTATCAATGTCGATTTTCCGATACCGGGTTCGCCTCCGATCAACGTCAACGATCCGGCTACCAAACCACCACCAAGCACTCTATTGAGTTCCTCACTTGGCATGTGAATTCTAACCTCATCATTAATTTCTATTTCAGAAATTTTTATCGGACTTGAACTTTCAACAAGACCTCCTTGCTTTCCCTTTATCGTCGATTTCTTGCTGACTACAACCTTTTCTTCAACAAACGTGTTCCATTCGCCACACGCAGGACACTTTCCAAGCCACTTGGCTGATTCATGACCGCAGTTGCTACAGAAAAATATATTCTTTACCTTATTTGACATTTTTGCTAACAATTTCTTGACGTCGAAATTCTGCTATTGTTATCGCTGTAGCCACACCGACATTCAATGATTCACTTGTTTCGACATCTCCCGGATACGATGGTATAAAAAGACCTTCACTGATTAGCTCTCTTATTGCCGGAGTAATCCCTTTGCCTTCATTGCCCATGATGATAAACGCAGGAGATTTCAGACTCTTTTCATAAATATTTTCACCCTCAAGCAATGTGCCATAGATCGGAAGATTTGAGTACGTCTCTATCAGCGCCTTGAGATCTGTGTATATTACTTTCACACGTGAAATGGCTCCCATAGTAGCTTGAATTGTCTTTGGGTTGAACACATCGACAGTGTCATGCGATGCGATTATTTGGTGGATGCCAAACCAGTCGGCTATTCGTATGATTGTCCCCAAATTTCCCGGATCCTGAACTCCGTCAAGAACCAACGTCAGATTATCCTCCAACTGACATTTATCCAATTCCCACTCCGGAAGTTGATAGATAGCCACAACATCAGAGGCAGTAGAAAGTGATGAAATCTGACTAATCTGAGTAGGTGTAGCTGTCATTAAGACTTCTTCACTGATTTTGTCACGATGCGTTTCAGCCCATTGCTTCGTTGCAACGATAGCGTACGGAGTGAAATAATCTATAGTGTCAAGAACACATTTTGTGCCCTCGACAATGAACAAATTCTCCTCTTTTCTATGTTTTTTATTTGATAATGAAGAGAAAAGTTTAATTTTCGCCTTTGATATTTCCATTTCTGCAATAAAGGTATAGCTTTTTTCTCAAATACAAAAATTTTTTACTAATTTTGTACAGTTTTTCAAGTTATATATTAATAATTGAGTTTACAAAATTATCACAAATTATTAATTTATAAAGATAGATTAAATTGACACTTTAAGTGATAAAAGATTAAAACTAAATAAATAACTAAATAAAATTCTTTACGCATGAAAACTAAACCGGATTTAGGCTTCTGGAAACTATGGAATCTCAGCTTTGGATTCTTCGGTGTTCAGATTGCTTATGCTCTACAAAGCGCAAACGTTTCTCGTATCTTTGCGACTATCGGAGCTGACCCACACGATTTGAGTTACTTTTGGATTCTCCCTCCATTAATGGGACTTATCGTTCAGCCTATCGTTGGCACATTGAGTGATAAGACATGGAACAGATTTGGTCGTCGTCTTCCTTACCTCATCTTTGGTGCCGCAATCGCTGTATTAGTGATGTGCTTGCTTCCTAATGCCGGCAGCTTTGGATTGACTATTTCAAGCGCTATCCTCGTCGGATTGTTTGCTTTGATGCTCCTCGACACTTCTATCAATATGGCTATGCAACCATTTAAGATGCTTGTCGGCGACATGGTAAACGAAAAGCAGAAAGGTCTCGCCTACTCTATCCAGAGCTTCTTGTGCAACGCAGGTAGTATCGTCGGTTACATTTTCCCATTCGTATTGACATGGATTGGTTTCAAATCGACTGCCCCTGATGGAGTTGTCCCTGAAACAGTGATTTACTCATTCTATATAGGTGCGGCAATTCTTTTGGTATGCGTACTATATTCTCTCGCAAAAATTAAAGAATGGCCTCCGCAACTATACGCTGAATACAATGGTATCAACCAAGAAAAGAAAGAAAAAACCAATGTTATCAAGCTTCTTGTCAATGCTCCTAAGACATTCTGGACAGTCGGCCTTGTGCAATTCTTCTGCTGGTTTGCATTCCTTTTCATGTGGACTTACACTAATGGTACTGTTGCAAAGAACGCTTTTGACACTCCTGAAATCGAAAAGATTGCAGCTATCAACGACGGATCAAATTCTTATTCAGCTAAATACCTTCTCATCAACGACACTGTGAAGATTGTGGAAAATGGTCAAGCACTTGTGGAAGGTGTCGAAATTGGTGGTGTATTCCACCCTGCTTCTACTGTAGCTCTTAACGGAGATACTATCGTCAACAATCATCTTGTGGGATTCAATCCTGCAACCGGTAAGCCTCTCGCCACATTCGGTCAAAAGGTGGCTCAACCAAGCGATAAACTTGTGATTGACGGTGTTGACACACCTGTGACAGGAGATGTATTTATCAAGGATTATCTCTCTCAAATTAAGGGTGGCTTCCGTTTGACAACCGCAGGCATCGTAGCCGTTGACAAAAAGACAGGCAAGACTGTCGTAGAAGAAGCAGAAGTTCATCAAATTTCAGATGCAAACTCTTGCAAATATGAGACAAAAATCGACCTTAACACAGCGTCTCCACAATACAATGCAGCAGGTGACTGGGTAGGTATCTTGTTTGCTGTTCAAGCTATCGGTTCAGTGCTTTGGGCTATCGTCCTTCCACGTTTCCGTAGCCGTAAGTTCTCTTATTCACTCAGTCTCGTTCTTGGTGCAGTCGGCTTTGTACTTGCAGGTTTGATACAAAATCAATACATGTTGTTCATCGCATTCTTCCTCATCGGTTGCGCATGGGCTGCAATGTTGGCATGGCCGTTTACAATCCTCACCAACTCATTGAAGGGTGGTAACATCGGTGCTTATCTCGGTCTCTTCAACTGCTCTATCTGCTTGCCACAAATCATTGGTGCATTGGCAGGTGGTTGGATCCTCTCATTGTTCAGCACTCCGGGACAACTTGCACCTCAATATATCATGATGATTATTGCCGGTATTTCACTTGCAATCGGTGCGCTCTGCGTCAGCATCATCAAAGAAAAAACCAACGACACAGAAGAGGAGACTTCTAATCAGTAATCGTATATATACACCTTAAATATATACGGCAAGGACCACCGGATTCTTGCCGTATTTTATTATTTACATTAAATATTCCGAAAATATTGTTGAAATATCATTTTTTTTAGTTAACTTAGTCCCAAATTTTTAAATCTAATCGATATGAATACATTTGAAACATTAAGCGACCTACTACTACATAATCGCAGCTATCGTAGATTTGATGCTTCGAAAGAGATTTCGGAAGAGACTCTTCGTAATTTAGTCAACCTTACAAGATATTGTGCATCAGGACGAAATGCACAACCTCTGAAATACAGAATTGTGACAAGCAAAGAAGAATGTGATGCTATCTTCCCAACTCTATGGTGGGCAGGTTATTTGGAAGATTGGGATGGTCCTATCCCGGAAGAACGCCCGGTGGCATACATCATCCAATGCTTGGATTCTCGCCATGGTCAAAATTGCCTTTGCTGTGATGGCATACAATTAGAAGCTATCACTCTCGGTGCTACTGCATTAGGCTTGGGCGGATGCATCATCAAATCATTTAAAGCACAGAAATTGTCTGAATCACTAAACTTGCCTAAAGGCATGATTCCTCGTTATGTACTCGCATTAGGTCATCCGGTGGAAGAAGTTCAAATAGTAGATATGAACGGATTGCCTGATGCTGATTTTAAATATTATAGAGACATCAACGGTAAACACTACGTTCCGAAACGCCCTCTCGAAGAACTTATTATCAAATAAGACATAAAATAAGCGCTCCGTCTCATGGAGCGCTTTTTGCTTATTTATAGATTACATTTTCCGGTTTCCATTTATCTTTCACTTCCGGATCTTCTGCCGGATAACCTATTGGAATTACACATAAAGGCACATATCTTTCTTCCAACCCCAACAAGTCATTCAAATAATTAGCTTTATCCATATTGGGGTAAAATCCTGTCCATACTGCACCTAAACCCATTGAGTGTGCTGCAAGCAAGATATTTTCAGTCGCAGCAGAACAATCCTGCACCCAAAATTCTTTAGCCACTCCTTCTAATGCCTTTGTCATATCACCACATACAACAATTGCCACTGTTGCAGTCTGTGTTCGAGTGTTAGGCATCGTATCAGCCAATGTCTTTAGCAAATTCTTATCCCTAAGCACTACAAACTTCCATGGCTGACTATTGATTGCCGTTGGTGCTGCCATGCCGGCCTTGAGAATTTTCTCAATTGTATCATTCCCAACTTCTCTATTCTCAAACTGACGTACACTCTTACGTGACATTATACATTCAATCACTGCATTTTCCGACTTCATATCTCCATTTGATTGTTTATCACAAGAAACCATTCCCATCATCGAACCTCCTATTAGCCCGCTAATTAACAATGTCTTTAAATAATTTTTCATAACATAATATTTTTTACAAAAATAATCAATTTATAATACCCTCGCAAATCCAATTTCCGATTTATCAATTTTTCACTCCTTTTTCACCACTTAATAACATATAAAACTGACATTATTTCCTATTTGTGTCATGTATGTCATATATAATTCTTTAATCTTTAATTTTAAAAAAATCATAACATTTCATCTGATTTTCAATATTTTAGATTAAAAATTACTAAAACATTGCAACTATACAAATACATTTAGCATACGATTTGTTTATACGATGTCAGCAATTTAAAAACAAATTACAAAAGTTTAAAAACGAAATTAATAACAACAATAAAATATTCTAAACTATGGGTAAAATTATTGGTATAGACTTAGGAACAACAAACTCATGTGTATCAGTACTTGAAGGTAAAGATCCTGTTGTAATTCCTAATAGCGAAGGCAGAAACACAACTCCATCTGTTGTAGCATTCGTTGATGGTGGCGAACGTAAAGTCGGAGATCCTGCTAAACGTCAGGCTGTCACTAACCCTACTCGCACTATCTATTCTATCAAACGTTTCTTGGGTGAAAAATGCTCTAAAATCGGAGACGAAATCACTCGCGTACCTTATAAAGTAGTATGTCAAAATGACATGCCAAAAGTAGATATCGACTCTCGCGAATATACTCCACAAGAAATTTCTGCTATGATTCTTCAAAAGATGAAGAAAACAGCAGAAGACTATCTCGGTCAAGAAGTTACTGAAGCTGTCATCACAGTGCCTGCTTACTTTGATGACTCTCAACGTCAAGCAACAAAAGAAGCCGGCGAAATTGCAGGTCTTAAAGTTCGTCGTATCGTCAACGAACCGACTGCTGCTGCTCTCGCATACGGTCTTGACAAATCAGACAAAGAACAAAAAATCGCAGTATTCGACCTTGGTGGCGGTACATTTGATATCTCAATCCTTGAACTTGGTGACGGCGTATTCGAAGTTAAATCAACAAACGGCGACACTCACCTCGGTGGTGACGACTTCGACCACGTAATCATCGATTGGCTTGCAGATGAATTTAAAAACGATGAAGGCGTAGATTTGCGCCAAGACCCAATGGCTATGCAACGCCTCAAAGAAGCGGCAGAAAAAGCTAAGATTGAACTTTCAAGCTCTACATCTACTGAAATCAATCTTCCTTATATCACAGCAACTGCTACAGGTCCTAAGCACTTGGTTAAGACTCTTTCTCGCGCAAAATTTGAATTGCTTGCAGAAAGACTCATCAACGCAGTTGAAGCACCATGTATCCAAGCCCTCAAGGATGCCGGTCTGAGTGCTTCTGAAATCAACGAAGTAATCCTCGTCGGTGGTTCTACTCGTATTCCTGCAATCCAACAAAAGGTAAAAGCTATCTTCGGAAAAGAACCTAACAAAGGCGTAAACCCTGACGAAGTAGTTGCTGTCGGTGCTGCTATTCAAGGTGGTGTGCTTAGTGGCGACGTTAAAGACGTATTGCTTCTTGACGTTATTCCATTGTCAATCGGTCTTGAGACACTTGGCAACGTAATGACAAAACTCATCGACGCAAACACTACAATCCCTACTCGCAAAAGTCAAGTTTTCTCAACAGCTGCCGACAATCAACCGGAAGTGACAATTCGCGTACTTCAAGGCGAACGTACTATGGCTGCCGACAACAAACTTCTTGGTGAATTCAACCTTGGTGGCATCGCTCCAGCTCCACGTGGTGTGCCACAGATTGAAGTGACTTTCGAAGTTGACGCAAACGGTATCCTCAACGTATCGGCTAAAGACAAAGCGACAGGCAAGGAACAAAGCATTCGCATCGAAGCTTCAAGTGGTCTTAGCGATGCTGAAATCCAACGTATGCGCGACGAAGCAAAAGCTAACGAAGAAGCCGACAAAAAAGCGAAAGAACGCATCGACACTATCAACAAAGCTGATGCTATGATTTTCCAAACAGAAAAGAGCCTCAACGAACTTGGCGACAAACTCCCTGCTGACAAAAAAGCTCCAATCGAAGCTGCTCTTGGAAAGCTTAAAGAAGCACACAAAGCACAAGACGTTGATGCAATCGAACCTGCTATGAAAGAACTTGAAACAGCATTCCACGCTGCATCTCAAGAAATGTATCAGGCACAACAACAAGCCGGCACACAAGCAGGTCCTCAACCGGGTGCTCAACCAAATGCAGGCAACCAAGGTGGCGACAACGTGACAGACGTTGACTTCGAGGAAGTGAAGTAAGTTTGACAAACAAACATCAATCAGTAATACAAATCCCGCATAGCTCAAAAAGTTATGTGGGATTTATTTATTGAGTCCGATAAATAATTATAAACTTTCACAGAAAACATAAACTATCCGGAAAAAGAAAGTTTTAAAAGAGCCGACATTTTTTACCATACAGTAATAATTGTTTAATAATCTTAAAATACATCAGACTGAGTATCATAATTAATATTACATTCTATACATCCACTAAATGTATTTCCATGTTCATCTTTAATTTCCTGAATTGGATTA
>JAEIGA010007704.1_pt1 | contig 16326 bp, 9 predicted proteins | sample 9270691 | NCBI WGS metagenome assembly JAEIGA01 (sample SAMN17057246, study PRJNA624740) | gut metagenome | biome: biome; isolation source: fecal sample | host: Bos grunniens | place: China: Xizang | collected 2019
ATGAAGAATTAAATGCTTGTTTCTTCCATGACCATCTAAATCCAAACTCACATCAGCAACATGGATTATTTGGAGCTCTTATAATAGAGCCTGAAGGATCAACATATCATCATCCTAAAACAGGTAAGCAAATAAAATATGGAACAAAAGCTGTAATAAAGACACCTTCAGGTAGAGTTTTTAGAGAATTTGGATTATTTGTCCATGATTTTGCATTATTATTTGATAAAAATGGTAATGCATTAAATCCACCGCCATTCCCAGGTTCACATGATGACCCAGGTGTTATGGGTATAAATTATAAGTCAGAGCCATTAAGAGAGAGACTACAAGATAAAGATGATGATATAGCATATGTATTTAACTCAAAAGTTTATGGAGATCCAGTTACACCAATACTTGAAACTTATCCAGGAGATGAAATAGTAATAAGATTATTAGATGGAGCACACGAGGAACAACATGTCTTCAATATACATGGAATAAAATGGAAAAAAGAAATAACAGATAATAATTCATCATTAGTTCAAGCTCAAACATTAGGAATATCAGAAGCATTTAATATAAGAATAACAGATGATTATAAAGCTGGAGATTATATTTACTACTTCGCAGGTCAAGATGATCTTTGGTTAGGTCTATGGGGAATAATAAGAGCTTATAAAAAGAAAACTGATAAATTACTTCCTATTGATAGTAGTAAGTTAGGTTTATTAGAAAGAATAAAATCTTGTAAAGATAAAATTAAAAGATGGATAATTAAAAATAAATTAGATCCAAGTAAAAAAGTTAGAGAGTTCCATATAGCTGCAATTCAAAAAGATATTAAGTATAATGATTTTGGCGACCATGATCCAGATGGATTGTTATTTGTACCATATGAATATAAAGATGACGTGATAAATGGAGATATAGAGCCTATTCCTCTTATACTAAGAGCACAAAAGGGTGAATATATAAAACTTACTTTAACTAATTGTTTTGATAAACCAATACCATATCAGGAGTTCCCAGGTGTTCCAGTTGACAAAAAAATTAATCCATCCATGAGGGTAGGTATTACTCCACAATTTTTAAAACTTGACCCAGTAAAAGATAGTGGTGTAAATATAGGTTACAATAATGTAGAACAAACTGTAGGGCCAGGAGAAAGTATAACTTATATATGGTATGCAGATGAAGAGTATGGAACTTGTTTATTATCATCTTTAACAGATATAAGAAACCATAGATATCATGGGCTATTTGGAGCAATAATAATAGAACCAGAAGGAGAGATAATAGATAGTGGTCATAATTGTGGATATGATAAAGAATATAAAGAACAAGTAACTATTATAAAGGATAATAATGAACAATTTAAAGAATTTGTGTTATTTATGCATAATGGAATAAGACTTTTAGATAAAGAAGGTAATTTGATACAAACTAGCAGAGAAGTAGGAGAAAATGGAGAAGTTGAGCCAGCAGATTTTGAAGATAGAGGTGAAAAAGGATTTAACTATCGTTCAGAAAGATTTTTTAATAGATTGGAATTTAATGATGATATCTCAAAAGTATTTAGTTCTAAGACACATGGAGATCCAGCTACACCAATATTTGAAGCTAAACCTGGAGAAAAAGTAATAATAAGACTTTTAATGCCTGCAGATAAACCTAGAAATACTTGTTTTGTACTTCATGGTCATGAATGGAAGGCACAACCAGATGATCCATTTACAAGAATAATATCAGCTCAAGGTGCTATTAGTGTAGGTAATGTATTTAATATTGAGCTATTAGACGGAGCATCTATGATACCTGGTGATTATTTATATAGATCAGGTGTAATAAAATGGGATATAGAGTCAGGTATGTGGGGTATTTTTAGAATTAAAAATGAAGTATAAGAAACATGTAAATACAGTTTTTTATATGAGCATTGTAAATGGCTTGAAACTTAATCTATACATGCTATATATTCATAGTATGTATAGATTAATAAAGTCTACCAAATAATTTGCTGGACTTTAATTCGTAATATTAATATAATGTGAACTAAATCAAGAGTTGTATGAATAAGCAAATACAGCTCTTGATTTTTTATTATTCAAAATTTATCTAATTTCAACATTGTGCTAAAACATAGCCTTAAATTAAATTAACTGTTTTTAAAAATTATATAACAGTAAAAATTTTACATACATATGCTAATCTATATGAATTTTTATAAGTTATATTAATATAAAGATTAAATAATTAAAAATAGACATAAAAAGTTTAGTAATATATAATAGGAAAGACATTGATAAGGAGGATGACATAATGAATTCAAAATTTGAAGGTAGTCTGTTAGGATTAATAGGCGTTAGCATATTATCATGGGGAATAAGTATATTGACATTTGGTATAGCAACTCCATGGGCTATGTGCATGAAATATAGATGGCAAGTAAATAATACAGTAATAGAAGGTAGAAGACTTAAATTTGTTGGAACTGGTTCAAGTTTATTTATACATTATATAAAATGGTGGATATTAACTATAATAACTTTTGGAATTTATGGATTCTGGTTATATATAAAAATGTTACAATGGAAAACTAAAAATACTATATTTGAATAATAAAAATAACCTATCTTTATATAAAGATAGGTTATTTTGTTAATAATTGAAAAAAATGTTTAAGATTTAATGTTGAGTTAATATTTTTAGTGTAATATATAATTATATCTAAATAATTAAATTAATAGGGGGAGAGTATAAGGTGATACCAAAGTTTAGTGTTAAAAAACCATATACTGTAGCAGTTAGTGTAATAATGGTAATTATACTAGGTGTAGTATCTTTTATGAATATGACAACAGATTTACTACCAAGTATAGATTTACCATATGCAATAGTTAATACAGTGTATCCAGGAGCAAGTCCAGAAAAGGTGGAGTCTTCAGTTACAAAACCATTAGAACAGGGATTAGCTACAATAAGTGGACTTAAAAATATTTCATCGGTATCTAGTGAAAATTCAAGTACGGTAATTTTAGAATTTGAACAAGATGTGAATATGGACTCTGTAATGATTGATATGAGTTCAAAAATAGATATGGTTGAAGGATACTTCGATGATTCTGTTAATTCACCAATGATTATGAAGTTAAATCCAGATATGATGCCTATAATGACTTTAAGTGTAGACATGAAAGGTATGGATATAAAAGAAGTAACAGATTATGTTAATGAAAATATACTACCTCAGTTTGAACGTATAGAGGGTGTTGCATCAGTTGATGCAACAGGACTTATCGAGGATCAGCTTAAGGTTACATTAGATGATAATAAAATAAATGAAATTAATAAAAAAATTCAAGCTAATGTAGATTCTGAATTTAAAAAACAAGAACAATCTTTGAGTGATGCTAAAAATGAATTAAATAAATCTCAGGCTCAATTAGAATCTGAAAGCAAAAAACAATTAGCAAATTTAGAAACTGCAAGTAAAGAATTACAAACTGCTAAAAAACAATTACAAACTGCAGTAGATGCAATAGGAATGTCAAAATCAGAGCTACAAGAAAAAATAGATGATGCTACTATAGAATTAGCTCAAGTAAAATTACAAATAAACAATTTAAAAGCATCTTTAGAAAAAGTTCCAGAAGGTCAAGAGGAACAAATAGCAGCTATAAATGCACAAATAAAAGCATTAGAAGAAGTACAAACTCAAATAAAAAGTGGAATAGATAGTGCTAAAAAAGGTATTGAAGCTATAGATGGTTTAGCTGAGATACAAAAACAAGAAAAAGAATTAGAAAGCGGTAAAGCTACTTTAAACAAAGAATTACAAAGTGCAGCAAGTCAAATGGAAAAAGGTAAAACTGAAATTGAATCAGCACAAACTCAATTAAGTGATGCAAAAGAGCAAGCTAAAAAAGGTGCTGATATAAGTGAAAAAATAACTCCTGAAATGATAGGAAATATACTTATGGCAGAAAATTTTAATATGCCAGCGGGATATATAAAAGAAGGAGAAACACAGTATTCAGTTAAGGTAGGGGACAAATTTAAAACTGCTGATGAATTAGAAAATTTACTTTTATTTTCAATAGATGTTGATGGAGTAGGAGATATAAAAGTTAAGGATGTTGCATCAGTAGAATTTGTAGATAATTCACATCAAACTTACACAAATATAAATGGAAATGATGGTATTATGTTATCTTTCCAAAAAGCTAGTGGATATTCTACTACAGATGTTACAAAAGCTATAAACAAAACTATCGAAAAACTTTCTAATGATAATAGTAATGTAAATATAACTACACTTATGGATCAAGGTGTATACATAGATATGATAGTAGATAGTGTATTAAGCAACTTAATTTATGGAGGAATACTAGCAGTTATAATTTTATTATTATTCCTAAGAAGCTTTAAAACAACATTTGTTATAGCTTGTAGTATACCTATAAGTTTAATGTTTGCCATTGTACTTATGTACTTTAGTGGTGTAACTTTAAATATTATATCTCTTTCAGGTCTAGCACTTGGAGTAGGTATGCTAGTGGATAATAGTATAGTTGTTATAGAAAATATTTATAGACTTAGAAATTTAGGTATGAGTAAAGCAAAGGCTGCAGTATATGGTACTAGACAGGTTTCAGCTGCTATATTTGCATCTACATTAACTACAATATGTGTATTCTTACCTATAGTATTTACAAGTGGTATGACAAAGGAACTATTTGTAGATATGGGACTTACAATAGCTTATTCATTAATTGCAAGTTTATTAGTAGCATTAACTGTAGTACCAGCAATGTCTTCTAATTTACTTACAAGAATAGATGAAAAAGAGCATAGATTCTTTGATAAGTTTGTAGATATTTATGAAATTATACTTACAAAAGCTTTAAGTCATAAATGGATAGTTATAGCTTTTTCATTAGGACTTCTTATATTTAGTGGATATAAGGCATTTACTATGGGAACTAGCTTTATGCCAACTATGGATTCAACACAAATGACAGCAACTATGACTATGGATAAGGATGCTACACGTTCAGAAACTTTAGCTATGAGTGATGAATTTATAGATAAACTACTTACTATAGAAGATATACAAACAGTAGGAGCTATGGAAGGTACTAGTATGGGGATGTCAACAGGAGACTCATCTGATATGACTTTCTACATAATATTAAAAGAAGATAAAACACATACTAATACACAAGTAGAAGAAATGATTTACAATAAAACTAAGGATATGAATTGTAAAATAAGTGTAAGTGCATCTAATATGGATATGAGTGCATTAGGTGGTTCTGGTATTCAAATAGAAATAAAAGGACTAGAATTAGATAAACTACAAGAAATCGCAAATGATATAGCAAAGATAGTAAAAAATGTTGATGGAACTATAGATGTATCTAATGGAATGGAAGACACAACTGTTGAAACTCGTATTGTAGTAGATAAAAACAAAGCTATGGAATATGGCCTTACTGTAGCACAGGTATATCAAAGTATAGCTGGAGTTTTAGAAACAGAAAAATCTTCAACAACTTTAAGTATAGAAAATAATGAATATCCAGTTATAATTGCTAGTGATAATGATATAACTAGAGAAAATATATTAGATTATAAATTAAAAGGAACTAAAGATAATAAAGAAGTAGAAATAGTACTTGGTGATATAGCAAGTACTGAAAATGCACAAGGATTATCATCTATAAACCATGATAATCAATCAAGATATATAACTGTAAGTGCAGGAATAGATACTAAAAATAATATAGGTCTTGTGAGTAGAGATGTAGAAGCTAAACTTAAAAATTATGATGTACCAGAAGGTTATACTATAGAGTTTAAGGGTGAAAATGAAACTATAAATAATGCTTTTAGAGATTTAATTTTAATGGGAGTATTAGCAATTATATTTGTTTACTTAATAATGGTTGCTCAATTCCAATCATTATTATCACCATTTATAGTAATGTTTACAATACCACTAGCTTTCACAGGTGGATTATTAGCATTAATAATTACAAATAGTGAATTAAGTGTAATATCAATGTTAGGTTTCTTAGTTCTAGCAGGGGTAGTAGTAAATAATGGTATAGTGTTCGTTGATTATATAAATCAATTAAGACTGGAGGGTATGAATAAAAAAGATGCTATTATAGAAACTGGTCGTACTCGTATTAGACCAATACTTATGACAGCATTAACAACAATATTAGCAATGTCTACTATGGCAATAGGTGTAGGTACTGGAGCTGAAATGACTCAAGGATTATCAATTGTAACTATAGGAGGACTTATATATGGTACTGTCCTTACATTAGTTGTAATCCCAGTTTTATATGACTTATTACACAGAAGAGAGCTTAAGCCTATTATAGTAGATGAGGACTAAAATGACTTATAAAAATTATTCTTCAAAATAAATATTAATTTTTCAAGAATTAGTAAATTAGTTGATGAAGGTATTAGTTTAAATAATATTAGAGTAGCTGATATTGCAAAAGTAGCAGGTGTAGGCAAAGGTACTATATATGAATATTTTAAGATAAAAGAAGAAGTAATTGCCAAATATATTTTATATTGTACTATGATTAATTTGAATTTTGGAGAGATTACAGAAGATGAAATTAGAAACTATAGAAATATGGCATATACTATTCTTGTAAAAGCTTTATGTCAAAAATAAGGTTGACTATTTGTAGTCAACCTTATTTTTATTTAGAGTATTTTAGTTGATTTCGAGATAAACGATATAATTTAGTTACAATTATATTATAATGCGAAGTAATGATATCATATATATAAATGCGCTCTTGGATTTAGAAAGAAAGATATAACTAGAGTATTTAATGTAGAAAAATGTTGCGAAATTAGAACCATTACATACAATATATTATTATAATAAGTAATAATTAATAGTAGAATTTAAAAAGATGTATAAATTAAATAAAAAGTTTAGAATGAATACAACTTGAATTATTTAAATAACAATATTACACTTTACTTAAATGATATTTAGAATCATTATAAATATTAAAAATAGAAAGGGGTAATTACAATGAAAATATGTGTGCCAGTAGAGGCTAATAATGGATTAGAGAGTAAGCCATTTGGACATTTTGGTTCAGCTCCAATGTTTGTAGTATGTGATTTAGAAAGTGGTGATTTAAGTACTATAAACAATGGTGATTTAGAACATGAACATGGAAAATGCCAACCTATAAAAGCACTATCAGGAAATATTGTTGATGCAGTTATAGTTGGAGGTATAGGACAAGGTGCTATATCAAAATTAAATTCTATAGGAATAAAGGTATATAAGGCTCAAGGAGAAACTATAAAAGATAATTTAGATTTATATAAACAAAATAAACTTCAAGAGTTTCCAAGTAATCATACTTGCTCGCATGATGACTGCGGACATCATTAAAATTAGCTAAAATAAATTTTGGCTTAAAAATGACTTATCTAATATGGATAAGTCATTTTTATATTAATTAATGATAAATTTTTATTTGTTTAATTTTAAATAGGCTTCTAATCCTTCTTTTAGAAGATGAGCTGCCTTTGATAAATCTTTAGAGTTTAATACATATGCAAGTCTTATTTCATCAACGCCAAGACCAGGTGTCATATAAAATCCTTCTGCAGGGCATGGCATAACAGTTTCACCATTTATATCAAAGTCACTAAGTAGCCATTTTGTAAAGTGATCAGCATTTTTAACAGGTAATTTAGCAACTATATAAAATGCACCAGTTGGTTTTTCGCATATAACACCCGGAACTTTTATAAGTTCATTATATAAAACATCTCTTCTAGCTCTATATTCTTCGTTGACTTCTTTAAGGTATGAATTATCAGTATTATATAATTCAATAGCACCAACTTGTTCTAATGTTGGAACAGATAATCTTGCTTGGCAAAGTTTAAGCATGGATGATATATAGTCTTTGTTTTTAGAAGAAACACAGCCAATTCTTGCACCACAGGCACTATAACGTTTAGATACACTATCTATTATTATAACTTTATCTTTAACTCTATCTATATTACCTAAGCTTGTATACTCACCTTCATATATAAATTCTCTATATACTTCATCAGCTATAATCCATAAATTATTATCAATAGCTATATCACATATCATTTCTATTTCTTCTTTAGTGTATACAACTCCAGTTGGGTTACCTGGATTTGAGAATAATATAGCCTTAGTTTTAGAATTTATCTTAGGTATTATTTTTTCTTTGCTAGGTAAGTGAAATCCATTTTCAGCTAATGTAGTGATAGGATTTATATTAACACCTACAGATTTTGCAAAGTTATAGTAGTTTGAATAAAATGGTTCAGGCACTAATATATTATCTCCTTCATCGCAAATTGATAACATAGTAAAAAGTAGTGCTTCACTACCTCCATTAGTTATTAATATCTCATCATTTTCAAAGTTAATATTATAATTTTTATAGTAGTTTTTTATAGCATCTATTAGTTCTGGTAATCCTTCAGATAAGGAATATTCTAAAATAGCTCCATTAAATTCTTTAACAGCTTTGAAAAATCCATCAGGAGTTTTTATATCAGGTTGTCCTATATTTAAATGGTATACTTTTTTACCATCTTTTTTAGCTTTAGCTGCAAATGTTAATAGTTCCATTATTGTAGATGATGGAACGGATTGTATTCTATTTGATATATTCATTAAAATTGTCCTCCTAAATATTACACATACAATATTGTTATTTTTAGATTTCCCCAATGAAGTTAGACTATCCAGGATAAAAATATTTATTTTATTATCAAATATTTTTTAGGTCAATATAATGTTATTTAGATTTTTAATTATAATAATATAAAAAGCTATAATATTCTTTATTAATAGGCTATATTTTAATACAATATTGAAATTAAATAAATTTTAAATGATAAAAAAATCAAGAGCTATATGATAACAAATATAGCTCTGATTTAGTTCGCATTATATTAATATTGTAAATATATTCTTCAATATATCAAATCTAAATATTTTCATTTTTTAATAATTTAGCTTTATCAAAACTTTCTTTAGCCAATACACTTTCTCCTATATCTTCATAAGCTAGTCCTAATCTATACCATAATATATATTCTTTAGGATTTTTTTCTATTGCATATTTAAATAAGTTCATAGCCTTCATATTTTCTTTCTTACTTTCATAAAAAGTGCCTAAAATTTCATAAACTCCTATATTATTTTCATCATATTTTATATAATATTCAAGACACTTTATCTTAGTATTTATATACATATCATCCTCATTATCTTCAACTATAACTTTAAATTTATCTTCTTTAATATCTAATTCTAAATTATTTTCAAAGTCTTCAAAAGAGCAGTTCATATATTCTTGTATTACAGTTTCAAAATCTTTATCTTTACAAGAAAGTATCATATCCTTTAATACATTTTCTCCTTTTTCATTTACGATTTTTAAAACTGCAAGTTTACTTTGCTCATATATATTAGCTTGAAGGTTATTTATTTGATTATTAAAACCTTCATGAGTTTCTAAATTTTTTAAAGAAATATATTTTAACTCTTTATCAAAAGATATATTATTTGTAGTTATATACTCACAAATTCCTTCTTGAAACCATAAAGGAAGTGAGTTTTTATCCATATTATTATTCTCTATAAGCCTATCTATAACATAATGTGTATACTCATGAAATAAATTATCCTTAAAGCTATTATCACTTATATTTATGTTACCCTCTGAAATACTTACCTGTGGCATATTCATTAATACATCATTTATTGGATTATTTGTATACAAATATATAGTATTTGATTTTTTATTATAATATCCACCTATATTATCATTATGATTATATGCAAATAACATAGGTCTCATAAGAAAAACTTCTTCATCATAATCTATTTGTATAGTAAGTTTATCAGAGGTATTTACACCTAAAAGAGTATTATTTTTTTTACTAATTTCTTCTATGTATTTTTCTATGATTGGCAATATTGGCTCTATATCATTGTTATAAATAATTCTAATATTATTATAATTTTTTTCATTCATTTTCTCATAATAATCATCTTTTTGCATTTCTACTAATAAACCCATCTCAAAAAAATCTGTAAGCATATCTCCTTTATACATTATTACAGAGTACGAGAATATTAATATTATTACTAAACTTGTTAGATTAAAAGTTACAGATATACATCGTAGTAGCTTAGATATTTTACTACTTAAATCATTTAAATATTTTATTTTTTTATATATATTCCATAAAAGCAATGATATTATTATAATGGTAAAAACAATAAAATATATTTTATTACCAGTGAATGCTGATATAATATATGATACTATGTTTATTACAATTATAATAAAGTTTATTATATTCTTTATAATTTTCATATAGTCCCCGTTTTTTATTAAAATTTAAACTTATTATAACATTAACTACCATAAAATACCATAAAGATAATTTATAGAGTAAAGTAAATGTCTTAGTATACACATAAAATTTACTTCATAATATATAACAATTGCGAAATTAATTATATTGTATCATTTTCAACACTCATTTAAAACATAGCCTAATCTTAAAAATAATTAATCTAAATAATAAAATCTCTTTATATATTTATTAAAATATCAATGGAATACAATTAAAAAAAATAGAAACAATAAAAAAGACATATGATAAAATAAATAGTAATATTATAAAAATTAATACATAGGAGTAGTTAAAATGAATAATTTAGTAAGTGCCAAGTGGTTAAAAGATAATATAGATGACGAAAATATTGTAATAATTGATTGTAGATTTAATTTAATGGACAAAGAATATGGTAAAAAAGCATATGAAAAGGGTCATATAAAAGGAGCTAAAAGAGTAGATATAGAAACTCAGTTATCAAGCGTAGTAAAAGAACATGGTGGAAGGCATCCATTACCAAGTATTGAAGAACTTAAAAATACTTTTGAAAATATAGGAATAAGTAATGATTCTATAGTTATATCTTATGATGAAGGTGATTTATCTGGGGCATCTAGACTATGGTGGATATTAAAATATTTAGGACATGATAAGGTATATGTACTAGATGGTGGATTAGAAGTATTTAAAGACTTAGGTGGAGAAATATCAACAGAAGATGAAAAATATACTAAAGGAAATTTAAATATAAACCTTCAAGAAAATATGAAAGTTGATATGGAATATGTAAGAGAAAGACTTGAAGATAAAAATGTGGTTATAGTAGACTCGAGAGAGTATAAAAGGTATATAGGTGAATTTGAACCAGTTGATAAAAAAGCAGGACATATACCTGGTGCTGTTAATTATTTTTGGATGGATATACTTGAAAAAGATAATGATAAAGTATTTTTAAAATCAGAAGAAGAACTTGAAAAACAATTCTCAGAACTTATGGATTTTAACGAAGTAATAGTTTATTGTGGTTCGGGAATAACAGCATGTCCAAATAGTTTAGCTCTTAGTGAAGTTGGAATAAAGCATAAGCTTTATCTAGGTAGCTTTAGTGACTGGATAAGTTATGATGAAAATAGGGTAGAAAAAAGGTAGAAGGCTTACTTCTACTTTTCTTGAATTTAAGAGAGTTCTAGAGAATTTAAATTAAGAAATAAGTATTAATATTATTTTAATATTAATAAATAGGTACCATATTTAATCAATTTGTATATTCTATAATAGGACGATATTACATATCCAAAAATAAAAATTGTGGAGGATATGATATGGGAAATTTGGATAATGATTTTGATGAAAGATTAAAAAGGTACTCTGAGGAAATTAGAAAAATGGAGATAGTATATCTAGATGGAAGAGTTAGATATATAAATAATAAAAGCATAAATAAACTTAAAAGTAGCAGTAAATCCTCTAAAGTTGAAAATCAAAATTATAATAAGCTACAGAGAGATTATTATATAGAGCATGAAAATTATTCAATATTTAAATATATATTTAATATATTATTAAAAATTATTTTAACATTTATTATATTGATAAGTACATCTTTTGTAGCAAATGAAATAAATAATACAGGAATATATGGATTTATTTTAGATATTTTAATGATATGTATAGTATATTTTATAATAAATTTTGTTTGGAAATTTCTCATATAAAATTAGTTTAATTTTAATTATTGATAATATAGCACTAAATAAATATTTTCAAATTAAAACTGTGAACTTTTAGAATATATCTAACTATACATTCATATAATATTAATGGGTGTATCTAATACTCCTTTAGATACATCCACCTAAAATATACCTATTTTTAATCGGTCGGGTTATGCATATATGCATATATAATTTACAAACTTATTTGAAAATAATTTGTTCGGCCCAAAAGACTAACTTCTTTAATAAGAAGTTAGTCTTTTTTAGTTACAAAATGTTATACTATAGTTACTATAAAATTATATGTACATTTATGGAAGGAAAATTTATGAAAAAAATATTAGTACTAGCAGAAAAACCTTCAGTAGGTAGAGATATAGCAAGAGTATTAGAGTGTAAAAATGAAAAAAGTGGATATATTGAAGGCCCTAAATATATAGTAACATGGGCATTAGGCCACTTAGTTACGTTAGCAGACCCTGAAAATTATGACCAAAAGTATAAAGCTTGGAATATTGATGATTTACCAATACTACCAAAATATTTAAAGACAGTAATTATTAAAAAAAGTAGTAAACAATTTAATATAGTAAAGATGCAAATAAATAGAGATGATGTATGTGAAATAGTAATAGCTACAGATGCAGGTCGTGAGGGGGAATTAGTAGCAAGATGGATACTTGATAAGTGTAATACAAACAAGCCTTTAAAAAGGCTTTGGATATCATCAAGCACAGATAAAGCTATAAAAGATGGATTTAAAAACTTAAAAAATGCATCACAATATGAAAATTTATATAACTCAGCAATAGCAAGAGCAGAAGCTGACTGGATAGTTGGTATAAATGCAACTCGTGCTCTTACAACAAAATACAATGCACAACTTTCTTGTGGAAGAGTGCAAACACCAACTCTAGCAATGATACTTAAAAGAGAAGAAGAGATAAGAAGTTTTATTCCTAAAGAATACTACACATTAGAAATTAAGACTAAAAAAGCAAATGAAGCTATAAAGTTTACATGGCAAGATAGTAAAAATTCAACATCGACATTTAATAAAGAAAAGATAGAAAATATAGCTAATAATATAAAAAATAAAGAATTAGAAATTTTAGAAGTAAATAAAAGTTATAAGAAAAAGTATTCTCCAGCATTGTATGACTTAACAGAATTACAAAGAGATGCAAATAAAATTTATGGTTATTCAGCTAAAGAAACATTGTCAATAATGCAAAAACTGTATGAGCATCACAAAGTACTTACATATCCTAGAACAGACTCAAGATATTTAACTAGTGATATAGTAGAAACATTAAAAGATAGAATAAAAGCTGTAAATATAAGTGATTACTCTAAAGTATGTACAAAGTTGCTAAAAAGTAATATAAAAGCTAATAAGTCATTTGTCGATGATTCAAAGGTAAGTGATCATCATGCAATAATACCTACAGAAGAAAGAGTATTTTTAAGTAATTTAACTGAAAAAGAAAGAAAGATATTTGACCTTGTAGTTAAAAGATTTTTAGCTGTTTTATGCCCTCCCTTTGAGTATACTGAGACTAAAGTTAAAGGTATAGTTGAAGATGAAACATTTATAGCTAAAGGAAATAAAATAACTAGCTTAGGATGGAAAGAAAGCTATAAAGATTTAGATGATGAAGAAAACTATGAAAGTATGCCTAATGTAAATAAAGAATCTAAATTAAATATAGATGAAGTCAAAGTTAAAGTAGGCAAAACTAATCCACCATCTTATTTAAATGAAGGTACACTTTTAACTTCTATGGAGAAAAATAACTTAGGAACTGTAGCAACTAGAGCAGATATTATAGAAAAATTATTTAATTCATTTTTAATAGAGAAAAAAGGCAAAGATATATTAATAACATCTAAAGGTAAGCAATTATTAGAACTTGTTCCAATAGATTTAAAAACACCACAACTTACTTCAAGTTGGGAACAAAAACTTCAAGACATCTCTAATGGTAAATTGAATAAAAATATATTTATAAATGAAATGAAAAATTATTCAAAAGATATAGTAAAAGAAGTTAAAAATAGTGAGAATAAGTTTAGGCATGATAACTTAACTAAAAATAGATGTCCTGAATGTGGCAAGTACATGCTTGAGGTTAACGGTAAAAGAGGAAAGATGTTAGTTTGTGAAGATAGAGAATGTAATACTAGAAAGACTGTATCTCAAATAACTAACTCAAGATGTCCTGTTTGTCATAAGAAGTTAGAACTTCGCGGAGAAGGAGATGCAAAAACATTTATATGTTCTTGTGGTCATAGAGAGAAGTTATCTTCTTATAATAAAAGAAAACAAGAAGATAAGAATAAAGCATCTAAAAAAGATATAAATAAGTATTTAAAGAATCAAAATAAAGACACAGAAAACTTTAATAATCCATTTGCAGAAGCTTTGGCTAAGTTAAAAAAATAAACTTATTATAGATTTAGTAAGTTTTTATTATTTACCATAATTTATACAAAAATTACTTACTTTATATAGTAAAAGATGGTATTATAGAATGAGTAATAACAACAATAGGAGGCATCTGTGAAAAAAATAGCATTAATAATACTTGTAAGTATAATTTTACTAGTTGGACATAGTAATAATGATAATAGAGAAAGTCTTGAGAATGCTATAGAAACTAGTAAAGGATTAATAGCTGAAAAAAAGTTTGAACAGGCTAGAGGAGCATTAGAATATGTACGTAAAAATGGAGGTAGTAATTTAGACGAGTATTCAAAGCTTTCAGGTCAATTGGATCAACTTATTTTAGCTGCAGAAAAATATGAAGAGAAGAAATATAAAGAATGTAATGTAATATTAAATCAACTAATTGATAAAGATAACAATGACAGTACAATTCTAAAAAGTGCAGTAGATTTACAGAAAGAGGTATCGAAGATACTACTAGAAGAAGAGATAAATAATATAGTTGCAGTTGATAATAATACGGTGTTAAATCCAATATCTTGGAATAATGTAAGTGCATCATCTTATTTAATTGAAAAATCTAGGTATTACAATCCTGAAAATGCTATAGATAATGATACATCAACAGCATGGATAGAAGGTTTAAAAGAGAATGATGGAATAGGAGAATTTATAGAGTTTTCAAGTGAAAATACATTTAGAGTTGATAAAATAGATATAATAAATGGATTTACTAAAAGTCAAGATTTATATATGAAAAATAATAGAGTGAAAAAAATTACTCTGGAGTTTTCTGATGGTAAAAAACAAGTACATGAATTATTAGATAATAACATGGATTACCAAACTATAGATGTTGGTGGAGTAAATACTAATTCAGTAAAAGTGATTATAGAAGAAGTTTATAAAGGTAACAAATATTCAGATACTTGCATATCTGAAATAAGCATGTATGGAAAATAAATAAAAAGACTATAAGATTTTAAGCCTTATAGTCTTTTTTATTAGTAATTTAAATTAAGTAGATTATAAGTATTAAAACTATATATTAAAAATTAATAAAAAGTGTAAATTTTTATTAATTTCCTGCATATAATATTTTAAATATGAAAGATAATAAAAAAAAATTTCAATTTATATAAAATATAAAGGGGGATAAAATTTATGGAATATGAATTATATATAGGATATGAAAAGGAATTAGAATATGATTATACACCAGAACATAATGCAGAATAATGAATATAGATTAAGCAATTTTGCATAATTAAATTGCAGATAAAACTATTTTGCAAGATTACATTTGTAAAGGAGAAAAAGTATTAGATATGGTTAGTAAAGTATAAAAGACTCTTATTAGTAGATAAGGGTCTTTTATTTTAATTTAATAAAATATACACTTTATTTAATTTAATAATATATAAATTATTATTAAATTTCAGTATTTACATAAACAAAATTAGAGAATATCTTTATTTGTAAGGTAATAACTAAATTTATCATAAGTAAATATTTTAATACTATAATAATAGTAAGAGTAAATGCTAAGGGGTGGGATTATGAAATTTAAATGTTTTTATTGTCCAACAATAACAAAGATGGTGTTATATTAAAATCTGATAAAGATATAGTAGAATTTGAATTTGGAGATAAGGTTCCAACAAAAACTATTTATTATAACTATGGAAAGAGTTTTGTTATATATCAGGATGAAGA
>JAEIGA010007705.1_pt1 | contig 16325 bp, 17 predicted proteins | sample 9270691 | NCBI WGS metagenome assembly JAEIGA01 (sample SAMN17057246, study PRJNA624740) | gut metagenome | biome: biome; isolation source: fecal sample | host: Bos grunniens | place: China: Xizang | collected 2019
CATAGTGTTCTGTGTAATCGTGCACTTAGCAACGGGGAGAGCCAGGATCAGCTCATCAGTTGTCAGCTGAGGGCCAGTGGGGACCGGAGGCTCTGAGGGAGTCACATCAGGAGTCCCCTGGATGACCACAAACTCAGTTCTCTGATTGCCTGTGGGGATATCCTGGAGGATTTCAGCATATATGACATCAATCCGGCTCTCTCCTGCCTCTGTAGGATCCAGAGCGATAGTCTCATCCTCAGTGATCTGCATATCATAACCATTTGCTCTCCAGTAACCTGCAGCGACCACGATTGCACGTCCATCCTGTCCGATTGTCCCATCCTGGAGTCTGACAATGGTGTCCGCTCCATAACCGTACATAAAAATATCATTTAAAGTTGACACCTGCTCCGCAGTGATATGAGGGAGTCCCTGATGTCCTGTGATCAAATCAAGCATATGATAAACCTCCATTATAGGATGTCAGACCTACAAACGAGCCCTGCAGCTGACAGGTATATATACCTGATCCTGCACCACCCATCTCTCCGATCTGTCCCGCTGCAGTAACTGGCGGGAATACAGGCTGACCGTCAACCATGACCTCAAGCTTGAATCCCTGGTTGGTTGCTCCATAGATCATACATGTTATGGTATGAACACTCTTTTCTGATCTTCCATACTCTCTGACATTGGCTGCATTGACATATCTGTTGAGATTGTATTGTCCCATGTCCTTTGTATTACCATTATCTCCTGCCTGAAATGAGTATGTGTCAGTATTCACCTTTGCATTAACTTTTCCATTACCATTGTGAAATCCTCTGGGGACCGTGTAGGATCCACCAGGGCTCAGATTCTGGTTCACAGCTCCATTGTCGTACATCGTACCCGCGACATTTTCCTGTGACGCACTTGAAAAAGTTTTTCCCACCAGGACATCACTCTGAGCAGCGTTTCCGGTGGGATTTCTAAAAGGGGTTATTACTCTATCCCCCTCTTTGTAGTAGCCTCTGACTCCGTTCTGATCAATTCCGAAACGGACTCCTCCGAGGGATTCTGTATTTTCCCGAACCTGTGCAACAGTTCCACCGACATCCCGCTCAAGCTGATAAACAAGATTTGACACTGATGTCTCCAGATCCTGATTTGACAGATATGAATAAAAATAACCCACAACCTGCACGATTGCACCATCTGAGGACTCAGCTCGCATGAATTCAAATTCCTGCTTGATGTTGGTGCCGGACGGAGGCGCGGGAGGATTCCCTGCTGTACCGTTCTGATACAGATTGCCGACTACATAAACAAAATCAGCTGACTGAACTTGAGTCATGGGATCCTCATATATTACGAGATACAGAGAATCGATCCTGCTGTATCCCACAACACCGGGATCAAGCACCCAGTCAAAAGGATCCAGGAGCTGAAAATGAAATCCGGCTGCGAGTCCCTGTCCTGTCTTGATCCTGACTGTCACAGCATCCATCACATCAAAAGAAAAAGCATCATCAAGATTCATAAACACTTTTATCCCGGTGATGTCTCCGGACAGACCTGCGATCAGATCCTTGACCTGGTCAGTTGTTATGTGTGGTGTCCCCTGGTGGGACGTTACCAGTTCGATATTTGCCATAATGCCTCCTATTTCCCGGTATTATATGTATATGTGATGATTCCCCGGCTTATTTTGACGATCTTCTGCGTGATCCTCTCAACCGCTCCGATTCCTGTCACCTCATCAGATGCTCCGACTCTGTCATTGATATCATAGACTCTCATCTCATCCAGAGTGATCGAGAGCTCATCTTTTTTCTGATACTCAGAGAGCTTTTTGAGGGCTGACTCGATCAGTGCCTCATAATGGTCCTCATACTGTTTATAAAAGACTCCAGGAACGAATGTCGGAATCGGCTGATAATCATATGCAGTGTAGTATGTATTGACAGCCCATGTGGGGACTGTCTGCTTTCTATAGACCACATGCCATCCCCATGTAGGGACCACATAACCATTTGCATAATATTTATTGAGCTCAAAAGCGGGAGCCTGATCCGGGGGCTGATAGCATGAATAATATGTATTTTTCTTAAATGATGGTGCAACCTGATAGGGCTGTTTAATATAATATTTCCCTGACGTCCATTTAGGTGCCTTTTTGCTGCTCAGTTGCACCCAATTTCCTTTTACTTCTTTCCAATAATTTTTATAGCTCTTTGACCAGTCTGATGGCTGATATGTTGTCAGAACATATTTATATTTGGTATTGCCAGAGACAGGCTGAAAATTAACTCCGTCTGTAGTGAAATATGAGGAGTAGTTTGTTTTCCAGTCATTAGGCTGCTGTCCAAGTAATGTATATATTGGAGCAGGAGTCACGGATGGAACTCTGGAACCATCTGAGAGCGCGTATGCAGTCCAGTTTGTTGTCCAGTCCGGAGGCTGAGCTGTCAGTGGTATCAATCCGGGAATCTGGGACACAGGTGTCCCTGCTGTATCCAGGAAATAATTTGAGTATCCGCCCTGATACCAGTCACCGGGCTGAGATGTCTGCTGCACATAGTTCTCGACAGACTGCACCGGAGTGAATCCATTTGCTCCGCTTGTGTAGTAGTTATCAAAATTTGATGACCAGTCTCCAGGCATTGAGAGCTGCAGTGCATAGCGAGTCTCAATGTCCGGTTTTGTCAGATTCTTATAATCAACATTGTCACCGCTCACCTGCTGCTCAAAATAGTTCTGGAATCCATATTTCTTGTCAGAGAGGATCTGTGACGGTGTCAGATCATTGTCCCAGTCTGCAGGTTTTGACTGCAATGGGACATAGTGATATGTGCTCTGAATACTGGGATAATCATAGATGTCAGATATCTCATTGACACCTGTCACCATATGCTCAGTAATTTTCGCAAAATTTGACACGTCCTCAGGATCCGTTGACTGTGACAGAGCATCAAGGTCAGTATAATAGTCTGAATCCTGCACCGGATTCTCTCTGCAATATGGCAACAGACCACCATTCTCATCAAGATAGAGGTCAATAGTGTGTCTGTCAGAGAGATTACCAGATCCCATGCAGTGAAGTCTGTTGAGGGAGTTATAATTTCGCTTTGCGCGGAACTGGTCTGTCCCTTCGAGAAAATCATCGTCATTTGAATAGTCAATATTCTCAACTGCTGAGATCACTCCATCAACTATCCTGGGCTTAGCATTGAATTGATATAGCAGATCACGGATAAAAGTGTATCCATGAGCGTAGTTTCCGGATTCTGATGCAACTCTGGCCTCAACAAATATCCCAGACTCTCCCTCAGCCACACTGAGGACCCCTGCAGAGGGCTGAACATAAAGCTCATTGAGATCTCCGGGTATCAGGTTCATTCTCTCCAGGAGCTGTCTCAGGACATCATTTGCATCTCCGTTTACATAAAAATAATTGTGTCCTGTCTGAGGATAGAGAACTTTATTCTCCAGGATCCCATGCCAGGTCCTCCCGGTATAGATCATGAAACGACTGGATGTATCAACCTCAATTGCATCAATAACACCACCGTACTCAGTGCCATTTATATAGACAACTTGATTCTCCTTGAGCTCAGTCGCGCCCATTGGAGCCTTTAACTGAAAATCATTTTCCTTTTCACCAAATGAGCAGTCAAAATCATAGACATTGAGTGTCCCCTGGTCATATATAACTCCATCAATGACATCAGCATAAATCAGGTCCATTTCGGCTCACTCCGTTTCTCAATCAGATACAGATCAAAAGTCACATTCTGGGAACTTGAGACAATTATCTGTCCACTTCCCTGAATAGGCTCAAAGATATAGCTCTCTCTGTTTCTTGCATATAGTACACTCTGAGTTGCCCCGGAGGGATATGTCAGAAACACAGCTTTTTCTCTGTCATTTTTTTCAATAGATGATATGGTCAGTGTAGAGTATGAGGGGACTGTCACATTAACCTCATAGAGATGTCCGTTGATATAGATCGCGGGATTTACACATTCACCATAAATGACCATCCTGAAATCAAGGGGGATAGTCGCGTCAAAAGTAATTACTTTTCGATAACCGCTCACACCCAGATCTGCAGGAAGATCAAAAGGAAAATCAAGTCCGTCAACTACTTCTGCAGTTCCTGTTGCCTGGATCTCATATTTTGTCTCTTTGACCCAAAAAGGGAACGGACAATACATGCTGACCTCGTTTGTTGTAGCTCCGGAGTCATCCTCAGGAGCTATCGTGTCAGACTCGATCATATAACAGTCAATGGTGTATCCATCGACCGACAACTTTCCGGACTGCATCAGCATCACATCATGCTCAGTTGCATCATGGAATGCGTTGAGCTTTTCCTTGCGTTCCGACACGGATCCGAACACTTTAAACGTGCATGGGAATACCTGGGAATCCTTTGTGAACGTCTGGAGCAGTTCACCGTATTTATATTTGACTCCCTCAGGAACCCATGCATATTTATGGAGCTGAGCATCCTTCAATTTCATCATGTTAAAGTCCAGGAGGTTAAAAACCTTTCCTGCACTGTTCGTATAAACCGCTGTACTCATCCAAATACCACTCCCAGACCATTGAGCTCCCTTCTGAGCTCTCTTCCATCAAGATTTATGACAATTGTTGCATCAGCAGCTCCATCTCTCACTGCTGAATAGATAGCTGCAGCATCAATTGATCCTGCAATCGTTGCTCCCAGTGCCTGAGTGTCTCCTGCCTGGGCCTGATATCCGTTCATGCCAACAGAGATGTCTGTTGCAACTGAATCAATCGCGTTTGTAACAAGTCCGGAATAATCCCGGATACCTTTTGCAAACATTTTCATCATGTCAGGCATCCATTTGTAATCATCAGCCATCGGTCCCTCAGTGGGATGAGAATGACCTGCAATTGCTTTTACTGGATTAGCAATAAAATTTTCTGCTGCCTGTTTAAGATCAGCAGCTTTCTGTTTGATTCCTTCGATAAAATTGCTAATTATATCCTTGCCCCAGTTTAGAGCATTGTTTTTAATATCTGTAAACTTCTGAACAAAAGTATCCTTGATCTTTGACAGCTGCCCTCCGGACAGAGTGTCAAGTGTGCGGAATCCCAGAGTGTAATGTTCTTTGATTCCGGTCCAGGCTGCTGCCACAGCTCCCTTTACACCACCACCGTGCTGAGTGAATGATGCTTTTATTTTGTTGAGGGACTGGGCTGCGTTTGATGATATAGCACTGCCAACAGTTGAGACCGTGCTCTTGACATTGTTCCAGGTCTCTGTGGTCTTTGCTTTGACGTTTGACCAGACTTCTGATGTCTTTTCCTTGATCTGTCCCCATTTTTCAGCGACAGCCTCACCGACCTGTCCTGCAACCTCTTTGATCTTGTCCCAGTTCTTATATATCAGGACACCTGCTGCCACAACAGCAGCTCCTATTGCAATAAAAGGTGTAAATGGTGCGATAAATGATATGATTCCGGGCAGAGCTGCAACTGCTGATGATGCAACTCCTGCAATCGCTGTCCCAATTGGCGCAAGTGCAGGACCAACTTTTGCAGCAAATGTTGCAATCTGTCCTCCTGCCATGATCAGCTGTCCTGTGCCAACAATCAGAGTCCCGATTCCTGACACGATAGGTCCGATTGCTGCCACAACAAGTCCCATTTTGATGATATTGTCCTGCTGCGACTGTGAGAGTGAATCCCATGCATCCACCATCCCATGCACAACCTGAATACCTTTTTCAACATATGGGAGAAATCTCTCACCGACCTCTGTCGCGAGATTTGAGATATCCTCCTTTGCCTGGGAGATCTTTGCTGCTGTTGTCTCATATCTCTTCGATGCCTCATCCTGCAGGGCATTGTTCTCGACATATGCCTGATCGGATGTCTGGACAGCTGCTGTCAGCTGATCAGATGCAAGTGCCAGGCTCTGGAGCATGTTGGACTGCCTTATTCCGCTCATTCCGAGCTCATCAAGGACTGTATAGGTGGATTCTCCTGCTGCATTCATGTCAGAGAGACCTGAAATGAACTGCTGCAGAGCTGCAACCGGATTTGTTTCCCATGTTGATGCAAATTCTGATGCAGTTGTTCCTGCAGTCTGAGCCAGGAGCTCAAGTGACTCGTCTCCTGCATCCACTGCCTGAGCTATGCTTGTCAGAGTCTGAGTCATTGCGGTTCCACCCGCCTCAGCTTCGATTCCGACAGAGCTCATTGCAGTCGCGAGTGCGAGGATCTCAGTTGATGACAGTCCTGCAATTGTACCGGCAGATGCAAGTCTCGTTGACATTGAGACAATACTTGCCTCATCAGTTGCGAAATTATTTCCCAGGGCAACAATCGCGGATCCGAGCTGCTCGACATTCGCGGTATCATCTCCGGTTATATTCATGAATCGAGCGAGAGCTGTTGCAGCCTCATCTGCTGAGATGTTTGTTGTGTCTCCGAGCTCGATCATTGTCTTTGTAAATGCTGTCAGATTATCAACTCCGGTTATACCGAGCTGACCTGCAGCCTCCATGACTCCGGCGATATCCTCCTTTGAGGAGGCTGTCTCGGTTGCCATCTGTTTAATGTTGTCAGAGAGCTGCTGATATTCAGCATCAGATGCATCGACTGTTTTCATTACTCCTGTAAATGCAGTCTCCCAGTCGACAGCAGCCTTTGTTGATGCTGCAAACGCTCCCACAATAGGCATTGTGACCTTGCTTGTCATGGATTTTCCAATGCCCTGCATCCCCTGACCGACAGACACAAGTTTTTCGCCTGTGTCCTTCATATTGTTACCCATAGTCTGCAGAGCAGAGGGAACTGACTTAAGTTCCTTTTTGAGATTATTCAGCTCAGTTTCGGCATTATTAACAGCCTGCTGCCATTTGAGCGTTTCATTAGCATTCTCACCGTATTTTGCTTTTGATTTATCAAGCATCTCAGAGAGTGCCTGGACTCTCTGCTCCTGGACCTTGATCTGCTCATTGAGGAGCTTCTTTTTTGCAGCATTCTCCTGGATGGATCTCCCCTCAGCCTGGAATGATGATTCCAGTTTCTTCATTTCTGAGCTCAGAGTCTTAGTCTGTGTGATGATATTATTTATTTGTTTTCTATATTCGGCCTCACCTTCGACTCCGATTTTAGGTCCAATATTTACAGCCATAACCTCACCTCAGCTCAATAATCTCATCGAATGTCCATTTTTTCCTCTGGACTAGCTTTGCACTTCCTTCGTGTACAGCAAAACAGGAGATCAGGTCACGGAATTCTCCGTATTTTGTGACCATAATCTCCTGTCTTGTCATGTTCATCATATGCCCGTAAAACAATAACCAGGATTCATTGAGTTCTATTTTTTGGACTCTGCTGTGTCCGTTTTTTTTCCTGATTTCTGCTTTATGGGTTCGGTCTCGATAGCTCTTTTCTGGTCTCCAATATAGGCAGCAATTGCCTCATCCTGGAGCTTGAGATAATCTCTTGTGTCCATCATCAAAATCTCATCCTCAGTGAGGAGCTTCTCATCAAATGATGTATTTTTCCATTTCTCTGATTCGATATAGCCCTTATGGAGCGCGATCATAAACTTATTTGTGTTTGTGACCTGCTCATCATAAGGCCCGGAAAAAAGAGCCTCGATATTTTCCAGTTTTTGATCCGGGCATATCTTAGCCACATCAATTGATGCGAGAACGTTATAACAGAATTTGACATCTCTTCCATTAACTATCATGTTTTTCACCCTCCGTTTAAAATCATGATGCTGTTACTGTAACCGTGTAGGTCTTAGTGTCAACACCGTTTGTCGCTGTGATGGTCACTGTATTGTCACCAGATACCCATGTCACTGCGTCACCGCTTGCAATCTCAACACTGTTTGCCTCGATTGTCACATCAACACCTGTTGCAGCTGTAGCGGATACGGCATCAGATGCATTTGTTGTTGTGGTGGTGTATGTATCTGTTGCAGGATCAAATGTGGGAATGAGTGTCAGTGATCCGATTGTGATATCAGACAGTACTGCCTCAGCCAGAGCTGTGACTGCAACTGTGTATGTGGTCACATCCTCACCCTTTGTTGCTGTGATGACAACAGTGTTCTCTCCCAGAGTCCATGTTGCGGGATCTCCGCTTGTGATCTCAGTTCCGTTTGCTGTGATCTTAACAGTCACATCATCAGGAGCTGTTGCGGTGATCGCATCAGTTGCATTTCTGGTCGTTGCAGTATATGCAAGTGTACCAGGTGCAAATGTGGGAGTCAGAGCGAGTGATCCGATTGCCAGAGTTGAGAGTTCAGGTGCTACATAACACATCTTGATCTTGAGGGCCAGCTCTGCCTCAGCCTCAGTTGCAAAAGAATCTCCGAGGCTCTTCCATCTCTGTTTAGGTGTGTCATCCCTGCTGATCGTTGCTGACAGAGCCTGTGTCTGCCAGTCGATCTCATCCTCCTGAGTTGCTGCCTCAGTGGCTATTGTATTGAATTTAACCTTAGGCAACAGCATGGGCTGATAAGATGTGACACCATCAGACATATATCGCACAATGAAACCTAATCCCACATAGGGAACATTCTGGTCATTGCCATAATCCACCCATCCATCTGCTCCGGGTTCAGGGAGTCCCTGGATAAGTCTCTCAGCTGATGTGAAACATCCGTCAACAGTCAGGTCAACGGTTCCACCTGCAAACTGACCTGCAGCTGACTCAGCTTCAACATTGTCAGCATAAAATTTATTATCGTCAGCACTCTCCGGACTGATATTGACATTGACACCTCTTGCAAGCCTTCTCAGGCCTGAGTATGTGACTGTAGTGCCAATATTGTTGTAGAGTGCGGCCCACGGCTTTGAAAAGCCTGTTGTGACTCTTCCTGCTGCGCTCATTGCACTTCCTCCTATCTCATTATTTTCGCGATCTCATCATCGCATGTTTTTTTCATGGCAGTTTCTGCCTGATTTCTTGAACGATTCACTGCACGTCCCACAAAATCATTTTTCTGTGGCCTCCAGGATGTCCCGGAGATTATGGATCTGGCTATCATGGCATTCGGATGACCATTCGGAAACTTTTTTGTGACATGCGAATTATATCCATCCTCACCCACTTTGACATCAGCTGAGATCATGGTCCTTTTCATTTTCGCAATACCGAGTCCTGAAATGAGCCCCTGCCTCTGAGCATCTGTCACAACGCTGTCAGGGAGCTTTGCAATCTCATCATGTACTGCATCAGTGACGATCTTCGCGCCCTCGTAGATGCATTTACCGATGATAGCATCAGTGTCCCTGTTGAGCTTCTGGAGCTGTGAGATATATTCATTTATTCCATTTCCGACTGTCAGCTTTGCCATATCACACCACCGTGAAATACCACTCATAATGTATGAGATTTGTCTGATCCTCATACTGGACAGAGTTCAGAGACCATCCACCACAGCACAGATTGTCCAGAGCCTCCTGGATCTGATCAATCACAGGATTGTATTCAATCAGTGTGAAATAATCGAGATATCCGGTCAGCTGCTGCTCAGCCTTGCGATTGTCTGCATGATAGCTGTTGACTTCTCCGGTCTCAGCCCATACACCATACTCAGCTTTGACATCTGCAGCTCGTCTGTAGTGGTAAAACTTTGCTTTTTCGGTCTCTTCCTCATGTATGATCTCAATTTTATTTAGTTCATCCCTGACCTTCATCAGAAGGGAGTTTAATGACATCATATAATTTGTCCATCCTATAAAGTGATAAATCAGTGACTTTGAGTCCGTCCGAGTTCAAAAGGTGCTGAACATTATCGATCCGGTACTGATCACCATCCTCATTTATCTGTCCCTCGTAATTTGTCAGGATCGCATACATCTCTGTGTGGATGCCTGCGTCCCTCCAGATTCTGATGAGATAGTCAACTCTTTCATTAACTCCCAGAGCTGCATATTGCCTCCCATATCCCACTGTCCTCTCCTCAAAAAAATGCTGTCTGAGTTGGACCAGTGTGGGTTTTGGCATATTGCCATCTTCTCCTATGTTCTGCAGCTCACAGATTGTGACCAGTCCTGAATCCATCATGTTTCTGTCCTCTTTGAAAATATCCTCTGATTTAACGCATATCTGAGCATCCTGGGCATTCCTGTGGCAGATAATGCTGTTGTGTAGCCACTAACTGCATCAGTTGCCCTGTTGCGGTACAGATATGCAGCATACATGACAATCAGATTTGCATCCTCAGTCTCATATTCGGTGACAGTCTCAGTTGTCTCCTCTCCTGTCTCCGGATCCACGTGTGTGATCTCCTTCTCAGTGGTGACTATGCTGATTCCCTCTCTCGCGATTTCTGAGAGTGATGTGTCAATGAGCTGCTCCAGGTATGTGTCTTTTAATGTGTTCACAATCTCAAGATTAGCCTTGAGCATTATGAGAATGTCAGCCTTTGTCATTTCTGCTCCTTTTTCTTAGATGCCTTTTTGGCAGGTGCCTTTTTGGGCTCCTGCTTTTTTTCTTCCTCCACAACCTTCCTGATCAGAGGCTTGTGGAGTGCATTGGCATCTGTTGATAATTCTTTTAACCTTGCCTCTGATACATCGAGCCCCTTGCGAGGAAACTCCGCGCCCGGTAGGTAGGCGCGGAATTCGTCTGTTTTATCAGCAAACTCCTCGATGACAATGTATCTCATCAAGCAGCTGAAACGGTTACAGTGCAACTAGCCACAGCACCGTTTGAGGTTGCAGTGATGACTGCGGATCCAGCTGCAACAGCTGTCACCTTGCCATCATTGCTGACAGTCGCCTTTGTTGTGTCAGAGCTTTCCCATGTCACAGGTCCCTCAACAGGAGCTGTTGTTGCTACGAGCTGCACAGGATCATCACCGACTGTGATTGCAAGGACTGCCTTGTCAATGCTGATGCTCTGAACTGTGTTTGCCTTGTCGAGCGCAAATGTCATTGTGCTTGAGGGAGTTGTGCCATTGACACCAATAGCAACAAATGCCTCAGCAATTGACGGATGACCGTCGTATCTTGCTGTACCCTTGAGGACAGTCTGATCAGACAGGAATGCAACATGCTCAGATTCAGCGAATCTGGTTCCTGCTCTCTCTGCAAGGAGATAGAGATCGAAATATCCGCCGATGATGACATAATCAGGGATAAAGTCGAGAACCTCAACGATTCCGCCGACAACGGGCATTGTTCCCTCGATACCGGATACAACTGCACCTGCTGCATTGACAGACATTGCCTGGGCCTTGAGATATGTGTATGTGGTCTCGTTCATAACCCATACCTTTTCGCCTCTGCTATATTTGCCCTTAGCAGCTCCGGTTGCGAGCACAATCTGCTCAAACAGATTCACACCTGTGTAGGTGTTTGCAATCGTGATCACATTGCTTGTATGGAGATCTGTCCACGGTCTAGCGGTTGCAGGATAATTTGCAGGCTTTGATGTCTGCACGAGTCTGGAAACAATACCCTCAGGCATCTTGAGAGTTGCGGATGTGTTCTGTCCGTAAAGGATCGCCTTGTCCAGTGCAAAACCGATTGCCTGGCCAATTGCCTCCAGGAGAGCTGCAGCGAGATCAACATCAGAGTCCTCAAGAGTTGCGTTGCAAACCTTGAAATATCCGCCGACCTTGTAGCAGTCAACCTCAACATCAGCAAAACTGATATCAAGCTCGTTGAGATTTGCACAGCACTCTGCCCAGATTGCCTCCGGAATTGTGCCCATAATCGGCTGTCTTGCGTCACCGCTGACAGGCTGCACATTAACGTGTCTGTACAGCTTTGAATACTCCATGATATTCTCACGGAGGAGATCGAGCATCACTGAGGGAATTGTGAGACCCGCATTTGTGACAGCTCTCTTGTTTTTAATGCAATCGCGGACACCTTCAAGATATGACTTGACATCTTCGCGCTGCATCATGTCATTGACTTCGCTTCTCTCCATCTTCGCGAAAATCCTCTTTGCTCTAACGTTCATCTTAATAGCCTCCCTTTTTTCTGAACCTGCTCCTGCAGCTCTGGCTGCCTCAGCCTCTTCTGCAGCAGCTGCTTTCTCAGCATCTTCTTTCTCAGCTTCTGCAAGCTCACCCTCAAGGTCCTCAACTGACTGCTCAAGGTCAGCCTTTTCCTCTTCATGAGCTTTCTTGTCAGCTTCGAACTTTTCAATCTCTTCCTCAACAGCTGACTTTTCTTCCTCTGTCTGAGCCTCTTCGATGGCACCAGTGAGCTCCTCTTCTCTCTTCTGCATCTCTTCGTCCTTGCTTCTGAGATCATCGAGAGCTTTCTTTGCATCATCGAGTCTCTTTCTGAGCATCAATGTTTTTAACATTTTGAGATCCTCTCTTTCATCTTTGCTCTCCAGGCCTCGGTCTCACGTTTCAGGATGGTGTCGCGCTCCTCCGATCTGGCAGCTATATTTGTTGATTCATAGGCAGGGAATGTGCAACATGAAACCTCATAGAGTTTGAGTTCAGTCATGGTCCAGTGGATTTCTCCATTGTCGCGGATTTCGGTCTCCTCGGACAGAATGTCGAACCCGATCGAACACTGACTCACATCGCCACGCTTAACACGCTCATAGAGGTTCATGGCATCGCTATCTTTCGGATTGATATCGATGGATCCCCACAGACCGTGTTCATCCTCACGCAGCTGTAAAGTGTGAGCTGATGTCCGTCCGAGCACCAATGTGGTGTCATGATTGACTAAAGCTCTGATGTCTCCTGCGAGCGTGTCCTTGAACGCGCCCGGAGCGATTGACTCGCTCATGCCTGGAGCTATATCATAGTTGCTATTGAAAACAGCGAAATATCCCTCAATCTTGAGGTCATCACCGTCCTGCCTCGTCTTAAATTCGGAGCTCACGCTCCTGACCTGTCTCTGTGTTCTTTCTTCACTCATGTCTCATCCTCCTGGACCAGTTTTTTCTGATCTCCTAACTTGCTAACCGGAATGTAATTCTCAAGCGTTGTGAGCTCATCAAGGCCCTCAAGAGGGCTCATTGATAACAGGTCCCTGACCTCGTTACCTGTTGCCCATCCGCGCTCACCTAAACCACCGTAAACATCAAATATTGTCTGGATGTCCCAGTCGAGGAGTGACCGATAATTGAATTTGAGATACCATCTCGGATTGATGATCAGCTTTTTTGTCATCTCCTGCTGGATCTCCGTGCATATCGGTTTGACCGTATGCATGATAAAACTATTCCACTCCTCTTTTTTATATTCTCCAACTCCCAGAAGGAATGGAGGGACTCCGACAATGGACGCAACTGTTTTTTTATCGATTTGGAGCATGTCAGAGAGTGCCAGATCCGAGAGGGATAATGGTCTGACCTCCTGCACATCGAACTGTTGCGCGGGGATAATCCACGGAGCACCCGCCTCTCCTGTCTCAAGGTAGTCCTCCCTGAGCTTTTTTCTGCCCTCAACACCTGCAAACTCTTCTGTCATTGCATCGACTTTGACAATGAGTGAGGGTTTCCATTTACTTTCCATAAATCCCTTCTCAGTGGCCCGGCCCTGTTTTAAATTATTTGCGAGCTCCCGGAGGGATATCCTCATGCCTTTTCCCTTCCAGAGATAAAACATGTCAGGATTATAGACAAAATGCAGCATATTCTGAGGATCATGCATCTGACCATCAATCGATATCTTGTAATTGCGATACCCGTCCGGAATGAATGAGACTCTGTCTGCAGATATCGGTTCCAGGCTCCTGATGTAGCCCTGCCACGTATGAGGCCAGACAACAGAATTCCCGTCACCATAAAGGAGAAGATTCATGACAATTCCCTCCATCCATGTTTTTCTGGTCATGGTTGAGATGGGCTCAATGTCAATGGTTCTGGAGAGCTCATTCTGGATCCTCTTGTCTCCGTTGTCCGTGTTAGCCATCAGATGGATTGTCAGAGTTCCAATGAGCTCCGCAATCTTGTGACATGCTGTCATGATCTCAGGATTGTGATCCAGAGATGTGTACCCAGAAACACAGATTGAGTCAGTATCTGATACCAGATATCCGATTGACATATTGTTGCCAGTGCTCCGGGACTGCATATTGTTGTTTTTTCTCTTCTTTTTACTCATCTTTTTAATTCCACCATCCTGCTGCAGCTTTTGATTTTTCTGCCTGGTCAATGAATTTGATGCATGCAAAAACCGAAGCATCGAATAGATCAATTCGGTGCTCCGGCTGAATCTTCTGATACTGGACAGCATCATCCGTTTTCTCCACTGCTGAGACATTTTCAACACAATACTCATAAGCCTCAGAATGCAGATAATAGAATTTTCCGTCCTTTACAGCTTTTTCTATATGTCTGAAACCTTGTGATTTCAAATAATAATACTGAGGTTGGTCCTCAATATAGAATCCTGCTTTTTTCATTGCAGGAAAATATTCCTCTCCTGCAAACTTGCGATCGTGTCCCACACATTTGACTTTGAATCCCAGGGACCTCATCTGGATAAACCAGTTGACAATGTCGCTGATGTTGACTGTGGGACTGTTGCATATTGTGAGCCATCCATCATCCTTCCATCCAAACAGAGGGATATTGTCCTGGTCAGCTTTGACCGCTGCCTGTGTGACAGGGAAAAATCCGTGTGTGATGCAGATATCGACTCCCTGATAACTTCCATAGAGAGCAGCTGCTGTCAGATCGTACATCCTTGACAGGTCCGCTCCTCCATACCAGTTTATATTTAATTTCACGAGGTCCTGCAGTGTCCAGTTATACTTTGCATCACTTGCCCGGAACTCATCCAGGTCAAACCATGCTTTGATCGCTGAGGTGTATATGTTCAATGATCTTGAGAGGAAGTCCTTCCTCTGCTGAGGATCATTCTGAGCCTGGAGAGCATCGTTCATGATCTCCTGAGGTCTGATGGTCACTCCATAGCTCGGATTCGCTTTCTGATGCTGAATTGCATCGGTATAATCAACATTTCCCTTGTCATCCTGGTCAGCTTTAGATATAAAAATGAAAATGCTGTCATCCTTTACTGTCCCATTGACAACCTTGAGTCCATATTGCAATCTCCCATAGCAGAACGAGTTGACATTGTCTCCTGCTGTGGTGATTCCGATCATCAGCTTGTTTGTATAGGCTTTCATGCCCTCCTTGAATCGGTTATACTGAGCAGCCTTTTTAAATGCATGGACCTCATCAGCTATCGCTATATTGCAGTTAAATGAATCCTGGACATCCGGATTTGCTGCCAGAGCTTCAATGTCAATGGATCCACACGGTCTCCCATCATCATCCAGGAACTCAAAATGAATCGAATGCTCAGCATTGTTGTCTCGGACCCGGAACTCCTCAACCATTCCCCTAAATCGTAATGTGTACAGAATATCCTGGAACGATTCACAGGCCTGCTTGAGGGATGCTGCAACAATATAGATTTTTGCTCCTGATTTTCTCTCCAGGAGAGCGAGTCCAAAAGCAAGAGCAGCCACAAAGAGAGTTTTGCCATTTTTACGAGGGATAAATATAAATCCCTCTTTGAACCTCCTCTCTCTGGTCCCTTTTTTATAAAATCCCACAAGATTGTAAATGACAAATATCTGCCAGTCCTGCAGGATCAGAGGCTTGTTTTTCAGAGGTTCACCATCAAGAGTCTCCCCCTGCTGATGCACCATCAGCCTCTCAATAATTCCAATAACGAAATCAGGTTCTTTTGTCCTGAGTGTCAGATCATCCCGCTCAAGGTCCTTCAAAAACCTCGCACATGCCAGGATGACCTCTTTTCCGACAATCTTTTTTCCTGAGCATACCAATTGAGCATAGTCAATCGCTCGTTTTTTGTAACTTTTAGCCAATTGCGCGGAGTGCCTCAGTCAGAGCTGAGGTTTTCTGTTTCTGCAGAGCTGTATCATTGATCTTTTTGAGTCCTGCAGGAGTCAGTCCTAAATCTCTCCAGTATGCAAGAGCATCACGATTGAGGTCATTGATCAGTCTCAGCTCCGGATTCTGCTCCATATTGACTGCTCCTAGTTTATTGGTATGCTCAACAATAAACTCCTCACCGCTTTTCTCAAAATGGTCCTGAATCTTATCGCGCCGATATAGTATATCTGCGAGGGTTTTTATGACTGGATCGAAATATGGTCTGTATGTGCCCGCGTCCTCACAGGCTTTTTTGATCTTATATTGCCATGCTCTCTTTGTCATAATAACCTCACATCATGTTTTGTCCTCTTTTTGTATTTGCCCCTAAAAACATTATAGGGGTTTCATGGGGGTTTCGTGGGGGTTTCGCACCAGTCTGATGTCAACCTCGCACTGAGCTCAATCTGGCCCCTTCCCTGGGATCCCCTTTTCCAAAATTTCCCCGCGCAGTTGGAAAAACC
>JAEIGA010007706.1_pt1 | contig 16324 bp, 17 predicted proteins | sample 9270691 | NCBI WGS metagenome assembly JAEIGA01 (sample SAMN17057246, study PRJNA624740) | gut metagenome | biome: biome; isolation source: fecal sample | host: Bos grunniens | place: China: Xizang | collected 2019
ATCATCAAAATTAAATGCTTCAGAAACTTTAAGTAATGATAAAACGTGAGGTTGTGATGCTTTCTTTTCAGCTTTTGGCTTTGCCATTTCTACGTTTGCGTTCTTTGTATTATTTGCTGTATTGGATTTTCCGCCGAAAGTTTGGGCATTTGCGTTCAATGCCAACATACATAAACCTAAAAACAGTATACTTTTTTTCATAATATTCTCCGCATTATTATGTTATCATGACATCAATAGTTACATAATAATCATAGCTTGTAAATAGTTAATTAATTTATACATCTTGAAATTTTTGTTTTTTGGTGTTATTCTATTTTTTGTAAGTCGGGTTTTGTATAAAATCAGCTTACATCGGATTAACAAGTATGGAGTTTTTATGTTATTTGTAAGGCCCGCTGTAGCTAAATACAGCATTTTAGAGCAGACAAAACAATCTGCCGGTATTTGTTCAACTTTTATTTCTAGTGAGGGCAAAACTGTTCTGAAAGGAGTGTAATTATGCTTACTTTCAGAGAAGGTTTAAATGATAACGATCCTCAAATCATTAAAAATATTGCGGCATCGACCGGATTTTTTGATACGGAAGATGTTGATGCCAACTATCAATTAGCTCGTGATTGGGTAAAAGCAAACCAAGGTAATAAAAAATGTAATGTAGATTTCCTTTTAGTTGAAATGAAAGGAAAGCCGATTGCTTATGCTTGTTTTGGTAGGATCCCAACAACAGAGTCATCCTATGAGTTATATTGGTTGTCAACTCATAACGAATATCGAGGTTGTGGTGTCGGTCGTTTATTAATGCGTCAAGTTATTGATAAGGTTTCCAAATCAGGCGGAACAAAACTGTTTGTAAAAACGGACGGAACGGAGCAATATTTGCCTACGCGTCGATTTTATGAATCTTGCGGTTTTGTTCAGGAAGCTTGCCTGAAAGGATATTATGGCGATAAAGATGATTGTTGCATCTATTCGTGTAAAATACCGCAAATTGATATGGAGACATATAATATTTTGGCAGCAGAATAAAGATAATCCCTATTTATTGGGATGTTCCACGAAATTTAGACAGTAATAAAAGCCCTGAATATTGCATTTGCAAAATTCAGGGTGTTTTTTATGTTATTTATCTGGACGATATTTTGACAAAAATATCTTGAATTATTTGTCATTTTAAGATACAATGTAACCCATAAATTAATCTGTGAGAAAAATAATGGAAAATGAATCTCAAAATACCGAATGCTATCAGCTTTCTGCCAGAGAACGCAGAAGCTTTCGCCCCGGTTTTAAAGATTTTCAAGAACATTATGACGGGATAAGTACTCTGTATGAAAAAGACGGAAAACAATTTTTATACTTATCGTCAACAGAAACAAAACAAAAGTGCTGTATTGAACTAAATCCTAATATTGAACTATCAGAACAACTCGGTTTAATTGCTTGTAATATTGAAGCTTATCGCGGGCATACCATAACATCTTCCGAACAACAAGAAATTATTATCGGAAATGAAACTGTTCCTTTGATTAATTATGACAATATTGAATTTTCCGATGGATTTACTTCGGAAAAGAAATTATCGATAGATGAAGCTGCTTTGAAAATAGATCCGCTTTCAATGGACGGATATATAGCAAATAACATATATAAAGATAAAATTAATTCCCATGTTTCTCCGGAACAATTTGAGATGCTTGAATATTATAAAGCGGAAGGATACGAATTTATAAATTCTTTTATGGGAAAAGGCGAGTTACGTACCAGAGGAAGTGAAAAAATAAATCCCGAGTTTTGCAGAAAACTGTTATTAATGGATAAAGCATTTGAAGATAATCCTCCTTTGGAACATGATTTAGTTGTTTATCGCGGCAGTAAAAGTTATGAAACGGAACATTCATCTTTTGTATCAACATCATTGAGTAAAAAAGAGGCGGAGTTCTTCTCGCCTGATAATGTCTATGAAATTCATATTCCTAAAGGGACTCATGTGTTAAGCTTAGATAATATTCCCGGATTAAGACGAGATGAATCATCTGCGGAAGCAGAAATATTATTAAGACCTGCGGATTTTTTGTATCAGTCATCGCAAGGAAACGAACATATTGTGGGGATAAATGAACATAGCTTTCCTAAATTATTGCTAGAGGCTTTGGAGAGAAGAAAAGATGAGTATTTGCAGGGAAAATCAGCAGCTGATGTTCAAGCATATATGGAAAGTATAGAGTTCGTAAAAAAACAAGTCGGTGAAAAAGTTACACCTCGTGATAAAATGAGCACAATGCGGGCAAAATTGAGTGCCGGTCATTCGGAAGAAACAGCACATACTCCAGTCGAACCTGCACAGCAAAACGCCACACAAAGAAGTGCCTTAAACAACAGTCAAGAGCAAGATTTTTTAAAAACTTATATTGGTCATATTAACCAATATACAGGGTAAAGTCGTTATTTTCTTCTGTTCGTAATGTTGCCCCCATTTCTTGTAAATAGAACAAGGGAGCATATTGTGATAAATTTTCCGGATAGATGCCTTTTATAATGTTGTTTATCTCAATGATTTTGTTTTGAGCTAAAGGAAACAGGCTTGTAACATTTGTTGTTATTTGTTGGCTATCTGTTTTAATCGTGATTTTTCCGCCCTTAACAATTATATCACTGCAAAGCATAACAGCAAGCATGATAACTCGATTTAAGTCCGATTGCCCGTTAATCGGAGATATATCGATGTCTATCGGATGATGAGGATTTAACGATTTAACATAATTTTGACTGATGTTGCGGACCGTATCGGCATTTTCCAAATTGGCATTATTCAGGCCAAAGACCATCCGGAAGAATTTTAACCTTGACATCAGAACGGTAGAGCTAAAATTGAGAGTAGATTTGATTTCTTCCATAAAATCAATATCATCGTCTTCCATAAGTTCCAAAGCATTGGCTAAAGCGCCGATATTCCCGATTAAATCGTGACTTATACGAGTGCAAACAATCTCTGTTATATTAAATTTTTTTTCCATAGCTTAAAAATTATATAAATTAGTGTTCATAAATTTAGCATCTTCTCTAGACATACGAGTATAGTCGAGTTCTCTCAACATCGGGTCTTCGAGCATAAGTTTTCCGGTAGAGGCTTTCATGTATGGTTTATTTCCGCCTAATCCCCATAAAACTTCGGTCTTATTGTCAGGAGTGCCGTATTTTTGATTTATACGACGCCAAAACTCAAAAGTCTTAATGTTGCGGAGATATTGAATTTTTTGACCGCTACCTCTGTTTACGTTAGTTATACCCGTAGAGTAGGTAATTTTATAAACTTTGTTGTTGGTAAAATTACTGGTAAGCCAGAAATTGATTTCTTCCTGACTGTCATATTTCATAAAACGAGCACTTTCCACATATTGATGGTTAGAAGCCTTTGCTGCTTTAACAACGCAGTTATTCAATCTCTCGTAGCCAACAATTCCTGCATTACGGCATTGTTCTTCGTAGCGCCATTTTATAAAGTTAGGTATTTCAAATTTTTGAGAAACCATTTTATATCCGCGTTTTAATAATGTTGCTTGTGCTTGCTCTAAAGACATACGGAGCATTACACCCGAAATATCAAACACGGAGGCATTTGAACGACCTGATTTCTTGCTGTTTTTTGTGAGACCTTCAAGACTCACTTCACCGGATGATGATGTGTCATCAGCTTTTGCCTCTTCACTTTCTTTTTTAGAGTCTTTAGAAATACTGGCCCCTAATTTTTCAACCCATGTTCCTTTGAGCAATGATTCTTCATCTTCTTCCGATTCCTCTTCGTCTTCAAAATCGCTTTCATCATCAGAAGAAAATAATACTTCTTTTGCGTTATCTTCTTCAGCGGTTTCTTCTTCGTCCGTAATTCCTCTTTCTTCTTTGTCCAATTCTTTTATTTCATCGGTTAAAGATTTAGCTTTTTTCGCAGGAGAAACAGAGGAACCTACGGTTAGAGGGCTTGTTTCTTCTTTAGGAACAAAAATTTCTTCTTTATCGCCTTTTTTCTTGATAAGGGGGATAGCGGCATCTTTATTCTCCGGTGCATCTTTCACAATACGGGGAATTAACGGATCATTTTTTGACGGAGCCGCCGTAATTTTTTTTGCCGGGCCGAAAAGCATAGTATCCATATCACCGGCAACAACTTCTCCGCCGGCAAATATTGCACTGAAAACAGTAAGATATAATATAAATTTCTTCATTTCTACTAATAAAAAAGTTAACTTTGCTCCATATTATATTTTTTTTTTCAAAATAGCAAATGATAATTTACATTTTAATCGTAAACGATTATAAACAGAGCAGAGTGAACAAAAGAGGTAGTTATGAAAAAAGCAAAAGTACATATCGTCGGAGCCGGTTTAGCCGGTAGTGAAGCTGCTTGGCAGTTGGCCAAAAGAGGTGTTAATGTAGTTATTCATGAGATGAAACCGCTCAAGTATTCCGATGCTCATAAAAATCCTAATTGTGCAGAATTAGTTTGCTCAAATTCTTTACGCTCTGACGATATGGAACATAATGCGGTCGGACTTATGCACCAGGAAATGCGTTTGGCCGGCTCCGTAATTATGGAAGCGGCCGATAAATGCAAAGTGCCGGCCGGTGGGGCATTGGCTGTTGATAGAGATGCTTTTGCCGAGTACGTTACCGCAAAATTGAAAGACTTACCCAATATTGAGTTTAGTAATGAAGAAATTGAAGAATTACCGGATGAAAATTTTGGCAGAACTATTATTGCAACCGGACCTTTAACAAGTGACAAGCTTGCATCTTCAATATTAAATGAAGTAGGAAATCAAACACTTTCGTTTTATGATGCTATTGCTCCGGTTGTTTATAAGGACAGTATCAATATGGATATTGCGTGGTACCAATCTCGCTACGATAAAGGTGATAGCAGTGATTATATAAATTGTCCGCTTAATGAAGAACAATATTATGCTTTTGTTGAAAACTTGTTAAAAGCCGAAAAAGTTGAGTTTCATGATTTTGAAAAGCCGAATTATTTTGACGGATGTTTACCGATTGAGGTTATGGCAGAGCGAGGAAAAGATACACTTTTATACGGACCGATGAAGCCGGTAGGATTAACCAATCCTCACACCGGAGAACATGCTTATGCGGTTGTTCAGCTGCGACAGGACAATTTTGCCGATACTTTGCGTAATATGGTCGGATTTCAGACTAAAATGAAATATGGAGCACAACAAGAAATTTTCAGAACAATTCCGGGACTGGAAAATGCTGAATTTGCCAGATTGGGAGGGATTCATAAAAATACTTTTATCAAAAGCCCGATTTTGTTAGATGAATTTTTACGTTTGAAAACTAAACCGCATATAAGCTTTGCCGGACAAATTACCGGTTGTGAAGGATATATCGAAAGTGCGGCAGTCGGTTTGTTGAGCGGATATTTTGCAGCTCAAGAGGTAAGGGGAGAAAATATTGTTTTGCCTCCCGAAACGACGGCTTTCGGTTCAATGCTTAAGCATTTGCAAGATGACACCAATATTGAAGATTTTCAACCGATGAATATTAATTTCGGTATATTCCCCGATATCAGAGGCGAAATTACTCCAAACGGAAAATTTCGTAAGATAAAGGGAATGGAAAGAAAATCAGCTTATTGCAAAAGAGCATTGCAAGATGTTTTGCCATGGATTGATGAAATTAAAAAATCTGTTGATTTTGATTGAAATTTGCCATAAATTTGTTGGTGTATTCAGGTGAGGGGTAAATGAGCAATATTCACAAAACATTTAGAAATAAAACCGGAACAACGGTGTTTTTCGGTATGCGTTTGTTGCCAAAAGCAAAACGTGAGGCTTTATACACCCTTATCGCTTGGGCCAGACATTTGGAAGAAGTTGTCGAAAGTCCGCTGAGTGATGAAGAGAAAAAACAAATCATGGACGGTTGGCGTCGTGAATTTGATAATATTTTCGATAAGAAAGTTCCTGCTACCGATATCGGACGTCGCATTTATAAAAATTGTATGCGTTTCAAATTACCTAAAGATGAATTTTTGAATATGTTGGACAGTGTTTCGGAAAATGTCTATAATCCGTTGCAAGCGCCGACAATGAAAAAGTTGACCGGTTATTGTCGCGGTGTGGGCGGAATGGCCGGAAGTCTGTCTTTAAGGGTTTTCGGTTGCCAAGATGAGAAAATGATTAAGGAGCTTTCAACATCTATCGGCACGGCTTTACAAATTACGAATATTTTGCGTAATGTAAAAGAAGATGCCAATAATAATCGTTTATATATTCCGCAAGAATTACTTGTTAAGGCCGGTATAAACTCTACCGAACCTAAAACAGTATTAGTTGATAAAAATTTGGCTATTGCTCGCCAGGAATTAGCAAAAATTGCTTCCGATAATTATAAAAAAGCATACGATTTGGTTGCGACTTTGGATAAAACAACATCTCATCCTTTGCGTTTGCTATTGGATATATACAAAAGGTATTTTGATATAATGAATAATCGAGGTTGGGAAATTATATCTCCTAAACCCGAAATCAGTAAATTTCGCAAATTGCAAATTTTGTTGAAAATTCTATTGGCTTCCTAAACGTATAATTTCGGCAACCAATTTTGCAACTCCGCTATCAACCTCTTTTATGGATTTTGCTAACATATATGCAGGAGTAGTAACGATTTTATGCTGTTCATCAACTGCAATTTCGTCAGCTCCGCATTCTTGATGGATTGCTCCGTCTTCCTCTATAATTGAGGCAACTTTTTTATCATTTCCGATTGTAACCGTAATTTTATGCTTTCCCAAAACGTGGGCAATTAATGCCGGAGCAATACATATAGCGCCGATTGGCATTTGACTTTCATAACAGTCATTTATGACACGCACAACCTCCGGATTTACTTCACAAGCACGACCTTTTGCGGCAAAATCACATAAATTTGTAACTGCACCGCTCCCGCCGGGGAAAATAACAGCATCAAAATCTGCAATATTAAAATCTCTGATGTCTTTTATATCGCCTCTGGCAATTCGGGCTGCTTCTGCCAAAATATTACGTTCTTCATTTTCTTCTGTCTTATGAGTAAAATGATTAACTACTTTTGTTTGTAAAATATTGGGAGCAAAACACTGATACTCGGCTCCTTGTTTGTCGATATTAAGCAGGGTACATGTTGCTTCGTGAATTTCGGTGCCGTCAAACACACCGCATCCTGAAAGTATTACGGCAATTTTCATCTTTTTTCTCCTTTAATACAATATAATCGTGAGAAAAATATATTTCAATAAAAATAAAATTTGACTTTTAGACAAAAAATGTTACCATAACTGCAACAAAAAATTTTTATATATGAATATAGGTGATATTTTAAAAGAGCTTAAGGAATACAAGCCTGCGTTGTTTTTAGGTTCAGAACATTACGAAGTAGATACTCTTGTTGAAGACTATCAATCCGTTTATGAACCTTATGGTATCCACGTACTGGGTTCTCTCGAAACCAAAGGGAGCACCTGTGCTGCGACGATAATTACTTGTGACGAATTTTTAGGTTGCTCACCCGCCACCGCCGTCAACGTAATCCTCGTCAATATTCTGGATTTAGATGAGATTTATCTCAAGTTATCAAAGATTCTTCCTTAAAGAAGAAAGATTTTCACTAAGTGCCGAATAAAAATGTTTGGCACTTTTTTATTTTTGATATAATGCTTAATTAAATAAGTATGGGGAAAATCGGTGAATAAACTTACGGATATTTTTTACAAAGAAAGAGAAAGATGGTTCTTATGGCTTCCGGTTCTTTTTGCCGTCGGAATAGGAATATATTTTTATTTGCCTGCCGAACCGTCAAAATGGATAACATTAACAGTCATTGAAGCTCTTTTGTTTTTGGCTTACCTTTTTCGATTTTATCCCTTTTTGTTAAAAATAATATTTTTAATCGGTGTCATCGTCATAGGTTTTGCCGATGTTCAGCTTAAAACAATTTCTTTAGAGAAAAAATTGCCTACACCTCCGGAAGGAACGATATATATAAGAGGACAAATTATGTCCGCAGATACCAATTATCGAGGCAGACCGAGAATTGTTTTAGGTAATATGGAAAATTTTCATAATGATAAAATTATGGGACAATATCGTTTAACCGTTATCAGAAAAAATCAACCGATTGAGGTTGGAAAATGCGTAGAATTGGTTGCTGAAGTATCTCCTATAATGAAAGCTAATCAAGTCGGAGGCTATCAACCTGACAGACGTTTGTTTTTTGATGGTATTAACGGAAGCGGATATGTTCCCACATCTGTTTTTGAAATTGATTGTCATAAAGATTTCGGATATTTCAAAAGATTGATTGATAAATGGCGAAAAAGGATGACTGATACGATATCTTCCCACTTGCCGTCGGAACAAGCTGCGATTATATCGGCAGTTTTGGCCGGTAACCGAGATTTTATGACACAAGAACAAATTGAAAATTATCGAGATTCCGGTTTGGCTCATTTTCTTTCAATCTCCGGTTTGCACATGAGTATGTTGGCAGGGTTAATGTTTTTCTTTGTGCGATTTTTTATGGCATTGATACCGGCTCTTTCCTTGCGATATAACTCTAAAAAAGTTGCTGCAGTTTTAGCCTTTGTTGTCAGTACAGTTTATTTGCTTGTGTCGGGAGCAGAAGTTCCGACACAAAGAGCATATATTATGACATTTATGGTTTTGCTTGCGGTGATTTTTGAAAGACAAGCGATTTCGATGCGAATTTTAGCGATTGCCGCACTAATAATCTTAATTATATCTCCGCAAGCTTTGGTAAACATAAGTTTTCAACTTTCCTTTGCAGCGGTGGTAGCTTTAGTTGCTTTTTATGAACGTTTCGGCGGAAAAGTTGAGCGCTTTTTGTCAGGAGAAAATAAATCGTTATCGATAAAAATTTTGCGAGGTGTTATTGCCTATATGATAGGTATTGTTTTGGCTGATTTAATCGCAAGTTTAGCCACACTTCCTTATGCAATTTATCATTTTAATCGTGTTTCTTTATATACATCAATCACTAATTTTATAGCCGGTCCGATAATCGGTTTAATAATTATGCCGGCAATTCTTATTGCTCTGCTTACAATTCCTTTGGGATTGGCAAAGATTCCGTTGAAACTTGCCGGTTTGGGAGTAGAGCAACTAAATAAGTTGACCGAATATGTGTCATCATTACCGAATGCTACGATAGAATTATATTCTTTTCCTTTGTGGGGATTATTGCTGATTACATTCGGAGGCTTGTGGTTGTGTTTGTGGCAACAAAAATGGCGTCATTTCGGCTGGATAGCTATTTTTGTAGGAGCTTTGAGTATAATGACGGTTCAAGTTCCCGATTTAATGGTTGCAAGTGATGGAAAAACTGTCGCCGTTAAAAATGAGAACGGAAAATTACAGGCATTTAAAGGCGGAAATAAGTGGATAAAACAAAATTGGTTATCAAAATATGCTTCATCAAATATAGAGGAAACAGATGATAAAGATAAAATAAAAATCCCTAATGTGGATTATGTACAAACACAAGGATTTGCCGTTTACGGAAACAAAATTAAAACGGTAAGAGATTATATCGGACACCGCCCTTGGAATAAATAATTTTATTTAATATTCATGCGTTTTCACGGTTTTGATTATTTTTTCGCAATTATTGTTTTCTTGACATAAAAGTATGGAGTATTTCATTTCTTGTTCGGGAATATATTGAATACAAATAAATGATATAACTAATAGCATTAGGTAAGAAACATTCCTTATGTATTTGATTTTCATAAAAGATAAAATAATTAAAAGAAGGAGGCATATATCTACATAAATATATCTCACAATTGCTTCAAAAAATAAAGGACATTTATAAAACAAATACTGTAACAAAATTAAAGCGATAATATTAGGAATTATTAATATTTTTCTATTCCATTTATGCGAATAAGCAAAACAATGTACAAGAGCTAAAATTCCAAAGATTGAAAATATACACTCGGAATAAAAAAATCCTACGTATAAGTTTTTTTCAATAAAATCTTGTTTACTAATCAAAGTAAAAGGGTTAAAAGGGGCTAATATAAATGCAAAACTAAAAACTACAATTAAAAAAAATGCAAAATTTTCATTTATTTTAACTATATAATTAAGTGCTTTCTTCATGTTTTTTCTCTTAAAATCAGAAATATAATGATATTAGTTATAATAAAACCAACATAATGCAATTTACTTTGCATATAAAAAGGTTCTTCAACAACCCATTCTTTATGTAATCTTTCATCAAAAAGAGCAACAAAATATGCAACTGAAAATAACGCATATATTAGTCCTAAACAACAATTTAATATATTTCTATAAAATTTACTACACATATATACAGGAATATCGTGTTGACATTCGTCCTTTTGTTTTAATATATTATATTAAAAATATGTTCACAAAAGGTTGTCGCTTTTTAACTCCTTGCTCAATAAAAAATAACTTCATCGGTTTTCTTTTGTTCACACCTTATACAATAAAAAAACAATAAAGTCAATTTATGATTGTATTTTATGCACAACTTTTTATGTATATTGTTGTTTTATTTCTAGTTCTAAATTTTTGCTTATGATATTCATATTGACTTTTTTCAGGTTAAATATTTTTCAATAAAGCTAGGTTTTGATTGATTTTCTTTCACCATATATATCATCTTATGAAGTTATTAATTTAATGTCTCAAGTTACTGCTTGGAGAAAAAGGAAAGAAGTTATTTCAATTAATGAAAATTACGCACGTTATGTTATGAATATTGAAAAGGAAAACAAGAAAACATTTGAGGAGTTCGGAATATAGCAGGTGCAAAAGGAATATAATGACTACTTTAATTCTAAAAAGTAGTTTCGGAAACAAAAACTCTCCTAAAATGTTTTTAGGAGAGTTTTTTGCGGTTAAAAAGTTTGTTCTCTGGTTTTGCTTAATACAAGTTGAGGAAAATCTTCTTTAATTTTATTCAAGTGCCAAGCATTACGAGCCAAGAAAACATCTTGTCCGTTGTTGTCTGCTGCTAAATTCATTTGGTTAGTATCGCAGAACTTTTTCCACATAGCTTTGTCTTCACAAGAAACCCAGCGAGCGGTATAATATTGTGTCGGCTCAAACATAACCGGCAATCCGAATTCGTTTTTGATACGATCTGCCATAACTTCAAATTGTAACACACCGACAACACCGACAATCCATTCCGAACCGATAATCGGTTTAAATACGCTTGCACCGCCTTCTTCCGCAATTTGTTTTAAAGCATCTCCCAAGTGTTTAGATTTCAGCGGGTCAAGAGAACGTACCGATTTTAGCAATTCGGGAGCAAAACTCGGAATACCGGTAAAATGAAGTTTTTCTCCTTCGGTCAAACTGTCGCCGATACGTAACTGTCCGTGATTGGGAATACCGATAATATCGCCCGGAAAAGCATCTTCCGCCAATTCTCTTTCTTGAGCTAAAAACATAACCGGAGTTGGAACTTTTATCGGTTTTCCGTCCCTAACCTGATGCAAAGTCATTCCCCTTTTGAAGTGTCCCGAGCAAATACGCATAAATGCAATACGGTCACGATGTTTCGGGTCCATGTTGGCTTGAATTTTGAAAATAAAACCGCTGACTTTTGCATCTGTAGGTTGCACCATTCTTTCAACAGAAGGGCGAGGAAGCGGTTGCGGAGCCAGTTCATGCAATCCTTCCAAAACTTCTTTAACACCAAAATTATTGATTGCCGAACCGAAAAATACCGGAGTTAACGCACCGTCCAAATATGCTTGTTTATCAAAAGCCGGGCATAGTTCTCTGACCATCTCTACATCTTCACGTAACTTTTCTACTGCGTGAGCAGGGAGTAATTTATCCAATTTTTCATCATCTAAACCTTGGCAAGTTTCAATGGTGGCATTGATTTGAGACTTATCACCGGTTTTGTTCATTAAAATCAATTGGTCATTAATCAAGTCATAGCAACCTAAAAAATCTTTTCCCATACCGATAGGCCAACTTGCCGGAGTAACATCCAAAGCTAGTGTTTTTTCTATATCATCCAAAAGCTCAAACGGATCTCGACCTTCACGGTCAAGTTTGTTTATAAATGTAATAATCGGCACGTTACGCAAACGACAAACTTCAAATAATTTTTTGGTTTGAGTTTCAATACCCTTAGCTGAGTCAATAACCATTACAGCAGAATCCACTGCCGTCAACACACGATATGTGTCTTCAGAAAAGTCTTCGTGTCCCGGAGTATCGAGCAAGTTAAAGGTTATATCTTTGTATTCAAAATTCATAACCGAGGAAGCAACGGAAATACCGCGTTCTTGTTCAACTTTCATCCAGTCGGAACGAGCATGTCTGTTTTCGCCTCGAGCTTTAACGGCGCCGGCTTGTTGAATAGCACCTCCGAATAACAAAAGTTTTTCGGTTAAAGTTGTTTTACCCGCGTCAGGGTGTGAAATAATCGCAAAAGTTTTGCGAGGATTTACTTTGTTTGTCATATTTTTCAACTCATTAAATTAACATTTTAGGCGGATAAAAACATATTTATTGTCAATTTGCAAGAAAAAGCTTAAAAATTAATCCACTTTTTTGATTTTTGTTCTTGATTTATAAAAAAAAATATATACTATCAGCTAAAGTTCAGTGCGGGCGTGGTGGAATTGGTAGACACGCCAGACTTAGGATCTGGTGGCGAAAGCCGTGGGGGTTCAAGTCCCTTCGCCCGCACCATTCTTATATGTTTCAACAAGGAAGAGATAAACAGATGAAAGTAAAAGAATTAAAAGCTGAAGGCTTACAAAAAAAATATACAGTTACTATTGAAAATAAAGATTTTGAAGAAAAAGTAGAAAATAAACTCAACAATTTAGCAAAAACAATCAAATTGCCCGGTTTCAGACCAGGTAAAGCTCCAAAAGAAATGTTGAAACAAAAATATCGTTCATCTGTATTGGGTGAAGCTCTTGACGAAGCAATCAATGAAGCTACAAATAATGTTATTAAAGAAAATAACTTGCGTTTGGCTATGCAACCGAATGTAAAAATTGAAAAATTTGAAGACGGTAAAGATATTAAATTTGATATTACTGCTGAATTGTTACCGGAAATCAAACTCGGTGATTTTTCAAAAATCAAAGTTGAAAAATTGATGGCAGAAGTTCCTGAAGAAGAAGTTAAGAAAGCAATGGACTACATTGTTCACTCTCGTCGTGAAACAGTTAAGGTTGAAGATGCAGAATATGCAGCTCAAAAAGGCGACAGTGTAGTGATTGATTTTGTCGGTTCTGTTGATGGCGTAGAATTTCCGGGCGGAAAAGGCAACGGTTATCCTTTAGAACTGGGCTCAGGCACATTTATTCCGGGCTTTGAAGATCAATTAATGGGTGTTAAAGCCGGTGACAAAGTTGATGTTAAAGTAAAATTCCCTGATAACTATCATGCTGAAAATTTGGCAGGTAAGGATGCTGTTTTTGCTGTTGAAGTAAAAGCTATTCGTCAACCTAAAGAAATCGAAATCAATGACGAATTTGCAAAATCTGTCGGCGAAGAAAGTTTAGAAGCTTTGAAAGAAAATATCAAAAAACGTATTCTTTCCGATTATGAAAATGCTTCTAAAATGAAAGTTAAACGTCAACTTTTAGACAAGCTTGATGAAGCTTATGATTTTGAAGTTCCTGCCGGTTTGGTAGAAGCTGAGTTCAAAACCATTGAAGAACAATATCAACGTGCTAAAAAGTCTAATCAACTTGACGAACACGAAAAAAATACTCCGGAAAAAGATTTGATGGAAGAATACAAAAAGATTGCAACTCGTCGTGTAAAACTCGGTTTGTTGTTGTCTGAAGTCGGCGAAGAAGCTAAAGTAAAAATTACTCCGGAAGATATTAATGCTGCAATTATGAACGAAGCTAAAAAATATCCGGGACAAGAAAAAGCTGTTTTTGATTTCTATCTCAAAAATGCTCAAGCTGTTGAAGCTTTGAAAGCTCCGGTTATGGAAGAAAAACTTATCGAACATGTATTGAGCAAGGTAAGTATTTCCGAAAAAACAGTTTCTGTAGAAGAATTGTATAATTTTTCTGAAGAATAGTTTTCCTTTCATAAAAAGCAAAAGGGCTCCGAATTAATTTCGGGGCTTTTTTGTTTGAAATTTTTCTGATATACAGTATTATCAAACTATGGTAACTGGAGAAAAAATATGATAAAAACTATTGTTTTGTTTGTGGTAATTGTTGCTTTATTGGTTTTGTTGGGAAGCTGTATTCATCTTTACCGTGTTGCACAAAAAAATGCCTATGAAATGGCAAAATTTGAAAATATAGAGATTAAAGCAGAGCACAAAACCGGAAAAACGTTAGTTGTTTATTATTCTCTTACCGGTCATACAAAAGAGATTGCGGAAAAAATTGCCGAATATACCAAAGCAGATATTTTTGAAATTAAAACGGTAGAAAATTTTAAGGCAGATGTCTTTTTTTATGTAAATATTCGCAAGCAACTCAAGAGCGGAAAATATCCTGAGTTGGCAGGAAATATGCCTGATTTCGCAAAATATGATACAATTTTTGTCGGTGGTCCGGTTTGGTGGTATGCTCCGGCAACACCTTTATTGGCCTTTTTGAAAAAAGCTGATTTCAAAACAAAAAAAGTGGTGCCTTTTTCAACGCAAGGCAGTAATTATGGCAGTTTTTTTGTTGATTTTAAGCAAATGGTTTACAATGCAAAACTTCGCCCGTCGGAATCGTTTAATAATCTGCCGAAAAAATATGACAGGGCGGTTAATAACAAAATCATCAGTTGGATAAATTCTATCAACTAATCGAGTTTGCAGTACTTCATAATTTCTTCGCAAATTGCTTTTTTATCTTTTTCTTCCATTGCATAAAGAGGTATGGAAAAAGATGTAAATTCGCTATTTTTGCACAGATTTTGCATGAAAGTCAGCGGATAAACAACACGAGGTTTTAGGTCAAAAACGATAGCTTCGCGACCTCCACAAAATACTTTAGCTTTAATTTTGCGAGCCTGCACTACATCTATCCATAATAAAGGTACTGCGTGGTCAATTTGTATTCCTCTTTCATCTATGTGAGCAAGTCTTTGAGGAAAAAGCAAAATAAAGCTTGTTGCTACAACAAAAAGGGTAGGGAATAGCATTAAAATCAACGACATTGTTACACTGTTACAAGCGGTTAATGTTATTGCTAAAGAGATTGCAAAAATAATCAGACTGATTATAAAAATTTTTCTTAATTCTTTTCTGCTATAATAAAAATCCATCTTTTTGTCCTCCGTTTTTGTATTATATCATAAATAAAAATAAATCCAATATAATAAAAATATTGAAAAAAATATGATTTTGCATATAACTGAATGTAGGTTTAATTTGTAAAGAAAGATAAAAAAATGAAGTTAAAGAAAAGATATATAGTTCTTGCAGCCATAGTCGGTGCAATAGCCGGCGGAGTTTATTATGTTTCGCATAATTTGGAAAACATCGTAAAATCTGCAGTTAATAAATATGGAAGTCAGGTTACCGGTACCGAAGTTAAATTAGGCGGTTTTTATTTTGCTCCTTTTAAGGGAGAAGTTAAATTAAACGATTTAACCGTTGCCAATCCGAAAGGTTATGCAAAGCCGTACATTATCAGTTTGGGCGAAGTTTTTGTTAAGCTCAATGTAAAATCTTTGACCGAGCCTGTTATTGTGGTAGAAAAAGTAAGTGTCGTAAAACCTGAAGTTACGTATGAATTGAAAAATGTTACCAATAATAATGTTTCCGATTTGTTAGCTAATATTAATAAAAATACAGCGTCTAGTGATAAAACGGAAACTCCGGAAGAAGAAGTTAAAAAGGAAGAAAAGTCAGGAGAAGGCAAAAAGGTTGTTGTTGATTTGGTTAGTGTTAGCGACGGACAAGTTAATATAGCTGCTTCTATTGCCGGAAAAGGAACCGGAGCGGGTATTCCGTTACCGAATATCGAAATTAAAGATATAGGTAAAGAAAAAGATAAAAGCGGAAAGAGTTTGTCAGAAACTGTTGTTGTTATCTTGAAAAAGATTTTGAATGCTTCTTATCAGGCGGTTGTAGAAAAAGGATTAGGCGGTTTGAAAGATGTTGCAAATGACGGAATAAAAGCACTTAACGATAAAGCAGACAGCTTAAAAGATGAAGCAAAAGGCTTTTTGAAAAATATTTTTTAGTTGAGAATTATAAATAAAAAACTCCTCGTTTTGATTAGCGAGGAGTTTTTTTGTTATCTTCCGATACCGGAGAAGCCCATAAATGCCAA
>JAEIGA010007707.1_pt1 | contig 16323 bp, 21 predicted proteins | sample 9270691 | NCBI WGS metagenome assembly JAEIGA01 (sample SAMN17057246, study PRJNA624740) | gut metagenome | biome: biome; isolation source: fecal sample | host: Bos grunniens | place: China: Xizang | collected 2019
GATAATGATTCGATACAAGACAACGAGATTGTGTTTATACGTCATAAGGTAAATGCTAGAAATCAACGTGCACAGCATATCAACATAGAACCTGAATTAGCTGTTCTGATGAACAAGTACAAAGGTAAGAAAAAACCATTACGTTTTTCCGAGAGCTCTGCTAACTATGAGACATTCCAACGTAAAATCAATCAGCTATTGAAAGGCGTGAGTAAACGTTTAGGGTTTAAGGTTACAATGGCTCGTGTTCGTCGATCATGGCCAAGTATTGCAGGAAAATTAGAGATTCCTGATCGCGTTATTGACAAAAGTATGGGTCATATGGATAGCAATGTCAAAGATCGCCATTATGAGCAATACGATTGGAGTAGAACTGCTAAGGCTAATAGACAAATTATCAATTACGTGTTTAGAAATAAATAGGAACGCAGTCGCGTTCCTATTTTCACTTAAAGATATAGACCTTATCGGTTATTCCTTCCTGTTGTAGGGTGTCGATGTGCAGCCATGTGACACCTCCTTCCAGTCGTACATTGCATGGAAGTATGTCGGCATTCTGTTTGATCTTCTCTCTCGCCTGTTCGGCGGTCATACCTATGACGGAGAAGTCACCTGCTTGACCTAATAAGTGAGACGATATATAGAGCTTCAACTTATTCTTGACGATCTGACATCGGTTACATCGCATACCACGTTGCGTATATGTTGTGCCATTGTTACACGACATCGGAGCCTTCAGTATGTCTCTACGAATTATCAGCAAAGCATGCAAATAGTCTGTAGATAAGAACTGCCATGCTCTTGCACCCCACTCATTTAGTATGTGAGGACATACTAGTTCACCGATAGAGAAGTACTCCTTAAGCTGTGAGATTATTTCCTGACGATCCATTGTTATTGTTTGCTTTTTCTTGGTTATCGAATATTTCTTTTACCTCGTCCTCGCTAATCTTTAGTTTGCGTGCGATCTCACCGATTAGTGGTAACTTGAGCAAGCGGAAAAACACAGCATTAGGATGTACGATCAGGATGTTACCACAGATGGACCAAAACTCCACTGCAGCTACGATGGTGGCTACAATATCCACGATGAATCTACTGTGTGAGCCTTCGTTGCTCATCATCTCGTGAGAACCAAATGCTAGATTCTCGATTAGCATGACCATGACCAACGCAGTACCATATGCACCTATCTTTTTGGGTGTGTCACGCATCAGTTCAGACAATGCGAATTTGCCCTGCTTACGCGCAGCTGCTACACCCCAAATACCATCAAAAATGATTGATACTAATACGACTAGCAGTGCAACCTTATACCCTGCAAAGAAATTAAACATTCCAATACCAAATGCTATCACGAATCCCCACAGTGTGGAGATTATCTCGTCTAATCTGGTTACAGATGTAATCAATATTTGACCTATGAATTTCATACTGCTTTCAAGAAAAACCTTTTATAAATCCAAAATGCAATACGGATTAAAACATACAGTACTGAAGCTGCTCCGATCCACGCAAACCATTTGACGATATCAGGAATAGGCTCCTTGACAATTACAGGCTCTTTTTTCTCCACGGATGCGTCAGTAGAGGTAGTAGCACGTAGTTCGGTGTTCTCCCTCTCCAATCTCTCTACTTCTTTACGCAGACCTTTTACAAGTACATCGTATTTTGCTTGTATTGCTTTTATCTCTAATACTGTTCCTTCTTTGACCTTTTGTAATTGTAGAGCCAAATCGGTACGCTCGCCTTGCAACTGCTCGATATTAGCAATCAACACATTGCCTGCACTATCACATTGTAGCAACAAAGCAGCATAAGCACTATCGGCATCAATAGTGTGCGAATACTCACTCTCTTTGATGGTCTCCTTAGTGGTTTTTTCTGTGGTAGTGTTCGTGGTACTATCACGATTAACTTCGGTGTTGCTGATAGATTCAGCAAGAGGCTTTGGTGTGTTACAACCAAACATAGCAAGGCATAGCACTACTGCTATTACAATGCCTAATACTTGGATGATGTCGTTCTTTTTCATATTGCTTTTAGTTTTATCCTTCGTAATCTTTTACTTCCCATCCACTTGGAATACCATCTACTCCTGTAGACCAAGAAGTCATATCTGGATGTTTAATGAATGTACCAGTACTTGATACTCCATTAACCCAATTAGAAGTACACTTATAAGCAGATATATCTGTTGCAAGACATTTAATGTGGGTTAATTTAGTGCAATTACGGAATATATCATAATAACAACCCTCTGCTAATGTAGTAGCAGGTAACTCTGGTGCAGTAATGAGACTAGTGCAATTATCGAACATAGAATTATAGCAACTAGCTGCTAACTCTGTTGCAGGTAATGCTGGTGCAGTAATGAGACTAGTGCAACGAGAGAACATAGAAATATAGCAATTAACTACTAACTCTGTTGCAGGTAACTCTGGTGCAGTAGTGAGGCTAGTGCAATTATAGAACATAAAATTATAGCAACTAACTGCTAACTCTGTTGCAGGTAACTCTGGTGCAGTAGTGAGGGTCGTGCAATTATAGAACATATAATAATAGCAACCATCTGCTAATGTAGTAGCAGGTAACTCTGGTGCAGTAGTGAGACTAGTGCAATCATAGAACATAGAATTATAGCAACCATCTGCTAATGTAGTAGCAGGTAACTCTGGTGCACTAGTGAGACTAGTGCAACGAGAGAACATAGAATTATAGCAATGATCTGCTAATGTAGTAGCAGGTAACACAAGATTGCTTGCATCTACTACTTGCAACGAATAGAATAGATACTGACATCCGCCACTACTAATGTCATCATTTTGATGCAACAATAGTTTTACATTGCCACCAACATTGAACTTTTTAGTTGTTTTGAATAGACTCTTTTTTGTATTTGAATTTGGGTTTCCTGTATATTCTCCTTTTTGTAAGTTACTACCATTGCTCTTAAAATACACATATTGATTTGCACTTAAAGTTAAACTATCAATAAGCGACAGAGAAAACCAGTTTGTTTTATTAAACGAGTAGAATATATTAGACTTTTTCTCGCCTAACCAAGTGTTATTCACTCCAAAAGACACAACATTGTTATCTTCAAGAGACTCTATGTAGAAATAGTTAGGTCTCTCTACACATTTAATCACATTGGTTTCCTCTATATAGTTCAATGAGATATACGGAAGAACCGCCCTTGCTGATTCAAAGTCGCTCTCGCTAGTAAATATATTTATACTCTTATACATATGTTTATACTTTTGGTAATAGTGAATCCAACTTAAGAATAGCCTCTACTATACTTTTGCAACCATCTAGGTGGTTAGTTCCTTTGAATTCTACATTGAGTTTTTTGTCCGCTCCAATAGACAATCTAGTTTTTTCTACATATAATTCAACATCGGTCTTATTAGCCTTTGTTGGCATTAAAGAGTCAATGTAACTCTTTATATATAGTAGCAACGAAAGAAATTTACTCTTGTTCATATAGCCTAATTATTATCATACATTTGTTTCTTAAACTCCATCAATTTATCGTAGATTTCTGCATTGTGCTTTTTGATAATAAGCAGTATCTTGTCTAAGTTCGGTTCTTTTGCATGGCCTATCACGTGTTGGTAATGTGCATGATTAGCCTCTTCGCATAAAGAATCAAAGCAATCGCAATAAGGCAAAACGAATTTAGTCTTATATCCTTTATACTCCACTAAGTTTTTTAAGAATTGTTGCTCTATAATAATGTCTGGTGTTGTATTATCTACATTCAATCGTGTCTTGTTGTATTCTTTTACCATAGCATTATATGTAGCAAAGTACTCATCTTTCAATTCTTGATTGTTAAACCCTACAACCCCACAATTATACATTGAGTCACAATCTCTTTTTGCCCAATATGGATACTCGCAAGAATTAAAAATAGAAGAATTTATTAACCATGTCAGTTGTGATACATTTCCTCCGTTAGAGTAAGTACCTAAATGCTCTATGTTTTGAACAATACAATCATAATCCGCAAACTCTAGCACCTCTTGCAGACCCTTGCTTTTAAGGAATACATCCCCATCAATATGTATCGTACCGAGAGGCTCTTTCTTCATAGCCTCAAATTTACCCCACGCATATATATGACTATTAGCAGGAGGTAACAATCCCTCAAGGTCTGTTATAATTTCATCATAAGGTGCAATCTCTAAAATCTCCTTTGCTCTATTATCGCAATGTACTGCAATCTCAAACCCCGATTCTTTTGCGTATATGCAAGATAAAACAAAATAAGACAAGTGGACAAACAACAATCTGTTGTCACAATTCGTTGACACGAAACTATGTACTACTCTCATAATATATTCTTATTCTTCGTTACTAACCTCTTCTGTCTCTTCGAAATCTCCAATAGCAACACCACTAGCACCGCCACTTCCATACAGAGATCCATTAAAGATACTATTTAATATTTCGTACAACTCTGTTCTAGAAATGAATTCCGTGTCTAAATAATATAGTACATCTGCTATAGATGATAAATTTTGGAAATTATTGGTTCCTCCAAAATTCATCTTTAAATCTTCAGTTGCTCCAATAGCCATGCGCAAATCATATATTGCTCTTGCTACTACTTCTGCAGTATATTCGATTTGAGCATCTGTTTCACTCTTAGTATAGTAGTTAGACAAATCAGCAATTAGAGTTCGGAAGAAACCAACCCCTATCTCTTTGGCACTACGCTCAACACCGATTCGTTTTTCAGGATCGCGCCGAACTCCTATTCTCTTGCAATCACACGCTGCCATACTACACTCCGCTAGAATCGTTTACTTGACCAGGTGTTGGACTGACGATCGTACCCATAGCATACTCCGCTATATAGCGAAGCATGGTGGTCATAGTACTATCAGTGAACACCTCTAAATTGTATAACTTAGGGCTCATCCTTGATGTTACAGCAGCTGTGAAGGCAGCGTCGTATGTCACACCATCCTCGTTAGCTTGCACGACATCAGCAACAAAATACTCACCCTCCTCAACATTGTGCAGTGTAACGTATGGAGCCTCTGTCATTGGCGTGCCATCCTCATTGTAGAAGTTGAGCCCTGCAAAATCAGAACCAATAAATAATAACTCTATCGCCATAATTATAATCGTATATATGGTTTAACTAAAATATCGAATCCATAAGGAATAATACTCAATGGTATCTTATCACCAGGACCGCGAAATTGATACCTTACATCCACAAGCATCAGCGCAGCATTTACTAATGATTTCGGCATTTCGCCAACTTCATCAATAAACTGCTCGTATGTAACACCAATCGTCTCAAACAAAGTTTCCTCTGCTGATTCTCCATAAAATTCCAGAAGATAATCTTCAAACTCTCCGTCAATACGCAGGTGCTTTTTTATCAATTCAAGTGTTAAGAACTTCATATCTTTACATTTACTTCTTATATAATACGCAAGAAAAGCCGTTATTGGGTTACTATAACGACTTTTCCCTCTAATTCCATGAGAATCCGCGTATCAGATCCTGCAGTTCTGCTACATCCTCATCTGTCATTTGTGGTTGCTGCTCCTCTTGCTCTTCCCATGCAAACTTGTACATGTCTTCAGGACGCTTAGGAGGTGGTGATTTCTCATTATGGAACATACATGCTAATGTCCATTGAAGCATTCTCACGGATTTGTAATTCGCGTGATATCTGCGATGTAATCCACTCAAGAATCGATTGATCTCCCACCACTGCATCTTGTGCAGGAAGTACTCAGGGCTGATTCCGCCCTCGCCAACTATTGTTTCGTATAGTTGCAGGGCGGTTATGCGTTTTTTGATGCGTCTTCGCTTGGTGCCTGATCCTCTGATTTGTCTGGTGTGTAGAACGCTACCAACTCTTCGCTAGTAGCCTTCACAAACGCGGTCATCTTTTCGCTTGTGTCCATATCACGAAGTACCTCTTCTAACGATGGTACATCCTGATTAGGATTAGCTCCTAACAGCATACAATATCCCATTTCCACCACAGGTGCAATCGTATTCTGTTGGAATTGTGATAGATCGAGCGCACTCTTGCCAGTCATCTTCTCATAGCTGACTGCTGCGTGCATTGAGTAGGAAAGATTCAACTCTTTGCCACATACTTTTATTTTCTTTGCCATGTTGCTTTATTTTCTTAGTTATACATAAAAACAAGCCACACCCTGCTCGCAACATGGAAGAGCGAGACAGGATGCAGCTCTATCATCACGCACCTACAGTATATTCTCCGTAGCCGTTCATGGTTGCGGTGTAATCAGCATTTTGTCTGTTTGGACCATTAAGGTCAAGTTTAGTGATCACCACCAATCCGCTAACAATCACAGCACCCTTGGTGCGTTGGTTGGCACCCGATACGTTCGCTATCTGATACTTCACAGGTTTACTATTCTCGTAGATGAGGTTAATGTCAGCTAACGATTGAGCCAACACTGTAGAAGTAATCACATCGGCACCCCTCATAAGAGCTGAAGAGGAAATGTCGTAAGACAATCCAACTGGCTCTTGTAGTTGCCAATCTCCTTCTGTGTCTTTGGTCGTTGAGTTTTCAAGAGATACAGAAACGTGGAATGATAGCGTCTTAGCAGCTCCAATCACAAGGTCAGGTGATCCTGTTCCGCTATTAGCTAAGAATAATCGCACAAACTGACCCTTCGTGTAACTTCCAGAAGGGATAACAGAGTTGGTTATAGACATGCCATCTAACTGCCCGCTACCTACGAATTGCAAACTCTTTGAACTGTTCTCACGGTCGTTAAATGTAAACGTAGCGTCGCTCAAATAAGCCAAACCACCTCTTGATACACTACCACTTAACGGAGTTTGGTTATCCGACGTTTTAGTCTCATCCCATATGATAGTGAATGGAGTCATAGCTTTTACTCTTGCCAAGATGGCAGCCATATCCATTACATCAAGCGATTCTACGCTAACCTGCCAGTTCTTACTTACAACAACTGGTTTATCGGCAAGCCCCACATCATCCTTAGTAGTAGCAGACTCTGTGTTGGCATTCAGCGTCACGGTACAGTTAGTTGCCATACCAATTACGGTGTATAATCCTGTCGCCGTATCTAACGTCAAAATTCGGAAATTTTGTCCTTTTAATGTTGCCATAAATTTATTTCAAATCAATACGAAGTGTGAATAATCCTGAATCATTGTTTTTGCCTATGGCACCAACCGCGTAGCGGATAGTGGCAGGTATATTACTGACGATTTCTGTGAGTTCATCTCTGCTCTTTGCAGATACTACCACAGTGCCTCTCTCATTCAACTCATCCAGGTAGGATGGTTGCTTTTTCGCTTTCTTCTTACTCATCGTCTTCGCTAGTTAGATTGACATCGATCTCGCACGTATAATGCAGAATATCGTAGTAGCAAGGCTTGGTCCAATCCCAAGCGATTCCCTCGTTAGACGACGAAACAAAATATAGTTCGCCAGTACCATTTGCCACCACATAGTCTCTAATAGCTTTTCTCACTTTCCTGCGTAGTGCACGCACATCTTCAGGGCTGTTCGCAGATATAATGACGGATGCCTGCACTTTGTCAGTGTTGCCCTCCCACACATTATCCTTGGTTGATTGGTCGTTGTTGTACGGATCATCCGTGATAATGAGATATGGAACAGGAGTGTTGTCATCTTGCATCGGTGGTACCTCTACGCAGGTAGAGAATAGACGCCCCTCGATTGCAGTCTGAATCCCCTGGTCAGCATCCAATGCTAGTTTGATTATTTCGTCAAGATCTTTTGTCATTTGATTACTTAGTTAGTAATCTGTGGCTCGGTTTTCCCAAGCCACAGACCTTTTAACCATTGATTAGTCACCTACAGGATCAGTACCATCACCTGCGCCAGCGTCACCTGTACCACCACCTGTACCAGCGTCAGCTGTACCACCACCTGTACCAGCGTCAGCTGGTTGAGCGTCTGCAGCGAACTCAATATTGTAGAGAGCGAATGCTTGGGTTGGATAACCGTTTTCGCTATCTCCACCGTTGATGTAGATAGAGAGATCGGTCATTGACCACGCGGTGTTCAATACGAGGCGAGTCACGTTCTTGTCTGCGAGAGTGATTGGGTCAATCACGAAGCGAACATCACCGTGTTGTTGCAACGCAAACCACTCAAAGTAACCAATACCCATCACCTTGGTCTCGGTAGGTACAAGGGTTGTACCTTGGAGAGTTGTGTTGATGTAGTGAGTGAGCACGTAAGGATAGCCTGCGCACAAGCCATTCTCAATAATGAAACCACCTGCTGCGCCTGGGATTTTTGGAGTTGCTTTCAACTCTGCCTCTGTTGCGCGGTCCATGATGAGTACCACGTTGCCCTCGTAGAAGCCCTTGTCGCTGAACTCAGCAACAGCCTTCAAGATATTCTTGTAAGCATTACCACTTGCGAGATTGATGGTGCCTTTAGGAGTAAGACCTGAGAATGGACCCTTGTTTCCGTTCCAAGCAGCTTGAGAGTAGATCTTACTAGCAAGATACTTACGAAGCGCCAATGTGAACTTTGTCTGTACGAAGCTCATGAGGTCAAACGCAGCGTTGTCGATAGCCATGTTAGACACTGGCACTTTCAAACCAACACGCTTTTGAGTTGGTGTGATGTTTGCAAAGTTGACCACTTGATCGCTCAAAGCAGCGACTTCGCCAACCTCTTCCATCTCAACATCGTCCACGTTCACAGGCCAAATCTCGTTGCCTGTTACGCCAGTCACTACGCGAAGTGTCTCAGGTAAGTCGAGACCCTCATGGAGAGTTGGGATGAGTTCGTGGATAGTCAAATTGATAGCTCCAGATGCAGCGATGTTCGCTGAGGTGTTACCTGCTGCTGGGTTCAAAAGAATCTCACGCTTTTGTCCGTTGTTTTTCAACAACTCACGAAGTTGTGCGTTCTTATCCTCACGCTCACGAAGTTGTGCAAGTTCTTGTTCATTGAGGATGTTTCTCAACTCGCGGTCGTTTTTCTCCGCGTCACGTGTCAACTGTTGCCACTCGCGCATTTCCTCTTCGCTAAGATTACGTTTTTCACGAGCAGCAGTCTCGTTAATTTGAGCCAATTTGCATTGGATCTCTCGGTTGCTTGCTTGCAACTCTAATTTTCTTTGTTTGTTCATCTTAAAAATTTTTAAGTAGTTAATAATTACAGATTTGTTTAATCTGAAGTTGTCTATTTCTGTGGTTATACTCACGCTCCGCTTCAGCTCTTGATTGCTCGTCTGTCAAACGAGTTGTCTCATCGACTTTCACTTCGCGGTTGTGTTCTGACTGGTACATCTCTCGCGCATTCACGCTCGTTTGCGAGTAGGCTGGATCCATAGCGATGGTAAGTGCGCTTATCTTTTCAAAAGCCTTGTGCCTAATGACATATTCAGTCTTTCCATCACTTCCGATGCGCTCCTTGACCTCGTAGTCTTTTGCACGGAACTCGAAAGAACAGCCTGTATATGTTCCGTTGGCGATGAGTGCTTTTGCGCGTTGCCCAAGGTCGCAGTCTGGGACATCCGCTTCAAAGTGCAAGCCGTCCTCTCTGGTGAAGACGCGCAATGATTGTGGCGTTCTCGCGATTGATTCATCTCTGTTGTGTAATAAGTTCAACTTAATATCTTGCTGACGGATGAACTCAGGACTGAGGCACGATGGGTCAATGACCTCCACCTCTCGAAAGTCCGCACATTCGTACAGCACAGTCTCTTTGTTTGTCACGATAGCTACACCCTCAATGATGCCATTGCTATCTTGAGCCTCGCGCAAGCTGACCGCTCCAGCGGTGAACACCTCACGCTCTTGCAACTTGATCTCTTTCTTTTCCATATAATTTTATTTTGTAGGTTCTTGTGGCTCGTTAGTATCGCTTGGTCTTCCACCACCATTCTTGCTTAGTTTCTCGCTACCAAGCTCTGCGAGGTTAGTGCTTACATACGCGGTGTCGCCCTTTTCGATTGATGGCATATCGTACTGATTGCGTATTTCGTTCACGGTCCAACCCATTTGCAATCGTAGTTGATCCACCTTGGCTTGCTTCTCCAAATCCATGCGTAAAAGTGGAAGCTCGCACATGTGGAATCGGCGTTGCCCAAAATCAAACTCATTAAGCAGCTTTGCATCGAATAGGTCTTCCAACTCACGAGCAAGCGGAGCTATCGTTCGCTGCAGATACTCCATCGTTGCGTTGGTATAGTCGTTGTAGTGACTATTGGTATCGAGCATGAGCAATGGACGTGGAGTTCCGTAGTACCTTGCGCAGTCATCCATGGAAAAGTTGAGCATGTCCAGCATTTGCATGTCTTGAGCAGTCATGCTGATATTGTGAACATTCGTCAAACCACGAATTGCAGTTACATCCTTCACATAGATTCGGTCGTTGATCTCGTCAGCATACTTTTGCATCTGTTCTTTGTTGAACATACCCGATGCGATAGTTCCTTGACCAGTTGCTGGCTTTTCCTCGCCAATCAGCAACTTCACACGACCGCCCTTTGCAGCAGTCTCTATCGATAACTCTCTTTGTGTAGCTATTTGCGATAGAGCTTGAATAGCATAGAGGTGTGTTGGGATTCCCATATATCCGTCATAGTGACGATATGTATTCTTCCAATGTATCACATCCTCTGCTGGAGCCTCAAAGCGACTACGCATACCATAATCGGTATTGTAGGTAATCGTGTATGTGTTATTGATTGGATTATAGCCACCGCAATATGCAAGCCATAAGTTGATGACACTTCCTCTGTTGTCGCGCTCAAGATAGACAAATGCGTTACCCATCAATTCGCGTTGAATGCTCATCTGCTGGAATAACTCCGAGCCCGTCATTAGAGGATTAGCACGCTTCTGAAGCAACCAGTTAAGAGTGCGACCATCGCCAAACATCATTGGAACAAAGTTACCTTTTGCAGCATCTTTGCGTTGGTACTGCATCTCCATACTTCCAAGTGTCTTAGCCTTGAGCTCAACTGCGCAATACACAGCAGAAATTGTGAGCGACTTTTCAGGAGATGTTACACGAACAATATTCTCCTTGTACGAGCCGTCACTATTCTCTTGTTGCGTTGTCTGCTTTCCGCTAACCTCGTGTTTTTCGCTAACCTCACGCACTTGCTTTCTATTCCATATATTACCAAAAAATCCCATATCTATATTACCTACATTTGTTTGTTTTTGGGTTACTCTTGCGCATCTGCGAAGTTAATCTTCTGATTAGCCATCTCTTTAGCCGTGATCTGAATCTGATTCTCTTGTTCCGATACGTTGAAGCTCTCTATCTGATACCAACAACCTTTGTATTGGATCAAGCACCAACGATCAATGGTTGGCTGATATCGCATGCGAAACATCACGGTATCGTATGCGTCCAATGCACCTTCCTTGAGCGACTTGATTCCACGATTAAAATCCTCTGCAGCCCAAAACTCACCAAGTATCTCGTACTTGGTTGTTTTGCCAAACTCCGCGGTCTGCGCTCTACGCGCAATCGTGATGCGCTTATTTAACATTCCAGTCGAATATGCCATATCAATAGTCTTTTACTAAACAGCGCACCGCCTTGCAGTGCGCTGGTCTATAATTCGTACATTTGCTTGTTTTTGGGTTACTTTTACACGATTACGCCATTGAATAAGATATAGGACACATCCTTTCCCCTGCATATCGTCGCAGCAAATGTCTTTCCTGGTGCTATCACAATGTTCTGCGTGTTGTAGCGGATTGGCTTTGCCGATTTGAAGTAGTCGTAGAGACGCACGATCTTTTCGGTGTTCGTACAAATCACTTGCTGCGCTTTGCCAACTTCTAAGCCGTCAATATCCATCTGACTATCCTCCTTCAGCACAAAGCAGCATTGCTGCGATCTGCTGACTTGAGCAATCGCTTCTTGCAACTCAGGGTGAGTGTGCTGCTCGGCTGCGTAGCCCTTGTGCTTGTGATTGGCAGGCGCGTAGGCATCATGTTGGTGATTCTTTGGAGCGTACTCCTCGTGCTTGTGATCTTTCGCAGCATATCCGCTATGCTCATGCTTGGCAGAAGCTTTTTCACTGATAGCTTGCTGCAAATCAGTGTGCGTGTGGTAAGCAGCAGCATACTCCTCGTGCGTGTGTTGCTTCTTTGCTACGTCCTCAAACTCCGCGTGCGTATGCTCAGCAGATGCATAACTATCGTGTGTGTGGTTCTCGGCTGCGTAGCCCTTGTGCTTGTGATTTGCAGGCGCATAGGCTTCGTGTTGGTGATTCTTTGGAGCATAATCCTCGTGATTGTGATCTTTCGCAGCATATCCACTATGCTCATGCTTGGTATCTGCTTTTTCACTGATGGCTTGCTGCAGATCAGTGTGCGTGTGGTCAGCAGCTGCGTACTCATCGTGCGCATGCTCTTTTGCAGCCATGTTCCCAAACTCTCCGTGCGTGTGGTCAGCAGCTGCATAACCATCGTGTGTGTGGTTCTCTGCTGCGTATCCGCTATGCTTGTGATTGGTAGGCGCGTAAGCATCATGTTGGTGATTCTTTGGAGCATAATCCTCATGCTTGTGATCTTTCGCAGCATATCCGCTATGCTCGTGCTTCGCATCTGCTTTTTCACTGATGGCTTGCTGCAGATCAGTGTGCGTGTGGTCAGCAGCTGCGTACTCATCGTGCGCGTGTTGCTTATCAGCGTAATTGCCATGGACATGGTTTTCCAAGAATTCAAGTCTCTCTGGGAGATTATGCACATCTCCGATAGTGTGTTGATGATCTTGCATATTGTTAGAATTTAGATAGGTAATAATAAGGCTTCTGCTTTGTGACTACATTTGCCACAACTGTCACTTTGATTGCTCTGCTTTGTCCTTTAACAACAACCGCCTTATCCGCTCCACTGTTGTTGTATGCGATGGCAGCAGCGCTCATGGTTGGACTGGCGCCCGAACCATCATTCAAATATCCTGCGGTTGTAGTGAGGTCGGCATTTATCAATGCGTATCCGTTTGGAAGACTGATGCGGGTGTCTTTGGATATGGTTAGCTCGTTAATGATGACACTGCTTACGGCGTCTTGTTGTATTTGAACACCATACACACCTGGCTCAATGTATCGTCCGCTGATGGTTTGTGAGTTTCCTGCTGCCATTTGCTGGATCACCTCCTCTGCCCATTCGAGTCGGCCAGTAGGTTGTAGTGTGACGCTCATGGTAGCGAGTCCGCCGATGCTGCCTTTGATGTCAAGGTTCTTGATGTAGCAGTAGCCCTTGTAGAACTCATTGAGCGCAGCGTCAAAGAAGCAACACATCAGGCGCTCGTTGTCGTTTTGCGCCTTGAGTAGTTTCTTATGGTCGGCGAGTGATGCCACGAGGGTGTCCACACTTGCGCTCCATGCTTTGATGGTTGGCAGATATTCGCGCCATGATCCGTCCGTTGGCGAGCATACTTCAATAAAGTCAGTCTCCACACGGAGGTTGCAGGACTTGCTTGCTGCGAGTCCATTGGTGGTGTCTCCGAGGGTCATTGTTAGGTCTTTTCCGAGTATCATATTATTAAATTTTATTCGTTAGGTATTTCTTGAAATCTAATAGTAGAGATATCTTGTCCCCAATCTCTACTTTCGGAAATTGGATTATATTTTTTTTCATCGGCTATACCATTAAACCTCATTAAAGGTAATGCATTTGTCGGACGTTCTACAACTAAATCAAGTGTCTGTCTTGCGTTCTTATATAGTTTTTTCATTCGTTCAAGCAAATAAACCTCTGGACGTTTTCTTTCATCTCCAAAATCCACTAAAGATTGAGGTTCACCTGTTACTCCAAAAATCAATGTTGCTTGCTTATTGTTCTCAGCGTATGATGCTATAGCAAGATCTACATCTAATTCATCACGAAAATTAGAACCTGTATCTATCATGTAGTTATTTTGGCTTCTATTCGATTCTAATTCATCTACGATTGGTAAATAATCTAGAGAAAATGATCTCACTATCACTTCAAATGGGGCGGTCCATGTAGTACCATTCACTACGCCATCTATCTCGTGATAGATATACAATACTATATTTCCTCTACACGTAGAGGAAATTGGTATGTATAAACCACTTTCCTCACTAATTCCAAGTGATGTTCCAATTGATGCACTCCAGTTGCTTTTTGTCGAACCATAATAATTAAGATCTAAACTAAATGCTTGGAAAGAACTTCCGATACTATAAGTTGAACCACTACGATTCACCCACTTGTCTCCAACCTGTATTGCAATGGTTAAAGATGGTGTATAATTTTTGTACCAACCAGGAGAATAAACACCACCGTCATTGCTCCACATGGGGAAACCATATCCATTCCATACTACAGGTGCGAGATATAATTTCAATCTAATATAACCACTGTTTACTAAGACTGGTAATGCCGAACTTTGCTTAAAGATATAATTATCTTTTGTCAATGCAAATTTAGACCATGAATAACCAGAAACTGGATTTACCTGATACAATAACCATTTTGGACAGCCACATAGTATTAGGCCACTCATAAGATTGCCTGCTTGATCTCTCCAAAAACCCATAAAGGAGGTGAGTTTTAATGATATTGTACCTTGTTTTGTTCTTGGTGGTGGTCCAACTAGTTCTTTGTAATATGTGCGGAAGTCATTATTCTTCCAGAAAATAGTATCTCCATATCCAATAGAAGATGAGAGACCGTTAAAGGTCAATGTTGCTCCAGATGTTCCATCTGATGCAAATGTAGCTATAGCGTTTAAACATTGATGTTTGGCTAAAGAATAGAATGTATCATTCGTGTTACAATATATTTCGCCATATGTGCTTTGTCTTGTTTCTGGATTTTCCACCAAACTTCCAAGTGGGCATTCGAGTAGAGACAAGCTACCAACAAAATCTTTTAGCTCAGAAGTTATTTTTATACGACGCTTTCCCTGATTTATATTTAACTGATGCCCAGTTCCTCTCCATCGTAAGTTGATAATATCCTCTTCAGTACGATTGACCGTCATTCCGCCATATCCTATTTTTTCAACAACGCGGTATTGATAGTAGTCTGCAAAGTCACGAACCTCCATTGTCTCCGAAGCTAGACTATCTGGCATGTCTATAAAAATATCCTGACCAACTTCACGGAATACTAATCCATAAAATTTAGCAAATTGAGAAAGTATTTTCTTGCAAGATATCGAGTGTACCTCTACAAGTATATTATCACCATTAATTACTTTCTCGGATAAAAAATATGTATTGTCAAAAACATTGGCTTTTAATGCTGATGTGTCCATTATAGTAGGCACATATATTTCGCTGAATAGCGTCATCCCACACTTGTTTTCAATGTTTTTTAACGCAAATAATATATGGACTATAATATCTTCATAACCTATCGATTCATATGGAGAGATTTCAATATTATCCATCGCCTCTAATACGCTAATTACAGGAAGCTCTACTATTTGAGGAGTATCCACATAATTTTGGTTGTATGCCTCACAAGATAAAAATCCCTGCCATTTGATTATTTCAAAACCATCTGTATTTACTAATCTCACAGGTCTTGAAATATTAGTTTCTGGTAATAAATCATTTAGACTTATTGATCCCCCATCAGGAAGAGATGTACATACTTGAATATTACCTGTTTGTATTCGTATAGGTTCGAATAGATCCATACTACTATCCTCATCAGTAACAAACGGAGTAGGCCCTGCGATTAAGGTTGTTACACCTGACCATCCTCCAGTCTCATCGTAGATATCAATACGATATTTTTTATTTTCTATTGTAGATACGAATGGTATCTGCCATCTTACTGCTTTTGCCATAACTATCCAAATTTAGAGATTGCATATTGACTTCTACTTCCACCTCTGCGGCTTGCGTTATTTGCTAGAACCAGACGCAAAGATTCACCACTTACAAGTGCTTCTAGTTGCATACCTCCCATAGGATTGGAGGATGCTAACTGACTAGCGATTGATGATTGCTGTGCTCTATTCAAGATTAACTCACCAGCATTTACATTCGCGGTCAGCATATCACCGCTGTAGTTATTGCCTGGTATAATACCACCATCCGCATAACTTCCTGCTGTAGCACTCTTAATCGCAGCGATAGTGCTTACCATTGTTGCCACACCAGCCGTTGCTGCAGCTATCCATCCAAACACACCAGCAGCACCTGTTGCTTGACTCGCGGAAGCTTGCGCAAAACCGAGTGCGATATTAGCAACTGCCTGCATCACGATTCCTGCAACCTTAGCACTTGGATCTTCAATCTGTTGCAAGGCTCCACCAATCGACTGAATAGCATTAGCAGC
>JAEIGA010007708.1_pt1 | contig 16323 bp, 17 predicted proteins | sample 9270691 | NCBI WGS metagenome assembly JAEIGA01 (sample SAMN17057246, study PRJNA624740) | gut metagenome | biome: biome; isolation source: fecal sample | host: Bos grunniens | place: China: Xizang | collected 2019
AAAAAACGTCAGCGGGACTCCAGCGAGCATTTCCGAGGGCCGAAAAACGTCAGCGGGACTCCAGCGAGCATTTCCGAGGGCCAAAAAACGTCAGCGGGACTCCAGCGAGCATTTCCGAGGGCTACAAAAACATGAGAGAGTGTGTCTGTTATAATTTTTTGACACACCCTCTCATTAAATATATTACTTCTATCATTTGCAATAGCTGGTCATTGCATGCTGCCTCCAACAATGTCGAGGAGTTCGGCGGTGATGGCTGACTGACGCGTCTTGTTGTACTGCAACTGTAGTGAGCGGAGCAATTCGTCGGCATTGTCGGTAGCAACCTGCATCGCTATAACGCGTGCGGCATGCTCCGAAGCAAGCGAATCGAGCATAGCTGCAAAGAGCGAAAGGTTGATGACCTTGGGCAACAAGCGCTCGAAAACTACGTCCGACGAGGGTTCAACAATATAGAAGTTATCGCCGCCCTCGGCTTCGGTGGGCAAACTCAACGGGAGGAATTGCTCGTAGCGCAACACCTGATGTGCTGAACTTTGCGCGTGATGGTAAATGAGATGACAGGCATCTATTTCCTTTGCGTCGTAACTTGCCATAATGCGCTCAGCGAGTTGTCTCACCCCATCATAGTTGGGATGGTCGAGCAAGGCGCAGAGACTGTCGTCGAGAGTAAATCCCATGCGGCGCACGGCATCTAACCCTTTGCGACCTACGGCATATACCTGTGCAATCTCAATGCCATGAGCACGAAGTTCGGCAACCTTTGCGGAGAAACTCTTGATGGCATTATTATTAAACCCTCCACACAAACTTGAATTAGAGGTAAACAATACCAGCGCCACCTTAGTGACAGGGCGCGGAGTTACATAGGGCACATACTCAGCGGCATCGCTTACAAAGGCGCGAAAGATGCGAGCTATCTGACGTTCGTAGGGACGCATCTGCTCAATACGTTGCTGTGCATGGTGGAGTTTGGAACTTGCCACCATCTTCATAGCACTCGTAATCTTACGCGTACTCTGTACCGAGGCGATTCTATTTTTTACTTCTTTAAGACTGGGCATAAGTAAAGAAAGGTGAAAGGAATAAGGAGAAAGAAGGAAAACACCTTCTCGTTTATTCCTTTCAAATTTTAATTGAACTGCGCCGTCAAGTCAGCAGCAACCTTTTCGATGCGCTTCGAGATTTCGTCATCCAATTTACCTTCGGCAAGCGGACGCAGAATGGTGTCTTGGTGATTAGTGCGTAAGATTTGCAAATATTGCTCTTGGAATTCGTTGACTTTATCCAAAGGCACATTCTTCAACAAACCGCGCGTACCGCAATAGAGAATGGCCACCTGCTCTTCAACGGGCATCGGACTATACTGCTTCTGAATGAGGAGCTGATTGTTCTTACGTCCGCGGTCAATGGTCATTGCTGTCACAGCGTCCATATCACTTGAGAACTTAGCAAATGCTTCGAGTTCGCGATATTGTGCCTGGTCAATCTTCAGCGTACCGGCAATCTTCTTCATTGACTTAATCTGCGCTGCACCACCCACACGGCTCACGGAGATACCTACGTCAATCGCAGGACGGAAACCCTGATTGAAGAGGTTGGTATCGAGGTAAATCTGACCGTCGGTAATAGAAATCACGTTCGTAGGGATGTAAGCAGAAACGTCGCCCGCCTGAGTTTCAATGATAGGCAAGGCTGTGAGCGAACCACCACCCTTTACCTTTCCCTTAAGACACTCGGGCAGGTCGTTCATCTGTGCTGCCACTTCCTGCTGATTATTAATCTTAGCAGCACGTTCAAGAAGGCGTGAGTGGAGATAGAAGACATCGCCAGGATAAGCTTCACGACCCGAAGGACGACGAAGGATGAGCGAAACTTCGCGGTAAGCAACAGCCTGCTTTGAAAGATCATCGTAAACAACGAGGGCGTGCATGCCTTGGTCGCGGAAATACTCACCAATCGCAGCACCAGCCATAGGTGCGAAATATTGCAATGCTGCAGGATCGGCAGCCGTTGCGCTCACGATAATTGTGTAAGGCATTGCGCCGGCAGAACGCAGCGTGTTTACAATGTTTGCAACGGTTGATGCCTTCTGACCAATGGCAACATAAATACAATATACAGGATTACCCGCTTCGTAAGCACCGCGCTGATTAATAATGGTATCGATAGCAATAGCTGTCTTACCCGTTTGACGGTCGCCAATAATCAATTCGCGCTGACCACGACCAATAGGAATCATCGAGTCAACCGCCTTAAGCCCTGTTTGCATTGCTTCGCAAACGGGTTGACGATAAATTACGCCGGGCGCCTTGCGGTCAAGAGGCATGAGGAACTTCTCACCACCAATTGCCACACCTCCGTCAAGAGGCTGACCAAGAGGATTGATAACGCGTCCAAGCATTTCTTCGCTGACTTCAATTGAAGCCACCTTACCCGTACGCTTTACCGACTGCCCTTCTTTAATCCCTACCGAAGGACCAAGCAACACGGCACCGACATTATCTTCTTCGAGGTTCATCGCTACAGCCATCACTCCGTTTTCGAATTCAATCAATTCGTTTTCCGTAACATTGTTCAGACCATAGATACGCACAACACCGTCACCAACCGTAAGTACAACACCAACTTCTTCGAGTTGCACATCAATGTTGACTTCTTTCAGTTGTTGAAGGAGTATGTCAGAAACCTCATTGGGTTTAATTTTATCCATAAATAAATTTAGTTTATTAGACATGTTAAAAGAAAGAGCAAAGCAAGAGCAAAACTCCAAGTTTGGCGCAACTCAGTTTGTCCAGTTATGAAGCAAAACAGACAAGAAGTAGATTTCAGATAGTTATACTCTAAAGTTGTACTCTGTTATCTGTACTCTAAAAGTTGTACTCTGTACTCTGATAGTTGTACTCTAAATTACTCCTTTAACAAGTCTCTTTTCCTACAAGATTCCCTTGCTGATTTTTTGTAACTGAGTCTTTAAGGAAGCGTCAATACGGTAAGTGTCGTACTCTAACACGAAACCGCCACCGATAGAAGCATCTACCACAGTTTCAAACTCTACTTGTCCATTCACAACGTTCTGAACCATTGATTTCATTCTGAGCAATGTCTGTTCAGATATAGGTGAAGGTACAATGAAACGAGATTTCGTGATGCCACGATACTTGCGAAACTGAACTACAAAGGACGAGGCTACGAATTGCATCATGTCGCATCGGCGCTTTTCAATGATGAGTTGTGCAAAGCGATTGGTTGATGCAGACACCGTTCCTTTGGTAGTAGAAGCAGCAATGAGAAGTTTCAACTTCTGCTCGTTAGAAACAACAGGATTCTGCAATGTCTGCTGAAATTGTGGCATATTTTGAAACACTTGTCCCAAAGTCTGCATTTCGGCATACACAACATCCGCTTCCTTGTTCTCAATAGCAAAAGAGAGAAGGGCACGCGCATAACGCGAAGAAATTATCCCAAAGTCCATACGCTTCAATTAATCTTTAGAAGGTTGGATTTCATCAAGCAATGTATTGATGTAGTTTTCATGCGCATCAGTAGAAGAAAGATTCTGACGCATCACCTTCTCTGAAATAGCAATTGAAAGTTGAGACACTACACCCTTAATATCTTGAAGCGCACGTTCTCGCTCAGCCTGGATCTGAAGTTTTGTATCTTCCAAAATCTTGGCACCTTCTTCCTGGGCCTTACGCTGTGCATCGGCAATTATTTTATCACCTGTAGTTTTCGCTTCACGCAAAATTGCAGCTTGTTGCTCGTGGGCTTCCTTCAAAATCTTCTCGCTCTCTGCTTTCAATGTTGCTAACTTTTCATTGGTAACACGAGCATTCGTAAGACTCTCGTCAATGAAATTCTTGCGTTCTTCAACCATTGACGTAATAATGGGAAAACCAAACTTCGCCAAAATTCCGAACACCACAAGAAACGCTATCAACATCCAAAACAATAGTCCAAGGTCAGGACTAAGAATAGATGGGAGGTTCAAAGAATCCATAAGTCAGATTATTCAACTACAGCAAGGAGGATAAACGAACCATAAGTTCGGTTGCAGCACAAATTGCTTTTGCAATCTTCGTTGATGAAGTTGAATAACAATATAGTTTTTAAATAAACAAACAAAGTGCACAAACAACTACAGAGAAGAGGGCAACACCTTCAACCAAAGCTGCCGCAATAATCATTGAAGTACGGATGTCACCAGATGCTTCAGGCTGACGAGCAATTGCCTCCATTGCTGAAGAACCGATTTTACCAATACCAAGACCTGCGCCAACAGTTGCAAGACCTGCGCCAAGAGCGGCGCCTAACTTTGTAAGACCTACTGCGAGTAATAACATAATTGTAAAGTTTTATTTATTAGTAATTTATTTAAATATGATTCGTTTTCTAATTCAAGTGCCTTGTGAGTTAATGATGATGAGGTTCGGGATGTGCCATACCGATAAATACAGCCGACAACATCGTGAACACGTATGCCTGAATGAATGCAACCAAACACTCCAAGCAGTTCATAAAAATCATCAACACGAGACTCACGGGAGTTAATGCCGAACCGATACCTATGCCAATAGTAAAGGCAATAAAAATCACACAAGTGAACGATAGTATCGCCGCATGTCCACCCATAATATTAGCAAAAAGACGCACCATCAATGAGAAGGGACGCGAAATGATGCCAAGCATTTCAACTATAGGCATAATGGGAAGCGGACACTTGAGGAACACTGGCACTGGAGGCCAAAAGATTTCCTTCCAATACTCTTTATTGCCAAACAAATTAATGGCAAGCAAAGTGCAAAAAGCAAGGAAAAACGTAATCGTAATGTTACCTGTAAGGTTCGCGCCACCAGGAAAAATGGGAATCAGTCCTAACAGATTACTGATGAAAATAAAGAAGAAACAAGTAAGCAAATAAGGTGCAAACTTCTTATAATGTTTTTCACCAACACTCGGACGGATAATATCGTCGTGAACCATCATCACCATCATTTCTACAAAACCGAAGAAACCCTTAGGCGCTTGTTGCGTTGCACCGTGCTTCTTGTACCAACGAGCAGCACTCAAGAAAATGGTAAGCATTAACGCGACAACAATCCACAATTGAACGACATTCTTCGTTATCGAAAAGTCCCAAGGACGCTTGGGAGTACCGTCGGCAATTTTCTCATAAATCTTACCATTATCTTCGTTAATGTAGAAACCCTTGTAAGTGTCTCCATGCGTCACTTTGCTACTACTAAAGACGTGCCAACCAGAGTTTTCTCCTTTTACAATCACAAGAAGTGGAATGGAGATGTGGTGACCTTCGTAAGTTGTAATGTGCCAGTCGTAGGCATCACTCATGTGACCCAACACGATACTCTTAACATCAATCTTACCATCTTCACCTCCCCCACTCGATGCTTTAGCTGGAAGAATTGTGGCAAAGAACAGACTAATGATGAATATCAATTTCGTGTATCTATTCATGTATAACCAATCGCTAATTTTAGATTAATGCTTCTTACGCTCCGCACAGATAAAGTGAACAGACGTAAAGCATAATGCGGTAAAGTAGTAAACCAAAAGGTTTAACGTAAACAGAATCATGTGTTCTTGCTCAATAACAAACATATAGATCAATGCAACTATAAGTCCTATCAACAAACGCACAATATTATTTGCCATGTGAAACAATGTAATATATTGTGGTTTGTTGGCAAGCAAGTAATGATAAACAGAAAGCGAAACTACCGTCACAACGAAGAAAATGATCGGCAGAACGATTAAGGGCGCAACCATAGCACTTCCGCCTTCAACAAAGCGCAATTCCACATAGCACATTAACGGCGCAAGCAACGCATAGAGCAGTCCCAATTTCCAGATTGACTTTAATGTAGCTTTCACGATTACTGTTTTAGAGTTCAACACAAATATTTATTGTATTGTTCACGCATTCAATGAAACCAGATTGAATCTCAAGGGAATAATTTTCAGCACTGAAACAAGACACCACTCCTTTCACCAATGTTGAAATAATTGGAGCGTGATTTTCAAGCACTTCAAATTGCCCCATCTCACCCGGAAGCACGACTCTATCAACCTCTGCTTCGTAAAGTTGTTTCTCGGGAGATAAAATAATTACCTTCATACTTTTTAACCAACTTGATTGAGCAGTTGTTCTCCCTTCTTAATAGCGTCATCTATTGTACCAACGTTGAGGAACGCTTGCTCAGGTAAGTAGTCAACCTCACCATCAATAATCATATTGAAACCGCGAATAACTTCCTCAATGGGAACCATCACACCTGGTACACCTGTAAACTTTTCTGCAACAGTAAAAGGCTGAGAAAGGAAACGCTGCACACGACGTGCACGGTTTACAATCAAGCGGTCTTCATCTGAAAGTTCGTCCATACCCAAGATTGCAATAATATCCTGCAATTCCTTATACTTCTGAAGAATCTGCTTCACACGTTGTGCGCAATTGTAATGCTCATGACCAATCACATTGGGATCAAGAATACGAGATGTTGAATCAAGAGGGTCAACAGCAGGATAGATACCCAATTCAGTAATCTTACGTGAGAGCACCGTTGTTGCATCCAAGTGAGTAAATGTTGTTGCAGGCGCAGGGTCGGTCAAGTCATCGGCAGGTACATATACAGCCTGAATTGATGTGATAGAACCATTCTTTGTAGATGTAATACGTTCTTGCATCGCACCCATTTCGCTTGCCAAAGTTGGTTGATAACCTACGGCAGAAGGCATACGACCGAGAAGTGCAGAAACTTCTGAACCCGCCTGAGTGAAACGGAAAATATTATCGATAAAGAAGAGAATATCTGTTTCCTTACCTTCACTCGCACCGCTATCACGGAATGATTCTGCAATTGACAAACCAGAAAGTGCTACACTTGCACGTGCACCAGGAGGTTCATTCATCTGGCCGTAAACCAACGTTGCCTGACTCTTGGCCATTTCTTCGTAATCCACCTTAGACAAGTCCCATTCACCACGTTCCATTGCCTCGGTAAATTCCTTTCCATACTTTACTACGCCTGATTCAATCATTTCGCGAAGCAAGTCGTTACCTTCACGTGTACGCTCACCTACTCCAGCAAAAACAGAGAATCCATCATGACCTTTGGCAATATTGTTAATCAATTCCATGATGAGCACGGTCTTACCAACACCAGCACCACCAAAGAGTCCAATCTTACCACCCTTAACGTAGGGTTCCAAAAGGTCGATAACCTTAATACCAGTATAAAGCACTTCCTGACTGGTCTTCAAGTCTTCAAACTTAGGCGCTTCACGATGAATAGGATATGCATCTGCTCCTTTTTTCAAATCCTTCAGACCATCAATGCTTTCACCAATCACATTCATCATGCGACCCTTAATTTGTTCACCAACAGGCATTGAAATGGGTGCTTCAAGCGACTTTACTTCAAGTCCACGCTTCAATCCGTCGGTATTATCCATTGCCACACAACGTACAGTATCTTCACCAATATGTTGTTGCACTTCGATAACAATCTTACGACCATCGGGATGAACCAATTCCAACGCATCATGAATACGAGGAAGGAGGTCTACCCCCTTCTTCTCTTCTGCCTTGAAACAAACATCCACTACAGGACCAATAATTTGCGAAATATAACCTAACTTCATTATATATTAATATTATGTTTCAAAAATAAAGACTAAGACTTTAACTCATCCAAAATCCATATTCTATAATTGCAAAGACTAATAATCCTGCAATCCATCCTGCCAGGACTTTGAATGTTATATGTTTCAAATACCATGCAAAAGTTAACCCTTCCATTTTCATCAATGAGAAACCAGAGAAAGAGCCTATTGTCAACATCGATGCACCCAATGCTGTAGTATAACTTAACAACGTCCAAAAATCTCCGTAAGGTGCAATATCACTTAATATCATTGAATCAACACCTACTGCATCTTGATGAAAAATAGAAATTCCTGCCAACATTGTGCATACATTACCAAAGAATGCCGACAATAATCCAAAAACAACATTAATACAATAGATATTTGAAAACAAATCCAACATATTCACAAAGAGAGGTTTTAGAACACCTGTCTCCACTACTGCAGACAAAGCCATAAACAACCCCAGGAAAAACAAGATATTCTGCAACGTATCATACTGAAGAGCCAATGGTTTATATGAACGTATCATTCTGTCAGAAGAAAGCAACGAACTATTGAACAACTCATGCAATATCCAAAGCAAAGCCAATATGCAAAGCGCTCCAACAAATGGGGGTAATAATGTTACTTTATGGAACAAAGGAATAAACCACAAACCACTAAATCCGACAAGCATCATAATATAACGTTGCCATGACTTTAAGATATCATCATCGCCTCTATAAGTTGGAATCGAATTTTGAAGCATTATCTTTCGGGGCAACTTCTTCGATATCAATAAGAGTATCACAAGTAAAGACACCAATACCGGAATAATCAGTTTCACAACCAAATCCACTGGCACTACCAAAGATTTTATCCATAATAACATTGTCGTGGATTCCCCTGTGACAGTAAGCGCTCCTGCCGCATTTGCTGTAATTACAATCGCACTACCAAAAAGCCATCTTAATTTTTCTTCTTTAACTAAAACTCTCGTTACCCCCAACATTAAGCATACTGTAGTTAAATTATCCCAATTCATTGAGAGTAAAAAAGTAATACTACACAAGAACCAAAAGAATTTTCTCGTTGAGCGTGTCCATAATATCTTTTTAATAAAATCAAAACATCCATTGTTGCTCAACACTTCAATTATTGACATTGTTGACAACAAGTAGAAAATAATTTGTACTGCTTCAATAATATAACGAGAAAAAATATTCTGTGCTATGTATGACTTTGCTGCATGCACCTTCAAGTCAACATTTGACTCCAGAAAACTACTAAATTCTGAACCATGCAACTTTAAAACATAATCAGTACCATATCCAATATACAAGACCCAACAAAGCACACCAATAAACATTGCAACAGCAGACTTATTAATATGATGAAAGCTTTCTGTTGCAATGATTAAAAATCCTATCAAAATGACACACAGAATAATGGTTGTCATATCTATTGTATGATTGTTAATAAGTAACTTTAGTTCCTGTTAAGTAGATAGAAAATGAATGATGAATGTAATCAAAAATCTAACGTTTCTATCCCCCTACACTCAATTCGCATGCAAATTTAATCGTTTTTTTGTAATACACAAATTACATTTGCAAGAATGAGCAAATTGGAACAATAAAAAAGAAGAAAAAGTTTATCATCGTTTTAAAAGTTCAAAGAAATTATCGCGAAATTCCTTCATCTCAAAATCCCCACAATAATCAATAGTAGTAGTAACTGTTCCAGGCTTTTCAACACCGCGCATTTGCATACACATGTGTTCAGCCTCGACAACGACAATAACACCTTTAGGATTCAACGCCTGCTCCATGCTTTGCACAATCTGCTTAGTCAATCTTTCCTGCACCTGCAATCTTTTACTAAAAGCATCAACTATTCGCGCAATTTTTGAAAGACCTACAATCTTTTCATTCGGAATATATGCTACATGTACTTTGCCATAGAATGGAAGAATATGGTGCTCGCATAAACTATAAAATTGAATATCCTTAACAATCACCATATTCTTGCATACTTCATCAAATAATGCAGAATTTAATGTAGCTACAGCGTCAACTGCATATCCTTGTGTCAACTCTAAAATAGCTTTTGCTGCTCGTTCGGGGGTCTTTAACAAACCATCACGAGAAACATCCTCACCTATCAACTTTAATATTTCCTGATAATGAAATTTTAATTGTTCTATTTTTTCTAAATCGCACATAATCAAGAATTAATAAACAGGTAATGAAATAATACATTTAACAACACGCGCTTCACGAGAAACACCACTCTCCTTTATTTTTTGAACAAAAGACACTGCTTCTGTTCGCGATTCAAAATCACCGATTCGCACCACCCATCTTGGAGATATAAAATTCGCATAGGCTTCCAAATTCGGAAATAATTCTTTACATTTATCCTTTATCGACAAAGCAATATCTTTATCATGACGCGAATTTGCACCAGTGTAAATCTGAATTCTGTACCCTTCTATTTTTCTATAAGAAACAGGCTTTAAAACGACTAAAGAGTCAATAGACGCTGCATTAGAACCGAAAGAATCACCACCGCGATACTGTTCAGAAAAACTTCCATTCGGTTGCGTTGACACATTAGATTTTACAGAAACTTTTAGAAGTCCATTAACCAAACTATCAATTTTAGAAGAATGCTTAATCCTAACACATGAGCCTGATGACGACTTTTTCATCAACTCCTGAGTAAAAGTCGTCTGTCCTACTGACGTCAACGAAAATAAGATGCACACGAGTAGAATATTTCGAAGATAAAATGGAAACATTTTGCTATAAAATAGTTTAGTTAATAATAAATGCCTAACTATAAACATTGGTAAACAAGGATTTTAATCCCCTTGTTTACCAATAATTTAATTTTTACTTCCAAGCATCAATGATTTCCTTGAAGTCAGCAGCCTTCAATGAAGCACCACCAATCAAGCCACCATCGATATTTGCCTTAGCAAAGAGTTCTGGAGCATTTGAGCCCTTGCATGAACCACCATAAAGAATTGAAGTATTATCTGCAACTTCCTGACCATACTTTTCTGCAACACATGAACGGATGTAAGCATGAATTTCTTCAGCCTGTTCAGAAGTTGCTGTCTTACCTGTACCAATAGCCCAAATAGGCTCGTAAGCAATCACAACGTTTGCCCACTGTTCAGCAGTAAGGTGGAATACTGAACCTTCGAGTTCTGCCTTACATACTTCATTCTGCTGGTTTGCTTCACGTTGTTCAAGACTTTCACCAATACAGAAAAGAATCTTCAAGCCATTAGCCAAAGCCAAATCAACCTTTTCCTTAAGAACTTCAGGAGTTTCGTTGTAATACTCACGACGTTCTGAGTGACCGAGAATTACATACTGTGCACCAGTTGACTTTACCATTTCAGCAGAGACTTCACCTGTGTAAGCACCGCTTGCCTTGTCTGCACAGTTTTCAGCACCGAGCTGAAGCACTTCTTCATTGATCAAACCTGCAACAGTAGCCAAGTGAATAAAGGGAGTACAAATCACGACTTCGCAATTTGGCTTATCTTCAACGAGCAAATCATTAAGTTCCTTTGCAAGTGCAACACCTTCCTGAAGGTTCTTGTTCATTTTCCAGTTACCTGCTACAATTTTCTTTCTCATAATTTTTTTTAATTAGATAATTAATAATTTATTAACTTAAAACTATTTGTATGTCAATATCTTTTTCATGCGCTTTTTATGCAAATAGTATTTCCTTCCAATCCATACTCCATCAAAAAATATAACTAATAACAGAGGGATTAAATAATATGCAAATAAACGACTAATTGAAGATACACTGCTTTGCTCTAATTGCATCACATTTTGTTCTTCAATAGGTTTACTCATTATATATTCAGGTAGTTCGTTTACTCCCCAGGAAGCACGCAACACACCATCAACTAAAAGCAACAATCCCGGATTCGAGCGAACCATTGACTTAAGTATCACTTCGTCTGATTGATACATCGGGTAACTCGCGCCAGTACGATCTCTCCAATTTTGAGACATACTTAACGAATTTGCCATAAGCGCAACAAAACCATGTTTATTATCTATCGCATAATCATATAATTCATTTATCAAATCAGCAGAACTGTCGTCTGCAGTTACGACATTCGGCAATGTCAGCAAAAACGTCACTTTATTATCACTTAACAATGATTCTATTTCATCATTACCTTCTTCATCAATTGCGTAAAGACCTACAATTTCGTCTGAAACCTTTCCTTCATGCACTTCACCCTTATACTGACCTAAAACATCTACTCCAACCTTATAATCTGTAAATGAAAAGATAGGAGTGTAATGAAAACTCCAAATAATACAGCCAACTATAAAGCAAAATGAATAAATAGAAGTTATCCATTGATTTCTTTCCGTAATGAAGCGACGCATTCTTCTTGGATAAAAGAACAAAACTATAGTCATCAGCAGAAGAACAACATTTTTAAGCAACGTTTCTCCATGCGATAATTTCAAGACCTCGCCAAAGCATCCACAATCAGGAACAGGATTTTTAAGATAAACAAAAAGAGAAACCCCAGTCATCATCAGCATAAAAAGAAATACTAATACAGCACTCGTTTTACGCCGAATACCTAAGAATAAAGAAATCCCAAGCTGACATTCAACAACAGCTATAGCAACCACTGCCAATTTCAAGAGGAGACTCTCATCCGAAAAATTCCATTCAAAATAATCAGTATAGGCTCTAAGCTTATATACCATCCCCAAAGGGTCAAGCACTTTAACCCATCCTGAGAATAAAAGCGTAGCAGCTATAATAAATCTGAATAAATTTACAAATAGCCACTTAAGCCAAACACGATTATGCTTCATTCTCTTTTTCTATAACCAATTTAATCAATCCAAAAACAGCATAATTCATCATATCCATATAATTGGCATCAATACCTTCACTCACTTTTGTTTCGCCTAAAAGTTTTTCAATCTGCTTCGTCCGAAAAATTTTCATTAAAATCAAATCGACATAACTTGAGACCCTCATAGAACGCCAAGCTTCATCATAATCATGATTCTTCTTCAGCATCAAATTTAAAGAAGTCTCTGCCCAAAAATCATATTTTCGCAAAGCTTCCTCGCTATTCAAATCCGCTGTTTCTGCAAAACCTAATTCTAACTGAATCAGTCCCATAATGCTATAGTTCACTATACCTATAAATTCTGGAACAATCCCTTCACCTACATGAGATTCTTTCAATTGCAAAGTTCTAATACGATTTGCCTTGATAAAAATCTGATCGGTAACAGATTCCGGACGCAAAATACGCCAAGCTGTACCATAATCATGCATCTTTTCTATATAAAGAGACCTGCATATATCTAAAGCATCTTCAAACTGTCTCTTCGTATAATCTAAATCCATACTGACTTGTTCAATTATTTATTCTGCAAATATACCACTTATTTTTAATTTCTATTCGCAAAAATTGGAAAGAATACAAAAAATAAAGCATTCACACATAAACACAATTCAAATAAACAACAATAACAACAATAAAAGGAGGGATATACCCACACAGCATATCCCTCCTTTATGAATAGAAAAAACTTACAAGATTTAAATATTGTCTTTTTCAATATCTTTAAAGTACTTATAAGTAGAAACCTTAAGTTCTTCGCAAGCTGCTTCGTCACAAACAATAATGCCATGAGGATGCTGCTGGAGTGCAGAGATTGTCCAAGCCTGGCAAACAGGTCCTTCAACCGCTGCCTGCAATGCACGAGCCTTATTATGACCATTGCAGAGAATAAGAACTTCCTTAGCCGCCATAACAGTACCAACACCTACAGTAAGAGCTGTAGAAGGCACAGCATTCACATCGCCACCAAAGAAACGGCTGTTTGCTATCTTAGTGTCTGTTGTCAAAGTCTTGATACGTGTGCGGCTTGTAAGACTTGAGAAAGGTTCGTTGAAAGCAACGTGACCATCAGGACCAATACCACCCATAAAGAGGTCGATACCACCAGCAGCTTCAATAGCAGCTTCATAAGCTGCACATTCTGCATTCAGGTCAGCGGCATTACCATTAAGGATGTGCACATTTTCCTTCTTGATATTAATGTGGTTGAAGAAATTGTTCCACATGAAAGAGTGATAGCTTTCAGGATGTTCTTCAGGAAGACCAACATATTCGTCCATATTGAACGTAACCACGTTTTCAAAAGAAACTTTACCAGCCTTGTAGAGTTCAATCAAAGCCTTGTACATACCAAGAGGACTTGACCCTGTAGGACAACCGAGCTTAAAAGGTTTTTCGGGTGTAGGGTTTGCAGCATTAATGCGACTTGCAACATAGTTTGCTGCCCAATTTGAAATCGACTGATAGTCGGGAACGATAATTACGCGCATAACGTTTTAACAGAAATTATAAAGTTTAAGGATACGACAACACCAACTTTTTAATAAAACATTAATGCTGTCAATTAAATTTCGTAGGCAAAGTTAAAAAATCTTTATTGCACTTACAAACAATTTCAATAATAATTTTTTCAAACTTAATTCAAAAATTATGCAAAAACACTTCTACAATTTACAATTATTATTACCTTTGCGCCGAATAAACTCAAATTTGACAATTCAACACAACTCATTTTTTTAATTAACTAAACACAAATTTGCTTTATGAAAGCAGCAGAAGTACTAGACAAACTTAAAATGCGCTTCCCTAATGAACCTGAATATCATCAGGCTGTAGCTGAAGTGCTTGCAACAATCGAAGATGTGTATAACGAACATCCTGAATTCGACAAGGTAAACCTTATTGAGCGTCTCTGCATCCCCGATCGCATTTACTCTTTCCGCGTGACTTGGATGGACGACAATGGCAACTATCATACAAACATGGGTTATCGCATTCAACACAACAATGCGATTGGCCCCTACAAGGGCGGTATCCGTTTCCACGCATCTGTAAATCAAAGCATCTTAAAGTTCCTTGCCTTCGAACAGACTTTCAAGAAGTCACTCACTACACTTCCCATGGGTGGTGGTAAGGGTGGTTCTGACTTCTCTCCACGTGGTAAGTCAAACGCCGAAATCATGCGTTTCTGCCAAGCGTTTGTAGAAGAACTCCAGCGCCACATTGGCCCCAACACAGACGTACCTGCGGGTGACATCGGTGTAGGCGGTCGTGAAGTGGGCTACATGTTCGGTAAGTATAAGAAGATGACACGCGAACACACAGGAACTTACACTGGTAAGGGTCTTGAATTTGGCGGTTCGCTCGTGCGCCCCGAAGCAACAGGTTTCGGTAATGTGTACTTCCTCCTCGAAATGCTCAAGACACGCGGCATTGATATCAAGGGTAAGACAGTATGTGTGTCAGGTTCAGGTAACGTGGCACAATACACCGTTAAGAAACTCATCGAACTCGGTGCAAAGGTGGTTACCATGTCTGACTCTAATGGTTACATCTACGACCCCGATGGCATTGATGCTGACAAGTTGGCATACATCATGGAACTTAAGAACCTCTATCGCGGACGTATCAAGGAATATGCTGAAGAATACGGCGTGAAGTACGTAGAAGGTGCGCGTCCTTGGGGTGAAAAGTGCGACATTGCCCTCCCCTCAGCTACACAAAACGAACTCAATGGCGACGATGCACGCAAACTCCTTGCAAATGGTTGTATCGCTGTGAGCGAAGGCGCGAACATGCCCTCAACTCCCGAAGCTATTGAGCAATTCCTCGAAGCAAAGATTCTCTACGCTCCTGGTAAGGCGGCCAACGCAGGTGGTGTGTCTGTTTCAGGTCTTGAAATGGCGCAAAATGCGTCTATGATTTCATGGACAGCCGAAGAAGTTGATGCCAAACTTCACCAAATTATGGAAAACATCCATGCACAGTGTGTGAAATATGGTACACTTGAAGATGGCACCGTTAACTACGTAAAGGGTGCTAACATCGCTGGCTTCATGAAGGTTGCTAAGGCCATGATGGCACAGGGTGTTGTTTAAATCAACAACCATTCCACATGACCAAACAAATCACTTTAATTTGAAAATTCATTAAGAATCTTCATCAATTCAAACATAGCCTCACACTTATGCCTAAGTTCACACGACATTATCGTTAAATGTGCTTAGATAAGTGTGAGACTTTTTTGTTTATCTTAATAAAATACCATCTAAACATATCAAATAGAATATCATTAAGCAGATATTTCCCTTTTTTAAATAAAAAACAGCACAAAACACTTGCCAAGTTGAAAAGATTTTCTAACTTTGCACTCGCTTAACAGCAATCAAGGTTTGATTCGCTAGCTCAGCAGGTAGAGCACAACACTTTTAATGTTGGGGTCTTGGGTTCGAACCCCAAGCGAATCACAAAAAAGGGAGTACGCAAGTATTCCCTTTTTTATTGTTTATCAACAAGCAAAACAAAATCAAGAGTACATATTTTTGTTAGTACAAAAGGCGTAAAGGTGCGCAAAGAATTTTGTTTTTAATGGCACACAGACTACACTGACGAGCACAGACTTTTGCGAATCGCTTTGCGCTTGCAGTCTTCCGCATAGTGTAGGGGCCATTCGGAATAAAAGATGTTTGCCGGATAGCGATAATAACCATCGATATATTGCTATAGCCTTTATTGTGTGTAGTATGAAAAAA
>JAEIGA010007709.1_pt1 | contig 16323 bp, 28 predicted proteins | sample 9270691 | NCBI WGS metagenome assembly JAEIGA01 (sample SAMN17057246, study PRJNA624740) | gut metagenome | biome: biome; isolation source: fecal sample | host: Bos grunniens | place: China: Xizang | collected 2019
AAAAAAGTTTGAAGCATAATCTAATAAAGATTGAATGATATGAGATTTTGGGTAGCGAGAGATAAAGATAATACTTTGGCTATATTTCAAAGTAAACCAATTTTAAATAATAAGCAGGAATGGGATGAAATTTTAAACGAGGATTTTATGCTCATACCCGAATATTTATTTCCTGAGGTAACATTTGAGAGTAGTCCTCGAGAAATTGAATTTAAATTAATAAGAAAAAATGAAACAAGAAGATAAAGACTTATTGCTTCAAGATCTATGTGGAAGATTGTCATACGGTGTTAAAGTATCTGTAAATCAATCACAACTACAAAATTATGATTATAAATGGAAAAATTGGAGCTTTGAAGAAGAACCCCAAGAAATAGATGGTGTAAGTATTTATGGGGTTACATTTGGTTGTATGGATATGAGTGATGGTGTTATTGGTTTTGAATTTATTAAACCATACTTATTCCCTCTTTCAAGTATGACTGGAGAACAAAGAACCTCTCATAATTTTCTTAAATACTCAGCACATGCGAACCCAATAAAATTAATTAATTGGTATAACAAAAACCACTTTGACTATCGAGGTCTTATTGAAAAGGGGTTAGCTATAAATGCAACAGGGTTAAATATATATTAATCATGAAACAAGAAGATAAAGAACTCTTGCTTAAAGATCTATGTGGAAGATTACCATATGGAGTTATAATACAAGAAAAATGTATTGAGAATGATAAAACATTTTTACCTCATGCAGAAAATAATAAATTAGTAAATATTGATGTACATGAGGATTTGGCAATAACTAGTGGAGGTAGTCGGTATTATATTGAAGAATTCAAACCCTATCTATTTCCTCTTTCAAGTATGACTGAGGAACAAGAGTCATATTTACATTTTAATACTAAATTTAGTATCACAAGATTTGGGAATTTAATTATAAAAACGGATGAAGATGATTATCCTTATGTTGTGGATGAAGATGATTGGTTAAATTTATTTGATTGGTTTAACAAAAACCACTTCGATTATAGAGGTTTGATTCTTAAAGGGTTAGCCCTTGATGCTACTGGATTAAACATTTATTAAAGATATAGTAATTATGGGACTATCATTAAAGACTAAGATTAAAATAACAAAAATTAATCGACCAAAAGCAGTTCTTATTAAACATTTGAGCATTGAGTGTGGGGATATTTTAGAAATACTTCTTTCAATAGATAAAAATAAATACGCCACAAGTGCAGGTGCAAAAGCAATTGATGTTATAAATACTAGAAATGGAATGATACTGGAAAATTATTCATTTACTTTATTTGCAAAAAATTTTTCAGATTATTATGAAACGTTTGAGTATGAAGAATTATAAAAAATCTAAACTATGAAGCTTTGGGTAGCAAGAGATCCGGATTTTACGGAAAAAGATGGAAGTAAATTAAACTTATTTATCAATAAACCAATTTTTGATGATGAATTTAATGAGTGGTGTTCAGAAGATAGTTTTTCAATTGATGAGAGATTATTCCCTGAAATTATATATGAAAATAGTCCTCAGAAAGTTGAACTTAGTTTGGTAGGATATGGAAGAAATATATTTGATATAAAATAGAAAAAGATATTGATATTATTGTTGAACTTTTAGATGAACTAGAAAAAGAATGAAGAAAATTTTGTTAAATAAAGAAGAATTTAATAATTTTATAGATAAATTAGAGGAATATCCAATTCCTCTCGATAATGATAAAAATTATGAACCAGAAAAATTTCCATGTGTGATTTGTTATGGAATTTTTTGTGATAAATTATATTATTCTTTTGTTTATAAAGATGATTTTCAATAAATGAAGAAAATTTTATTTGCAAAAAAAAATTTTCAGATTATTATGAAACATTTGAGTATGAAGAATTATAAAAAATCTAAACTATGAGGATTTGGATAGCAAAAGACGAAGATGGTCTTATATATCTTTATATGAAAAAACCTTGCTTAAATAAACATTATTTTGATACTAAATACTTGATTGGGGAAATAGATAAAGATTTATTTCCTGAGGTGACTTTTGAAAATAATCCCCAAGAAGTTGAATTAAAACTAATTAATCATGACAGTTGAAGATATTTTAAATTACCTAGAAGTCAAAAATTGGCTTGATATAGTTTGTGAGAAATGGGCAAAAGAAAAGCTTGAGGATTGGAAATGTTATAGAGGATATGATGTAAAACAGGATTATATTGAAATACATTATAGCTATTTAACATGGAACGGTTATTGTAAGGATCAGGAAATTGAACACGATTCTGAAATTATACAATTTAATGATTTAGTTAAATATGGGAAATTGGGAATATAAACAAGTATATTGTATACCTAGTGATAGTCCTAATGTTTTAAATGAGTTAGGTGGACTGGGTTGGGAGTTATGTTCCATGAGTGAAAATATATTTTATTTTAAAAGACCCATGAAGTGTGTAAATTGTAAAAATTATAATAAAGAATTAATATATATTAGATCTGATTTTTATGATATAAAATGTAAGGCTCATAAAAATTTAGAAATAAAAAAGGGTTGTGGCTGTGAAAAATTTAAACCTAAAAATTAAAATAAGTATGAAAAAGTTTTTATTAGTAGCATTAGTTTTATGTTGTATTTCATGTGAAAATAATCAGACTGAAGTAAGATATTTAGGGAAAGAAAGTCCAAAAGACATAATTCCATTTAGAAGAATTACTCATTTTGAATATAAAGGACATAAATATATTAAGTTCGGGGAATTAGCTGGACAGTCTAGTGTCGGCGGTGTAGTTCATGATCCGGATTGTGAATGTTTTAAGAAAGGAAATTAAAATAAAAAAGAAGGGCTTAGCCCTTCTTTTTTATTTCTCTTTTTTCTATTAACTTTATATTTAGTTAAAATAGAATATTATGGCAATATATAAAATAAAAAGATTTTCTACTATTGGACAACGAGAGTTTACACGTGCAGAGAAAGAAGCTTTTTTAGAACTATATAAAAAGACAAAAGGTCTTAAACAACTACCTAAAGGAGTAAGCCCAAATAGGTTATGTCAATTTGCAGTTGACCTTAAGAAAATGTCTTTAGGTAATGCTAAGGCTTTTAATAGAGAAAATGCAAAAACTCTTTTTCAAAATGCAGGAATGTCTAAGATGGCAAATCAAGTAGATAAAATGATTGATAAATATACTAATAAAAGAGCATTAGTAAGATTAGCAAGATTAAAAAATAGAAAAGGTAATGAAGTAGATCCAAAAGCTATTCAACCTATATATAATAAATCTTTGAGTCTTTTAAGGAAAGGTGCAAAAATTAGAGAAGAGGCAATAGAGGGATTTGATAATTTACACAAAACTAACAAACCTGATCCTAAGGCAATTAAATATTTGATTAATTATGCTAAAAAGAATGACATTGATGTTATAAGATCTTCAAATCATCCGGATTTTTCTAGTAAATATGATAGTTTTGTTGAGACAATGCCCGATATGAGCAAAACAATAAAAGGATCTGGAGGAAAAAATTATATAGGAAAAGTTACACAGAATACTGGAGCACTAGAAAGTGATTTAGCACATGAACTTGGACATATAAAAGTATTTAAAACAAAAGTTGGAAAAAAGATTAAGCAATTAAGAGGTCTTTCAAATAAAACACCTCAATTATTTAATAGACAGTCTAGGGGTAAGGCTTTTTTAGATGATAGAAGTTTAGTTTTTCAAAATGTAGCAGATAATGTATTAAATGTTTCTAATGAAAATGCAGCATCTATATTTGCAAGACCTTTAATGAAAATGTCTAAATCTAGACAGGAAATGGGCAGAGAAAATTTACAACATGCATTAACTAATTATATGGGAGTCATTCCAAACAATGCAGGAAATGATTCAATACATCTATTAAAATGGATTTAATAAATAGTATAATATGGCAGTATATAAAATAAAAAGATTTTCTTTCTCTTCAATTTTCAAATCAATAAAAGATAGAATAAAAAAGAATCAAGAGAATTATAAAAATAGTCAAAATAGATTCTATAATCCTTATGAAAATTTAACTGAAGAGGAAATTTTAAAAGAAGTAAAAAGCATTTTACCAAAAGAGTATTATGGTCTTTTGAAAGTTCAAGATGAAGTTGGAAAGTATAGAAGAACTCATAAACTTGATCTTGATTTTTTAGATCTTGATGTGGGATTTCCAGATATTTATATAGAGACAATTGATGATATTGTTAAAGATTTAAAAACAGGAAGAGGATATAGTGATAGTCATCAATATAAAGTGGGTAATTTAGATTCAGATTTATATACTTATTTATATTTTGATGTTGATGATAAAAAATGGTTTTTTCTTCAAGATAAATCTAATTATGTAATAAATTTAAAACAATCTATTATAGATCATTATAAAAGACTACTTAATAGTTGGTTAGAAGATCCGGACGGATGGTTAGATGAAAAGGATATAAGAGAATTAAAAGAATATACAGAACTATTAATTAAACTAATTCAAAGATATTTATAACAGAAGAATTTAATTCTTCTGTTTTTTTTTTCTTCCCTTGAATCCCTCTTAAATGTAAAATTAAATAAGTTAGTTATGACAGATTATGAATTTTTCTTTAAAAAAACTAAAGAGAGCATAGAAGAATATATAAATAATTTAACAACTCTAAAATTTAAAGGTGTAAATTTTAAAAGTACTAAATCCTCTGAATATAAAGAGTTTCTCAAAAGTCTTTCATTAACGGATTCAGGAAAGATAGATAAATTTACAGTTCAACATATGAATAATAGTTTTGATAATTATTCATTTGAATTTTGGTTTTCTGAGGAATTAGGAGATGGAAATCATTCAATATATTCTGTGAAAATTGCTGAAGATTATAATGGTCTTATTGAACTTCGGGACCATCCGTTTCCAAAAAGTGAGCAGGACTATTACACAGTAACTCCATTTGCTTTATATCGTTATTATTATACCTTAAATTCTAGTAGTACTATTGCTTTAAGTGATTCTGAATCTATAGATGATATATTAAGAAAAATAAAAGCAAATTATTTTATATATAAAGATTATTTAGAAGAATGTAGGTATTTAATGGAATCTGGAGAAGCATTTAAAGTATTTAAGGACGTATTATCTTGTGATCCATTAATTATTGGGGGCTATTCATCACATTATTTTGTTTTTCTTGATCTAATTAATTCTATTGCAGTTACAGAAACATTAACTCAAAGAAGAATGTCATTAAAAGAGTTTTGGATTCTTTATGCATGGAAATATGATTGTCTTAAATCATTTGGATATACCGAGTGTCGTAAGCTTATACATCAGATTAAAAAAGTCTCTATTCCAGATCCAGAGGGATTTTGGAAGAGTGTAGATGCTCTCGTAGAAGAGAGAGGTAATAAGTTCAAGAAAACTAAAGATTTATATATTAAAGCTCAGAAACTTTTTGCAAAAGAATTTTTAGAACTTAAAGGTTCTATTGCAGCAAAGTTTGGAATAGATCCATCTTGGTTGGGAGAAAGAAAATACGACCCAGATACAGGGGAAGTTATAATTCCTAGAAACCTTCCATTAGATTTATCTATTCCTGCTAAAAAGAAAAACTTAAAGGATAGAGAGACATTTAAAGGAATGCTTGAAATTATTGAAAAACTTGAAAAAGAATTAAAAGATGAGTAAGATTAATTATGCTATTATTAGTGCAGAAGAGTATTTAAGAAATCTAGCAAAAGAGACAACAGTAGAGGATAATAAGAGATATGAACAACTTATTTTAGACCGAAGTAGCGAAGTATGCGATTTTCAATATAAAATAGGACATGTATTAGAGATAAAAGGGGAAAGACTTGTCTGTGATCTTTTTGAAAATGAGGAAGAAAATAAAGTATCAGGATTAAATTTATGGGGATATATAACTCATTTATATGGATCTGGACTTATATTAGTTGATATATTTTATATTCCCGCAGCTGAGTCATCTATAATAGATTTGGTTGAAAATTTATTAAACACTGTTTCATATGATTTTGATCATTCTGGGGATAATTTTGATATGTTAGGTAATTTGCAAATTACTGTTGAGTTTGATGAAGAGAGTAATTCCTGGATAGGATTAGATGAAGCCGAAATGTTTATACAAGAATTACCAAAAGTAGTTAAATCTAGTAAAGTAGTTAAAAAAATAATTGATAAATTTTTAAACAATGAATAATAATATTGTTTGGAAGAGAGATTTTAGGACTAGATTAAAGAAAGCTATTCAGGATTTTAAGAAAAGGAATCCAGAACCGCTTGATACTGTTTTATATAAAAAACAGTTAGATGATTTAGAATCTAGATGGCATCCAAAAGCTCAGTCAAAAACAGAACAAAGAATAGTAAGAAGAGAAATAGATAAACTTAAATTTAAACAAGAAGATCATGGGTAGAAAAATTGCAATCATAGGTGATAGAGAAAGACATGAAGAAGTTTTAGAAATCTTAGAACTTCTAGGTGGTAAAAAATTTAATCAAGTTGGTAATTGTGATACTGGATGTTATTTTATTGGTGAAAATAACGTTATTTCTCTTTGGCCGACATTAGATCAATCTATATTTAAAATCTTTTCAGTTAATGATTTTTGGAGAAATTTTCCATATAAATTAAAAGAGTCTGTTTTTTATGACGGAAAAGAAACTATAATAGAAGATCTTGAATGGGTGGCTGATGAGGAAGTTGTTTATTATGGATTAAGTAATTTTGCTTGTTATGTTGGACAAGAAGATTTAGTTTCCGTAGAAAAAGATGAGGTTGAAATTGATATGGCAAATGTTCTAACTGAAAGAGCTTCTAATATAGATTCCAAAGAAGAACCTTGTGAAGAAGATCTAGTAGATAAAGCCCTTGCTCCAGATCTACGAGGACAAGATTATTCTGGAAAAAGATATGGGTATAAGATCCCAAATGGATATGAGTTCGAAAAGATTGAAAAGGGTGAAATTATTCTCAAACCCATAGGTCCAGTAGTACCCACAACATTTGAAGAGTGTTGTAATGTGTTGGGAATTGTACCGAGTTCTTTGTTTAGGGAACATCATGAGAATATTCCATTAGCTTATGTAAGTAAAATGGACAATATTTATAAATTAATTATTTGTCAACATGCATACTGGAAAGTTTTATGCAATGATTACAAGCCTGGTATCGATTCTAAAGAGATTAGCGCTCATTGTTCTATATATGTTAATCCTCAACTCACTTTAATATTTCCATATATGTCAGTAATGGAACAATTCGAGAAGAATTTTAAGGATATAATTGAAAAACTTAAAAACCTGTAAATCTCTTATAATTGAAAAACGAAATCATTAATTTTATAAAAGTTAATTATCATGGAGAACAGAAGAATTATTTCATTAGATGAGGCATTTGAACAGGAATTTTTAAGTGATCTAATTTGTGATGAGTTTGAAGGGGTATTACATGAGCATGAATATGTTGATGAAATCCCCATGTCTGATGCTCTTGACACTTTTTTAAGAGAAGTATGTCATGAGACTGAAGATAATGTATTTTGCTCAGGCGAAGAATATGAAAGAATTAATGAAATCTGGTAAAAAAAAATTCAGAGGGGATAATCCCCTCTGAATTTTTCTCCCTTATTAGCCTTATATGTGAGAAATAATATTAATAAAAATAAATAAGAAAAATGGAAGCAAATAATGAAAGATTGTATTGTAATTACGAGAGTCATGACAATACGCGCGCTCGACGAGTTGAAATTATAAAAGAGCGAGTATATGGAGATGGGGGTAATATTTTAAAAGATTTACCACTAGAATCAGTAAATAGAAATTTAAGAAAAGATAATTTACGTCTTAAGTCTGATCTAGAAAAAATAGAAAAAGAAAAAGATGAATTAAAAAAGGATATTGAAAAATTAAATGAATATATTGATTTTTTAGAAAAAAGGAATTGTGAATTAGAGGAGAGAGCAAATATGTCTCCTGATGAACAAAAAGCCGAGATTGAAGAGAAATGCAGAAAATTAGAAGAAAAGTTAGCTAAGAGGACTAAGGAAGTCACTTCCCTGCAAAAGAAGTGTGGAAATTATAGAATCGAAGTGAACAAATTTCGAAAGCATTTTGAAAAAAGGAATAAAGAATCATGCTCATTAAGGGCTCAGGTAGAAATGCTCGAGACACAGAATAGAGTGAATTCATTAATAAATTATAAATATAAAAAAGAAAAAGAAAAAGATGGTAATGAGGATATATAAAGCCCATAAACTCATTTTATATGAAATGGGTTTATACAAAAATGAATTAAATTCAAAGATGAAAAAAGTATTGTGGAGTTTCGTATCTCCTATAATATATTTATTAGGTCTTATATGTAAATCATTATAATAATAGAGAAAAGGTGAAAGCCTTTTCTCTTTTTCTTTCCCTTTAATTCTTTATTAATGTAAAAATAGAATAAAATGGGAAAGTATTTAAAAATATTTACAGTAATATTAGTAGTAATTCAATTTATTAGTATATATTTTAGTGGCGTTCCACTATTTACAACATTATGTTTTTTATTTACTTCATATTGTTGTTTTTCGATGTTTTTTGTTGTATCAAAATATAAATATTTTATAATTCGAAATTATATAAGAGATCTTGATGAAAGTGAATTTAATATTGGATTTAGATTATTCTCTATGGCAAAAGTTATAGAGAAAAATATCAATGGTTTTTCCCATTATGTAGTATTAGGGGTTAGGTATGATGTTTCTAAGGATGCAAATGGAGGAATATTATATAATTCATCAATCCCAACAGATCAATTTCCATTATTTGCAAGTTTTGATATATTTATTTCTCCAGTTAATCCTGAAACATTTATCGTAAAAAATAAGGATAGACGTCCGAAATTAATTAAGAACATTTTTTCGAAAACTTATATCCATACTAGAAAGACAGAGAAAGAAAAAGATTCTCTTACAGAAGAGAATAAAGAATATATAACAAGCTTACCTATTCCATATATAGGAAATATTGATGTACATTATAACTTTACTGTATATTCAATACATAAAGATAGTTTGGATAAAGAATTATCAAATAAAATAAGAAAGGAAATAAAAAATTACATTACATCTAAAAAATTTTTAAAAGATGAATTTAATTACCCTAGGAATTGATGAAATTAAAAAAGATCAATTCAATGAAATAAAAAATATGAAAAGAGGTAATAAACCGTGGGGAGGTTTATGGACTTCTCCTATAGAAAGTGAATATGGATGGTATAATTTTGTAAAAGGGGAACATTATCGAGAAGAGTACTATTTAAATAAAATGACTCTTATTACTCTAAAATCTGATGCAAAGATCTATAAAATAGATAGTGTAGAAGATTTTGATTTATGCCCCCATATTCAAGAGCGGGTTCAAGAACAAGATCCTTTCTTTATTACGAGTCAGGATCAGAATACAATATTTAATAAATTTAAAAAAATTGATTTTGAAAAGTTATCTGAGGATTATGATGGCGTATGGATAACTGTAAAAGCTATAGTAAATTTAGAAAATAGACATCAAAATTTTATGGGAGATCTATATGGATGGGATGTAGAAACAGTATTATTATTTAATTTAAATTGTATTGAATCTTATGCTTGATTATTTTAATTTAGTAGCTGATGATTTTTTGAAGAATCTTGATAAATTAGAAGAAATAATAAATAATATATATGGACAAACAAATTAGTATTTTAGAATTAGAGAATATAAAAGATATTTATCTTTGTGGAGATATTCATGGGAAGTTTGCAGAACTTGTTAATAATATAGAAAGGTATGAAATAAAAGATTCTGCAATTATTATTTTAGGTGATTGTGGAATTGGTTTTGAAAAACCCGGGTATTATCCACATATCTACAAAAAGAAATTAGAAAAGAAATTAGAAAGAGGGAATAATATAATTTTATGTATTCGTGGTAATCATGATGACTCCCGTTTCTATGACGATCCAGAATTTATTTTAAATATTCCTAGATTAAAAACAGTTTGTAGTAATACATTAATAAAAGCTTTGGGATATAATATTTTATGTATTGGTGGAGCTATTTCTACAGATCGAGATGAAAGAATTGAATATAATAATACAAAAGTAAAACCAAAACATCCTTTATGTTATTGGGAAAATGAAAAAATAGATTATATTGATGATATCGAAGATATTCCTTGTAGAGTAGATGTAGTACTTACACATACTGCACCTATTTCTTTTGATCCACCATTACTTAGGAATGAGAATATGGATAAGGAACTGTGGGAAGATATTCTAGAGTCTAGAAATTATTTAGAAAGAATAAATTCTAGAATTAAACCAACAAGATGGTATTATGGACATTTTCATAAAAGCTATTCTGGATCTACAGGAAGTACAATATGGAGAGGATTAGCAGAAATGGAAATAGTACAATTACCAGAAAAAGAGAAAAATACTCTCGGATTTATTTCCGATGAAATTCTTATAAAAGATGAATAAAGATATAATTATACTCATAGTTTGTGATCCATAAATTTTAAAGTTAATTTTTCGGTTAGCCTAGTCGTGAGACTGGGCTAATTTTATTTAAAAATTGCGCTCTATTAGCTAGTAATACCTTATAATTGTGAATTATATTTATAAAAAAACTATAATATTATGATAGCTAATGGAATTTTATTTAAAGCTGAATTTGATATGTCAAAGTACAGCGATAGTGATATACTAAAACAATTTAATCCTACTAAATTATCAGCAATTTCTGAAGATATTCAGGCAACTGAATCAGTTAGGGTTTTAAAAGAAACAACAATAGGTGATGATGTAAAAATCGTTGCTTATAAAAGTAAAAATTCTTTTGCATTAAATCAAATTATTGATTCTTCTAAGTATATGGAAATGGCTGCGCCAAGATTATTAAAGGTCGTAGAAGTTAGTCCTGAATATTTCTTGGTTGCTTACCCTTATTATAGAACTTCAGTTGAAATTGAGACAGGTAATGATAATCCAGATATTGATTTTGATTTTTTATCAGAAGAAGATCAAGATAAAATTGAGTTGAGTAATAAAATTGAAGATACTGTAAAAGAATTAGCAAGAGTTACTATGTATTTTATTCATGAGAATGATGATCCAAAAATTATTCAAGAGAAAATTAGTGATTATGTATCTCTCTGTTTTAAGTTTACTCAGCCTGATCAAGAAATCGTAAATATGGATGATATTTCCAAAGATTTAGAAGAAAAATTAAAATCATTACTTTATGTTGAAAGGGAAGATCTTAAAAGAAAAGATAAAGGTAATGAAGATGAGGAAGAATAGTTTATAAATTTACTTAATACTAAAATTATGATTCAAAAAATTCAAAAATTAGAAGAAGTAAAGAAGAAATTAAAAGAAGATTTTGTAGGAATTGACTCAGTAATTGATAGAGTTATTTCTTCAATTAGTCCTTGGTATTTGACTCCAGAAGTAATTGAGAGACCATTAGTAGTTTCTCTTTGGGGTCTTACTGGAACCGGAAAAACTAGTTTAGTTAGAAAATTAGTAGAATATCTAAATCTCTCAGAACGATTAGTTTATTTTGATTGTGGAGAACATGATAAAGACTCTGGATCTACTATTACAGATATTATTGATCAGCAGTTTGGAGAAGAGGATTTTCTTGGTGGACCAGTTAAAGATATTATTTTCGTATTTGATGAATTTCAATGCGCTCGTACGTTAAATATGCACGGAGAAGAAGAGAGTAAGGCTAATCTTCGTGCTGTGTGGAGTATAATGGATTCTGGTATTCTTAATATAAATGAATATCGATATGAAGTAACTAAGTTTTCTAATTTCGTAGATGACTTAGAACAATTCTGTAAAGAAAATCCAGGAGTTTCTATCAAAGATGGTTATTATAATAAACAATTTATTCCAATAGTAAAACAAGTATTGGGACTGTTTCATTATGATACTCGTTATGAAATGGAAACGGCTGATGATTCAGATACTGTAGATAAGTTGGAAATATTACCAACTTATTTGAAGAGAACTTTTGTAGGTTATCTTAATAAATATGAATCAGGGTACGGATTTGATATGTATAAAAAATATATATCTTGTACAGATCTTGGTGATGCCTTTGAAATTCTTAAGAAAGCATGTAAAATTATTAAGGAGCCAAAGAAAATCGATTGTTCTAAGGGATTGGTTTTTGTTTTAGGAAATCTCGACGAAGCATATGGTATTCATGATGATATTTCTCCAGATGTAGAAGCTGATATGTTTAGATCTATTACTGAAGATATTGGTATTACAGAAGTAAAGACAGCTCTTCAGGAAAGATTTAGAAATGAACAGATTGGTAGATTCGGAAATAATATTATTACCTACCCATCATTAAGCAAGAAAAATTTTCAAGAAATTATTGATAAAGAGATTACTAGAATTTTTGATAAGTTTAAACCTATATCGGGAATTTCAGAAATTAAAGTAGGTAATAATTTTAAAGATCTTATCTACGCTGAGGGAGTATTTCCAGTTCAAGGAGTACGTCCTGTTTTAAGCACTATCGGAAATCTTTTAACATCTAGATTATCTGTTATTGTTCGAGAAAAACCAGATAATACAGAAAGCACTTTGATTGATACGAAGTCAAAGAATTTTGATAAAGATGTTGTCGAAATCTTTATTACATTCTATGATAAATCAGGTAAGGTTCTTAAGGAGGTAAAGGAAAAAGAAGATCTGAGCTTAGGTAAGCTCAGAAATGTAGATAATTGTGGACGTATTGCTGCACAGGCTGTTCATGAGGCATCTCACTCAGTTGTATATCTTAAAACAACTAATCGTTTTCCATCTTCTATTGTAGCAGTATCTAGTATGGGAGGTGGAGTAATGTATCAGGATCATAAAAAGTTCTCAGATATTACTTCACGAGAAGAAGTTGATGGTAGTATTATGACAGGTCTTGCAGGATATCTTGGTGAAAAGTTATTCTTTGAACCAGAAAAATGTCTTATGGGATCTAGTAGTGATATTAGAGAAGCTTGGGAAGAATTAAGTCAAGCATTTTATCAAGGTGGTTATGTTTATCCAATGTTATTCTCATCTTCAGTAGGTGAAGTTGATAATACCGGAAAACCATTTGGTCTTCTTGATGAAACTTTAAGTATTTTCAAAGAAGATGGAATTCGTGGAATGCTTAAGAAAAAGTTTGATGAATTAACTGAAGCAACTAATAAAGTTCTTGAAGATGAAAAAGAATTGATTAGACAAATGGCTTTGTATTTAGTAAAAAATAGAACAATGTCAGTTGCAACGTTTAAGAATTATATTAAGAAATATTCTAAGACAATGACACTCGAAAAAATTAAAAAGTCAGAAAAGACTCTTAATGATTATTATATGAATGTATTGTTAGGAGAATAAAAAAAAACTTAGAGAGCGGCAAATGCCGCTCTCTTTTACATCTCTTCATCAATACATCCATTTTGAATATATTCTATTTGATATTGTTTTTCTAGCTCTTCTCGCTGCTCTTCGCAGCTGTTTAGCATTAATGTGAACGAGATCATCCCGATTATAATCCACATCAAATTCCATATTAAAATCTTAAATGTTTTCATAATATCTTTACTTTATTTTGTTTATATCCTTGTTTTACATATATAAGGCTATTATTGTGATTTTAGAAGGAAAAAATAGCCCGCGTCCTCACGACGCGGGGTTCTTTCATCCTAACACTATAGGATTTTAATTAACAAAAATTATGCAATAAAAAAATCAAAAAATTTTCTTTATATATAAGGTTATTATTCTTTTTTAGACGGTGTTAAAAAAATAAACTCAGATCTAATGATCTGAGTACACGATTGAATTCGAAGCTGATTATTTATTTGTTATTTTTTTTTGTTAACCGTGTCTAAGGTTGGTATAGATAAATCTATACGCCCGTACTCCCCTTTAGATCTCTTTGATATATCCCAATCATTGTTTTCTTCCGGATCGCTCGGTTTTAGCTTCACAATCTTTAGTGCTAGTGGTCTAGTGTCCCGCGTAGAGGGACCGAGTTTTACACACTAGTATGATATTTAGAATATGGGATTCGAACCCATGACCTCTCCCAATTACTTATCTGTATATATTTTCATTGTAGTGTTCTACCAACTAAACTAATTCTATTTATCACACTTATAAGGTTTTAATAGGGAAATTAGGAGGAGAGTTTTTATTGCTATTCTATCCCCTTTTTTATTATTATTGTGTTATTTTTCTATTATATGTAAATATAAAAGAAGAATAGATATGTTAGTAGATGAATTAATTGAAAAAGCATTTTCAATGGGTTATGAATATGCTTTAGAAGAACAAAAAGAGTTTGGTAAACTTGATTTAGAATTATCTAAAAAATCGTTTCCTGAATATGCAAAGTTTGTAGGCAATGATCCAGCAAAAATGAAAAAATTTTTAAGAGAAAAGAGAGCTATGATTCTTAGCGGTGAACATCATAATGCACACCATGGTTTAGATGATTTAAAAGCTCTTAAGAAACTTAATCCAAAAGAAGCTATTCAAGCTGTAAATCAAAAGATTACTAATAAGGCAATTAAATTAGCTAAAAAATCTGGAAAAGCAATTCGTTTAGGTGGTGGATTTGCAACAATTGATTAATATTAAAATAAGAAGGGATTTATAACCCCTTCTTATTTTATTTTCTTTATTTAAACTTTATATTTAGTTAAAAATAGAATATTATGGCTGTATATAAAATTAAGAGATTTAGTTTATTTTCTGGCTTATTTGGTAATAAGCCAAAAGAAGTAGAAAATAAAACATTTGTTGTTGATATGTCAGATCTTGAAAATGTAAGTAATATAAATGGTGTATATAAAATATATCCAGATCTGAAAATTATTAAAAATTTTATAAATAATTATAAACTTATTTCAAGTTTTAATCGATTGCTCGACGATTATCGTATTATGGTAGATTGTTGTGCACTAGAATCCGGATTGGCTGAAGATGATCCAATTGAACATATTGAATATTATAGAATACATTATAACTCAAATGAAATTATTCTAGCTTTAAATGGTTTTGATGAAGATTTATTTTATCATACAAGACTAAAAGTTTTCTTTAAAATGAATAACTGGGATAAGAGAAAATATTCAAAAATTCTATCCTCTGACTCATTAATCTTATCTTCAAAAATTAGTTTAAGTAACTTTATTAAAGAAATTCATCAAGGTTATGAATATGCTTTTGAAGAAGAAGAATTAGAAGGGGATCTTCCAGAAAAAGAATTAAAAGAGGCTTTAGATCTTTGGAATAAAGTTAAAAGAATTAATTAAGTTTAATATTATATCTTCATGAGAAGTTGATTATTCAGGAAAAAGTATTTAGTACCTGAAGTATTAAAAATTTATAATAAAAAAATAAAGAAGGGCTAAACCCTTCTTTATTTTTATTCACCTTCATCTGTTGACTTTATATTAATCACTGGTTTAATCATCCATAAAACATTACAAGTTTCTTTGATATGTTCAAGAATAATATCCATATCTTTATAAGCCATAGGGGATTCATCAATCGTATTCTTACAAACGGATGTTGTGTAGATACCTTCCATTGATTCTTTGAATTTTTCTAAATCTATTTCCTGTTTTGCTTTAGATCTAGACATAATTCTTCCTGCACCATGTGGAGCAGAACAGTTCCAATCTTCATTTGACTTTCCTTCACAAATAGCTAAACCATCTCTCATATTGAATGGAATAATCATTCTTTCTCCTTCATAAGATCTGATAGCTCCTTTTCTAATTATATGATCACCTGAAATATCAATATAATTATGAATGCTCTGAATTGTATCTACTACCTTAGCATTATTTATTTTTCTCATAATTTCAAGAATTTTATTACAGATAAGTTTATGATTATATTTTGCATAAGCCTGTGCAATAATCATATCTGTAATATACCCTTTCATATTTTCACCAGTCAAATAACCATTTGAAGATACTTTAGATTTAAACTCTTCTTTTAATTTTTCAATTTCTTTAGGGAGATCTTTTTTATTTTTAATTTTCTTTTTTAAATCTTCAATTGATTCTTTAAGAAGTTTATGGTCAATTTGTCCAGATGAGGCACGCTTTTCCCAATAACGACATACTTTATTTCCAAAATTTCTAGAACCACAATGAACAGTAAAAGCATATTTACCATTATCCCAATCACCAATTTCAATAAAATGATTGCCACCACCGAGAGAACATAGTGATTTATA
>JAEIGA010007710.1_pt1 | contig 16322 bp, 12 predicted proteins | sample 9270691 | NCBI WGS metagenome assembly JAEIGA01 (sample SAMN17057246, study PRJNA624740) | gut metagenome | biome: biome; isolation source: fecal sample | host: Bos grunniens | place: China: Xizang | collected 2019
CTGTTCACGTCCCGCTTTCAATCGAGGCTCAGATGGAATCCAAGCTTATGATGCTTGCCTCCACCTCAATTTTCTCACCAGCCTCGGGCAAGTCGGTTATGACTCCTACACAGGACGTCTGCCTTGGACTTTACTTCCTTACAGTTTCTTCACAGCAGGATAAGCTTGCCGGTAAGATTGCTGGTAAGACGGATTGCTCAGGCGAGCATTTGCCGTTGTTTAATGATATTGCCGAGGTTGAATTCGGTATCGCTGAAGGTGCTATTTCGTACCATACGCGTATCCGCTATCGCAACCCTGACTATGGTACGACAGGACGCCCTTACGGTGTGACTGACAAGCGTACTATTGAGACAACGGCTGGTCGCGTTATTTTCAACAATGTCTGGCCTGAAGGTATGGGCTTTTGGAATGACAAGTGCTCCAAGTCAACCATTGGCAAGCTCATTCTCGACTGCCATAAGGTCGCTGGACACGATGTCACCGTAGAGGCTATTGACAACCTCAAGTCGCTCGGCTACCAGTTTGCTACCATCTCTGGTGCATCGATGGGTCTTAAGGATATGATTCGTCCTGCCGACAAGGATGCCGAAATCGAGAAGGCCCGCAAGGAAGCTGAGAAGGTTCAGATGCAGTTCCAGCACGGTATTATTACCGATGGCGAACGTCACAATAAGATTGTCGATATTTGGTCGGCTACCACAGAGAAGGTTGGCGACGAGCTTTACAAGACAATTGACAAGAACATCTCGCCTGAGAACAAGAACCCGACCGAACTTAACCCAGTGTATATGTTCGTTGACTCAAAGGCTCGTGGTTCGAAGCTTCAGATTCGTCAGCTTGCTGGTATGCGTGGTCTTATGGCCAATCCGTCCGGTGATATTATCGAACGTCCAATTACCGCTTCCTTCCGTGAAGGTCTTTCGGTTCTTGAATACTTTATTTCATCACACGGCGCCCGTAAGGGTCTTGCTGATACTGCTCTTAAGACCGCTGACGCCGGTTACCTTACGCGTAAGCTTGTCGACGTTTCGCAGGATGTTATCATTACGCAGGAAGACTGCAACACCGTCAATGGTATTGAGGTCGAGGCTGTTGTCGAGGGCGACGAAGTCAAGATTTCGCTTGGCGAGCGTGTCCTTGGACGTACGGCTTTGTATGAGGTACGCAATCCCAAGACAGACGAAGTTATTGTCCGAGCAAATGACGAAATCAACGAGGAAGCTTGCGCATTGATCAATAAGTGCGGCGTTGAAAAGATTTGGATTCGCTCTGGTCTTACTTGTGACGCTGAACATGGAATGTGCGCTAAGTGCTATGGTCGTGACCTTTCCACTGGCCGTCAGGTTGAAATCGGAACAGCCGTTGGTATTATTGCCGCGCAGTCCATTGGCGAGCCTGGTACTCAGCTTACGATGCGTACGTTCCACATCGGTGGTACAGCATCTGCAACAGCCAAGGTTCCTGAGATTATTCTTAAGAACGAAGGTATTGCAAAGCTTGTTGATGTGCGTAAGGTGCGCAACGAAGAAGGCAATGAAGTCGTGCTTAACAAGAGCGGCTCACTTGAGATTCATTCAACAAGCGGCAGCAAGCTTGATACATATCAGCTTCAAATGGGTACCACGCTTCTTATCAGCGATGGCGATGTCGTCAAGAAAGGTCAGAAGGTTGCCGTTTGGGATCCTCACTCGGTGCCTGTCCTTTCGGAGGCTGCAGGTACGATTCAATTTGTCGACTTCGAAGAAGATGTCAGCGTAAAGACAGAAATCGATCGTACAACAGGAGCTAAGACGCTCGTGGTTATGGATACGCGCGATTCCAACCTCCATCCCCGAATTGAAATCCGCGGCATGAAGGATGGTAAAGACGATCAGCAACTTGACTCGCATGACATTCCTACCGGCGCTATCGTGATGGTTCGCGACGGTATGAAGGCTACGGCAGGTATGCTTCTTGCAAAAACTCCTCGTGAGGCTGCAAAGACCCGCGATATTACAGGCGGTCTTCCGCGCGTTGCCGAACTCTTTGAGGCTCGTCAGCCCAAGGATGCGGCTGAAATTGCAAAGATTGACGGTAAGATTAAGCTGGGCAACAATGTCCGCGGTAAGCGTTGCATAACTGTTACTGACGATATTACAGGTCTTAAAGAAGAGCACCTTATCCCAATGGGTAAGCAGATTGTTGTCTTCAACGGCGACGAGGTTAAGAAGGGTCAGCAGCTTACTGAAGGCCCCGTTATTCCTCAGGAAATTCTTGAGGTTTCGGGTCCTCAGGAACTTGAAAAGTATCTTGTTAACGAAGTTCAGCAGGTTTATCGTCTCCAGGGCGTGGAAATTAACGATAAGCACATCGAAATTATCGTACGCCAGATGCTTCGCAAGGTCAGCATCACCAATCCCGGTGACACGGACTTCCTCTGGGGTGAACAGGTTTCGCGTCAGACCTTCCTTCGTGTCAACGAACAGATGATGATGTCTGGTCGTCGTCCCGCTGAAGCTCAGCCTGCGCTTCTCGGTATTACAAAGGCTGCTCTCGAGACTGATTCGTTTATCTCTTCAGCATCCTTCCAGGATACTACGCGTGTTCTGACAGAGGCGGCTACTATGGGTCGTGTCGACGAATTGCGCGGCTTCAAGGAAAACGTTATTCTTGGCCACCTTATTCCTGGCGGTACGGGCTTCCCGCTTCACCGTCACATCAAGGTTGTTCCGCTTTGCGATACTATTTCCGACGAGGAGATGGATCAGTTGCGCGAGGAGCAGCGTAAGCGTCATGAGGCTCTCTATGGTATTCCTACCTCGGGTATTCCTGGCGAGGAAAATGACGACGAGGATGATCTTCAGGAGCCTGTTCTCATTCACGATAATGGCGACAATTCCGTTGATGGAGTCGATATCCCCATGTCGGATGATTTTGGAGTTCTTGACGGCGGTGATGATTTGCTCAGCTAAGGTTGATGCAACCCAACAAAGAGGGCGCGGTTTGACCGCGCCTTTTTTTGTTTGGTATAATAAGTTTCATGGATAATGAATGTATTTTTTGCGCGATCGGCGCTGGGAAAATTCCCTCGTTTAAGATTTACGAGGACGATATTTCGTTGGCATATCTTGATATTAATCCATTTTCGTTTGGGCATACGCTTGTAATCCCAAAGGCTCATTCTCAAGGTCTTGTTGATACCCCTGATGAGATGCTCAAAGAGTTGATTTTGCGTGTTAAAAAGATTGCTTCTCATATTAAAGCAACATTGCCTTGTGATGGTTTTAACATATTGCAAAACAATGGTGCGGCGGCTGGGCAGACGGTAAACCACATACATTTTCACATTATCCCGCGACTCAACGGCTCAAATGTTTCATTTACTGGGCAAAAGGGTGATATGGATTCTCTCAAGGCGCTTGCGGAACGTTTAAGCATGTCTTAAGAGATGACCCCAGCAGCCTTTATAGACAATCCCGCGTGGGCTGATATCTTTCCTGAATATAAGGACGGTGTTCTCAAGCGTCATCTTCCTACCCATGATGACTCCTCAATTATTGATGTAGAGAGTGCTGTTTCACACCTGTCGGCGGGTGGCACATTAGGGCGAATGAACGGCTATGAGGAACGTCCTGGCCAACTCGACATGCTTCGCAATGTCGTTGAGGCGTTCAATACCCGCGAACATTTACTGGTAGAGGCTGGGACTGGCGTTGGTAAGTCGCTTGCATATTTAGTTCCGAGTATATTGTGGGCGTGGACAAATGATACCACTGTGGTGGTTTCTACGGCAACGCGTAACCTTCAGGGCCAACTTCTCCGTTCGGATATTCCCCGGGCGGTTTCAGTGCTGGGAGAAAATGCCTCTAAATTTAAGGTAGCACTCTTAAAGGGCCGATCTAATTATCTTTGCTTGAGAGCGCTTGGAGATTTTTTTGGGCCAGGCTATTGGACGATGAGCAAAGAGGAACAGGAAGAAATGCCTCATTTCATTGAATGGCTCAAGACAACAAAAGATGGAGATCTTGATACATATAGCGGACTACCGCGCTCAATTCTGTCGTGTCAAAGCGAGGAATGCAGTGTAAGGCGTTGCCCGTATTATTCGCGTTGCTTTGTATATCGTGCCCGTAAAGAGGCGGCGAAGGCTCACCTTGTTGTAGTAAATCATTCACTTGTCCTTGCTGAAGCGCTTGGCGACTCTGGTCAGCTTTTGCCCGCTTTTGGTAGGCTTGTGTTTGATGAAGCTCATAACCTTGAGTCGATAGCTACTGATTGCCTAAGCCGTGAATTCTCGTTTGAGGTGCTATCAAGGATTTTCAACAGATTAGTAAGAAGCGGTAGGCGTAAACGTTCTAAACACGCAGCTGGCGTGCTTTCGTCGTTAGAGCGTCAGGTTGCCCGAGGGGCAATCTCCGATTCAAATCTGCGTGATGAAGTCCTTAAGATTGCAGCAGAGCTTCCGCGCGCGACAGTTCGTGTTTTCAATGCGTTTGAGCGAGTTGTCTTGTCTGCGTCAGGTATGCTTGATTTTATAAAAGCGTCCGATAGGATTCGCTATCGCACCTGTAATGGAATACGGCAATATTGCGTTAAGGGTTTGTTTAAAGATTGTGAATCTGACAAATGGAACGAGGAGGAATTTCAATCTCTACGTGACAAATTTGAAGGAGAACTGGCGTCTATAATAAAGCTTCTTCATTTATTACGCGATACAATAGAATTGTCTACCTTGGACGGGGAAGTTAACTGTTTGTCGGATTTGGCTATGCAATTCGGCGCAATCGCCGAGAGCATAGTCAGTTTTGCAAATGATGCGAATTTTGTGCTTTCTGCTAAGCGCGATGATTATGCCTATTGGATTGAGAAAGTACGTCATGATGGAGTTAAGTCTACGGTTCGCCTTATAGGAGCGCCATTGTGCGTTGGCGAATATTTACATAAACTCATATATGACGTTAAGGATTCTGTTGTGCTCTCATCGGCTACTTTGCGGGTAGGCAACGATTTCAAGTATATGGCAAAGCGGCTTGGGTGTAAGGAGCGTTTTCGTGCGCACATCGCCTCATCGCCATTTGATTATTTGCGGCAGACTAAGGTTTTTGCGCCCGATTTTCTCCCGGATCCGTCTGTAGATATAGGTCCTTACTCGGATAAGCTTGCAAGTTTTCTTAAAGATCTTTTTGTCGCTACTAAAGGTCGCGCGTTAGTTCTGTTCACTAGTTACGAGATGATGAATGCAGTCGCCTCGTCATTGCGCGCTGAGTTGGAATGTAATGGAATTGAGCTTATTGTTCAGGGCGAAGGCGTCTCGCGCGAGATTATGACGCAGCGCTTACGCAATGCAGAGTCTGAGCGTGGGACCGTACTTTTCGGGGCACATTCGTTTTGGGAGGGTGTCGATGTCTCCGGCGAGGCGCTTTCGTGTGTGGTTATAACGAGATTGCCGTTTGCGCAAGTTGGCGACCCGATTATTGAGGCTCGTGCCGATAAAATTGATCGCGACGGCGGCAGTTCCTTTAGGGATTACGCGCTTCCTGAGGCTGTTATAAAGTTTAGGCAGGGTTTTGGTAGACTTATCCGCTCAAAGCGCGACAGGGGTGTCGTTGTGGTTACAGACCCGAGAATAGTTACAAAGAATTACGGTGCCATATTTAGGCGATCTATACCATCAAGTGTACATACCGTTACGGATATGAATGACCTTATATGGCGAGTTTCAGACTTTTTGAAGGAGTTTAATCATGGTTAATTCGAGAAGGGCGGCGGCATTTGCAATGGCCCGATGGCTTGTTACAAAGGATTTTCCGGCAGATTTATTGCCCCGTGCCGAGGGCAGGGCATTAGCGCAGGATATCCTTTATACGACAATTAGGCGCCTGCGTCCCCTCAGGAAAGTTTTAGGCGAGCTTCTCGCGCAATGGCCTAAAGGCGAACTTGAGGCATTGCTGTACATTGGCGCGGCGCAGATTTTGTATATGCCGTCAATACCAGACTTTGCCGCTGTCAATGAAACTGTAAATGCAGCGAAGATTTCGGGTAATCAAGGTGTTGTTAAAGTTGTTAATGCCGTTTTGCGTAATTTGCTTAGACGCCGTAGCGAGTTTGAAAGAATGCTTGCGGAGAGTCCAATTGAATTACGCGAAAGTTTTCCCGGGGCGATTGTGAAGCGTTGGATTGACAGATTCGGCGAACAAGGAGCCGCAGAGCTTGCTGTGTGGCACAATGAACCAGCGGAGACATTTCTCGCCTATCCAGATGGCAATTTTGTCGTTCTACCGCGCGGAACAAAGGTCGAGGATGTCGAAGGTTTTTCGCAAGGTGCATTTATAGTCCAAGATCCTGCCACTCGCCATGCCATTGAATTGTTGGATATTCAAAGCGGGGAGGAACTTTTCGACGCGTGTGCAGCACCTGGTGGAAAGTCTATACAGGCGGCTTGGCGAGGTGCAAAAGTTGTTGCTTGTGAGATAAATCCTAAAAGGCGCCGTAGATTAGAGGAGAATATCCGCCGTACAGGTGTTGATGTTCGTGTCATTTCCGAATTTGACAACGCTCAATACGGCAAGGTTCTTGTTGATGCTCCATGTTCCAACACTGGAGTCTTTAGGCGCAGGCCCGATGCTCGCTGGAATTGGAGCGAAGAGAAACTCAGCCAGCTTGTTCGTCTACAGTCGGAGATTCTTGATGCATGTGCTCGTCGAGTCGCTCCTAATGGGCGCTTGGTATATTCTACTTGTTCAAACGAGGCTGACGAAAATGCTATGCAAGTCGAGGCATTTCTTTTGCGTCACCCAGAGTTTGAGTTTATAGAGGCGGTAGAGTCAGTGCCGTTTCAGACGCAATGTGACGGGGCCTTTGCTGCAGCATTACGCAGGCGTTAAGACTTTATAAGGCAATGAAAATCGTGGTCGGGATAAAATTCGCGCCTTGGTAAAGCGGTATAATATTAAAAAAAAATATGGTATAATAAACAAATATGGAATTTGAAAATACAATTGGTCTTGAAACACATGTTCAGCTCAAGACCCAGACCAAGATGTTCTGCTCGTGCCGTCTTAAAACAGGGTGCGAGTCAAATGTTAATGTATGCCCCGTTTGTTTAGGATATCCAGGGGCGCTTCCCGTAATGAACAAGCAGGCCGTTAAACTTACGGTTATGAGCGGGCTAATGCTTGGGTGCGAGATTAATCGCCATGCCACTTTCGATAGAAAGAATTATTTTTATCCCGACATGGCCAAAGACTACCAAATATCGGAAAACGGCAGTCCCTTATGCATTGGCGGCGGAGTTGAGATAACAACTGCCGATGGTAGCAAGAAATTTATCAGGATAAATCATATCCATCTTGAAGAAGATGCTGCTAAAATTAATCATTATGCATCTACATCAGGGGTAGACTTTAACCGCGGCGGGACTCCGCTTATGGAAATTGTCTCTGAGCCCGATATCTCATCTGCGGACGAGGCTATCGCGTATTTAACTGCGTTAAAAGAAATGTTAGTTTACGCCGGCGTTTCAGATTGCAATCTTGAAGAAGGCAATATGCGTAGCGATGTGAATATTTCGATTCGTCCTAAGGGTTCTACGACGCTTGGCACTAAAGTAGAGATTAAAAACATGAACTCCTTTAGTGGAATTCATGCCGCACTTCTTTACGAAGCGCGCCGTCAGCGCGAGTGTGTTATTCGTTCCGTGCCGATTGTCCAGGAGACGCGCCGTTGGGATGCCGACGCTATGGAGACGTCTTCAATGCGCAACAAGGAAAACGCGCACGATTATCGTTACTTCCCCGAGCCCGATCTTGTGCCTGTTGAGCTTTCTGAGGAGCAGATAGCAGAGTGGAAGGCTCTTCTTCCTGAGAACCCCGATCTTCGCCGCGCACGTATGGTTGAAGAGTATGGAATAGCCGAGTACGATGCTGAAGTGCTTTCTCAGCACAAGGCAAATGCCGATTACTTTGAATCAGCGGCCAAGGGTCTTGATAAAAAGACGGCTAAAATGTTGTGCAATCTTTTTATGTCCGATGTTATGGCTCTTATGAATGCATCGGGCAAGACTGTAGAAGAGTGTGCAATGACGCCGCAAGCGCTTGCTTCGCTTGTTAAACTCGCTGCAGCGGGTACTATTAACGGCCCAACGCTTAAGGAGTTGCTCCCTGAAATTTTTGAGAGCGGCGGTGATCCGGATGCTATTGTAAAAGAACGCGGCCTTGGTGCTCTCAGCGACATGTCGGCGTTAGAGGCCTTTGTTGATCAGGCTATTGCCGCCAATCCGGGCCCCGTACAAGATTTCAAGAATGGCAAAAAGGCAGCCGCGGGATTTTTTGTAGGTCAGGTTATGAAACTTTCCAAGGGCAAGGCGGATCCTAAAATAGTAGGTGGCATTGTCGCTAAGAAACTTTCCTCACTATGAAAAAGATTGCCTCTATTGCTCTTTTTGCTCTTCTTTTTGCCGGGTGCAACAGTTTTATAACTCAGCAGACGAGTAGCTTTATTGACGACGAAGGTAATATGATTACTGTTCGTTATGGGCAGCTCGAAAAGCCGCGCAAGACAGAGTTTATCTCACCAGTCAACGGCAAGACGCTCGATATGTCTTCGCGACTGGCAGTAGATATCATATTGCCCGATGGAGGAACATTTATGGGGTATCAGTGTTTGAATATGCTTCGCACTGGTACAATGTACAAGTCTTCCGACGGAAAGTGGTTGTACCATGCAAATGGCGCCTCTTGCTCGATTTATCTTATTAATGAGCGTGAGGACGATTATCTTCTTGTTTTTAACGGTATTTTAAGCGAAGGCAAACGCTAATTTTGAAATGAATCCTCTTGATAATATTTATGTAGTTTTAGTCGGAACGCTTTATACGGGCAATGTTGGATCTGCGTGCCGCGCGATGGCGAATATGGGCATACGCAAATTGCGCTTAGCTGCTCCGAATTTACAGAATTCATGGGACGAAGGCGAGCGTCTTGCTGTTCATGCTACCGATATTATGAATGCCCGCGAGGAGTTCGCGACATTTGAGGAGGCTGTTGCCGATTGTATTGCCGTAGTGGGTACTACTGCGCGTGAAGGGCTTTATCGTCAACATGTAAAAGCTCCGCGTGACTGTGCAGCGGACATACTTTCACTTGCAACGCAGGGTAAGGTCGCGATTGTGTTTGGGCGCGAGGATAAAGGGCTTTTGAACGAAGAAGTCGCCCAATGCACCCACCTTGTGCGTATTCCTGTAGATGCTGGCTATACGTCGATAAATCTTTCTCAGGCAGTTCTTATTACGTGCTATGAGTTGTTTACCGCATCAGGTAAGTATGAGATGCCGCATGAGAAGGCTCCGCCCGCCGTTCAGGCGCAAAAAATGCAGCTTATGAAAAATTGGGCTGCGATGCTTTGTAGAATAGGTTTTATGAAGAGTGAACAGACCGAGCATTTTATGCAGGGTTTTCACAGAGTTTTTTCACGCGGTGTTTATTCTCGCGACGACGCTGCGTTGTTGTTAGGTGTGGCTCGGCAGGCGATATGGGCTGCGGAGAAAGCGATAGAAGGCGAGACTTCAGAGGAGAAGAATAATGGATAAGTTGGCGTATCTTGCTAGGCGTCTAATGCTCATAGTTCCAACTTTTATTGGAATTACAATTGTCTGTTTTAGTTTGACCCGCTTTCTGCCTGGCGGACCAGTTGAAATGAAGCTTTTGAGAATGCGTGGTATCGGCACTGGCGGCGGTGAGGTGGCTTCCGCACAGTCTTCTACTGGTAATGTTACGGAAGAGCAGCGTAAGCAACTTGAGAAGCAATATGGATTTGACAAACCTATTTACGAGCAGTATTGGAATTGGCTTGTAGTTAATAAAATGGGTATGAATCTTCCGTCATACGATTATCCAAACAAGACAGCTTGGCAGCTTATCAAAAGCCGCATTCCGATTTCAGTATGGTTTGGTATTACGGCATTTATCCTTACATATATGATTTGTATACCGCTTGGCATTGCAAAGGCGTTGAAACATCGGCAAATGTTTGATGCGTTTTCAAGCTTTGTTGTTTTTATCGCATATGCAATCCCAAGTTTTGCTCTTGGTATGGCATTTAAGGCTTTGTTCTGCGGAACAGTTGAGGGGATGTGGGATGTGTTCCCGCTTGGTGGAGTTTCAAGCGACTTTGATTCACCGCCTGAGTTTGGCACATGGCTTGCCGATCGTGCATGGCATATGGTGCTTCCAGTGTGTTGCTATGTTTCGAGTTCATTTGCTATGTTAACACTCTTGATGAAGAACTCGCTACTTGATCAGATTTCCGCCGATTATATCCGCACGGTAATCGCCAAAGGCGCAACTCGCCGCCGTGCAATTTGGGGTCACGCATTTCGCAATGCACTTATTCCAATTGCAACGGGTTTAGGGCCGATGATTAGCCTCCTGTTTGCTGGATCAATCATTATTGAGTCAATTTTTGAGATTCCCGGCATGGGGCGCCTTTCGTGGGACGCGTTGATCGGCCGTGACTATTCGGTGTTTCTCGCGCTTTTGTCGTTAACGGCGAGTTTTCAGCTGATTGGGCATTTGATATCTGATATTTTGTATATGATAATTGACCCCAGAATTGATTTTTCGAGGAAGTAAGCGATGTTTTCACCATTAACACAGAAAAGATTTCGTGCGTTTAAGCGCATTAAACGCGCATGGTACTCTTTGATTGCTCTTTGCGTTATTTATATATTCTGTCAATGCGCGAGTATATTTTTACCTCTTGGCAAGCCCATACCTTCTGCCGAACTTGAAAAGTACCGCAAGGCGGAAGTTGAGAAAATCTACGATGTTACAACAGCGCGCTTTAGCATTGGAGATGATGGTGAGGTCTTTGCGTTTGAAGGCCCTATCGAGGTTAGGCGTGTCATTGAGACTTCGTCGAATATTGAAACTACGCTCAAAGGCGGCCTTGAAGATAAATACAATATCAAAAAAACCAAGCGTGAAGGGTATACTCGATACTTTCTTGAGCCTAAAGAGGAGCTTAGCGTAACGAGAGTGGCGCATCCTCCGGCAGCGGTAAGCTTCCCGTTCCCGCCATGCTTTGCTCATCCTTTTGGATTGGATCACGGAGGCCGCGATGTATTCAGGCTTGTTATCCACGGTATGAGAATCGCACTTAACTTCGGAGTTCTTCTTGCTTTCTCTGGTATGCTTGTCGGGCTTGTGTTCGGTGCGATTGAGGGCTATTTTGGCGGCGTAACAGATATTGTCTGTCAGCGTTTTACGGAGATTTGGAGTGCTATTCCATTCTTGTACGTAATGATTTTCATCGGCTCTACGATAGGTCGCAACTTTGGCATCTTGCTTGCTTGTTATGCTATTTTTAACTGGATTACGGTTTCCTATTATGTTCGAGCAGAGTTTTTCAGATTGCGTTCTCGCACTTTTGTGGAGGTAGCAAAGTGTCAGGGCTTTTCTCCTGCGAGAATTATTTTTGGGCATATCTTGCCTAATGCGCTTACACCGCTAATTACTTTATTCCCGTTCCTTCTTATGGGAGCTATCGGCTCGCTTGCCGTGCTTGACTTCCTCGGATTTGGCTTGCCTCCTATGACTCCGAGCTGTGGCGAACTTCTCCGTCAGGCGCAGGCCGATCCTTCGTCCTGGTGGTTAATTCTCTTCCCCGCAGCGGCACTCTTTATTGTAATGCTTTTGACTGTGCTTATTGGCGAAGGCTTGCGCGATGCCTTTGACCCGCGCCAAAAGTCTAAACTTGAATAAAATATGGCCGCCGAGCAGTTAACACCGATGATGCGACAGTATCTCGCACTTAAGCGCGAGATACCGCAAGGTGCGATTTTAATGTTCCGCCTCGGTGATTTTTATGAGATGTTCGGGGAGGATGCTGTTGTTGCCGCTCCAATTTTAGGTGCAACACTTACGCGACGCGGCACTCAGCAGATGTGCGGCATACCGTACCATGCGCTCGACACTTATTTAGCCAAGCTTATTCGTGCGGGGAAGACGGCTGCGCTTTGCGAGCAGGTAGAAGACCCTAAGACTGCGAAGGGTATTGTAAGGCGAGATATTACGAGAATTGTAACTCCGGGTACGGTCACGGAAGATGGTCTTCTTGACGAGACGGTCAACAATTACGTCGCTGCTGTTTCGGACAAGTCGCTTTCATTACTCGATTTGTCTACGGGAGAGTTTTTGCTTGAGGTTTTTGACAGCGAAGAGAAAATGTCTGAAGCTGTTGAGCGCTATCGTCCGGCAGAAATTATCATATCCGACCAATCGGCTGAAGCTGAACAGTTAGGGTGTTTAGAACACTCCACAAAAGTGGCCGATTGGACTTTTTCTTTTGAAGCGGCGCGAGAGTGCTTGCTGCGTCATTTTAAGGTGATGTCTCTTGACGGTTTTGGTATCAGTGATAATTCTCGTGCCATTTGTGCCGCAGGGGCGTTGATTTACTATGTTGGCACTACATTACGCCATAGCGTGTCTCATGTTCGCTCGTTGCGTCTTGTCGATTCATCGGATGCATTAGTTTTAGATAGTTCTACGTTACGCCATTTGCAGCTTGTTCCCGTTTCAGAAGTGCCCAAGGCAAATACGTTGCTGGGCGTGCTTGATGTGACAAAAACCCCCATGGGTGCGCGTATGCTTCGCAATTGGATTATGCGTCCATTGGCTACAAGCAGTCGGGTTAACAACAGGCTTGACGCAGTAGAGATGTATACGCGCGAACGAATGTCGCTTACGGATACAAGGCGCCTTCTTGCTGGTGTGCGCGACCTTGAGCGACTTGTGCAGAAGGTAGATGCAATGAGGGCGAACCCGCGTGATGTTAAAGCGATAGCGTCCTCGTTACGACCTCTTTCTGCCATTAAGTCGTCGTGCCGCTTGCCGGATATCGCTTCCCGTCTGATTGTGCAGGACGATCTTGTCAATCTTATTGATCGTGCTATTGCCGAGGATCCACCGGTTCAGTTGGTCGATGGCGGTTTTATCGCGGCGGGATATGATGGCGAACTTGATGAGTTGCGTAATATGGCAAAGGAGGCTCAGCGTTATTTGGCCGAGTTTCAAATGCGCGAGCAGGAGCGCACAGGGATTGCGAAACTTAAAGTTAAATACGTCTCTACTTTCGGCTATGTTATAGAAGTTCCAAAGGGTTCTGTGTCATTGGTGCCCTCTGATTATGAGCGTCGTCAAACGCTTACTACGGCAGAGCGTTATACAACTGCGGAACTGAAAGAATACGAACGCAAAATTCTTGGTGCAGAAGATCAAGCTGTGGCCATTGAGCAGCGCATCTTTAGAGAGGTTCTCGCTACGATTTTTGAAAAGACATCTCAGATACAGTCTTCCGCGACGGCGCTTGGCGAGCTTGATGCCGTTCTTTCGCTTTCCGACAGGGCGCTTGCGCTTGGTTATGTTCGTCCCGAGGTTGATGATTCTGATGTGCTTGAAATGCACGATTCTCGTCACCCTATTATAGAACAACTTCCTGATGCTGAGCCGTTTGTGCCTAATGATGTGTTCCTCGATTCGGCTATAAACCAAATTATGTTGATTACAGGCCCGAATATGGCTGGTAAGTCTACGTACATAAGGCAAGTGGCGACAGTTGCAGTAATGGCCCAAATGGGCAGTTTCGTGCCGGCTTCGTCAATGCGCATGGGCGTGATAGATCGTGTGTTTACGCGCATTGGCGCTGGCGATGATCTTGCGCGTGGACGTTCAACATTTTTAGTTGAGATGCAGGAGACCGCCAATATATTGAACAATGCCACATCGAAATCTCTTGTGGTTCTTGATGAAATAGGTCGCGGAACTTCAACGTTCGATGGCATTTCAATAGCGTGGTCGGTGGCCGAGTATCTTCATGGAAAGCGCTCTTGCAAAGCCAAGACTTTGTTTGCTACGCATTATCATGAGTTAACCGATCTTGCAGATGTTTTGCCGGGTGTGAAAAATTACACCGTCAAGGTCAAAGAAGAGGGCGGGCGCATCGTCTTCTTGAGAAGAATCGTTCCCGGTGTTGCAGAGAAGAGCTTTGGTATACATGTCGGCGCAATGGCTGGCCTTCCTGCGGAGGTTGTAACGAGAGCTAGTGAAGTGCTGAAAAATCTCGAGGCCAATGAACTTGATATAAATTCGCCTGCTAAAATAGTGCGCCGTCCGCGTAAGAAATTGTCCGAGCTTCCGGGCCAAATGACGTTTTTCTGATAACAGTAAAGATAATCGCATGAAATTCGAAGACAACATGGAGAAACTTGAGGCTCTTGTCAAAAAGATGGAGTCTGGGGAGATGAAGCTTGACGAGATGATTGTGGCCTTTGAAGAAGGTCGCAAACTTGTTGAGACTTGCCGCAATGAACTTGAATCAATCCGTTTGCGGATCGAGAGAGTGACATCTAACGGCACAGAAGAGGTCTTGGTAAAAAGCGATGGAGATGTCGTTATATGAGTAAGCAAATTTACGTACAGGCTCAAGCGGATCATATTGCTTCGCTTTCAAAGGCTACTCCCCTCCTGGCGCTTGAGGAGCTTGTGTGGAATGCGCTCGACGCTGACGCTAAAGAGGTTCGTGTTGATCTTATTACAAATGCTCTCGGCGCAGTGGAAGCGGTTCGGATTTCCGACGATGGCTCTGGCATAGATGTATTGCGTGCCGATTCAACATTCGGTTCTCTCGGCGGTAGCTGGAAGCGTTTTGGAAATGGTACGGAAACATTAAAGCGCACGCTTCATGGTCGTCATGGCCGCGGAAGATTTAAGGCATTTGCGTTGGGAACAGATGTAGAGTGGCGCACGACAGTCAGAATCGGCGGAGAACTTTTGTCGTATAAGATATCTGGAGAAATCGATTCCCCTGGAGTCTTTTCGTTGGATTCTGAAAAACGTTCAGGCCCTGCAACAGGTACAGAGGTTTATATTTCAAATGCGCGTGTCAATTGCGATTCGCTTTTAAATACGGTCGAGACAGTGCAGGCGCTTGCTTCTAAATTTGCGTTGTATTTGAAGAGTTATCCTGATGTGAGGATATATTTTAACGGCATCCCCGTTACGCCTGTTATTGTGCAGAAGCGCGTCAGTGATTATACTATCGAGTTGAACAGCGGCGCCCGTGCAAAACTTGAAGTCATTGAATGGAAGCGCAAGTTTGCAGGGGCGGGGAGGCTCGTTCTTGCTGGCCCCGATGGTTTTCAATTGCACGAAGTGCCTGCGTCGGTACGTTCGCATGGCTCTAGTTTCACTGCATATTTGCTTTCAGAGCGTTTTCCTGCGCTTGCCGCAGAAAATGCGTTGGTAATGGATGAGCTTAATGCTGAAGTGCGCAACTATTTAGACGCAGCTAAGAAGGTCGTTAAAAAACATTTTAATGCGGTTGGTGAAGACCGAGCCTCTGAACTTGTCGGTAATTGGATTCGCGAGGGAAGTTATCCATATGAAGAGGACGATAATTCAAAGGATAGGGCGAGGTTCGATAGGTTTGCGGTAGAGCTTGCAGAGAGGTTTGATAATTTTGCCGCGCTTTCGTCCGATGAGCGCATGATTGTGCTTAAATTGCTGAAGCAAGCATTGCCTGCTGCATCTGGCAGTTCATTGAAGAGTCTTTTGCAATGAGAAAAAACGGTGATGTAATTGATGAGTCTCCTTTTGCTCGGGAGTATGACTTCGTTCTGAGTCTGGGGTATGATTGTCACTGTGCGTCAATGCTCCGCAAGCTAGGCCTGCGCTCTTGTTCGTCGCCATTTGATTGGCTTACTTCGGCCTCAATAGACAAGCGTATCGAAATTCTTAAATCTCGCTTTGCAGGTTTTCTTAAAAAGGAAAATCTTCGTCCAATAGAAAAGTGGGATGGCGCGCCGGGCAAGGGGAACGATTTTTATGAAGATGTCCTTACAGGGCTACATTTTTATCACGATTTTAGGCAAGAGAAGACTTTTGACGAGTCGTATGAAGAAGTCTTTGAAAAATATTCACGCCGTATATCGAGACTCTATTCAAATATAACATCTGCTAACAGCACGCTTTTTGTATGGTGCGATTATAAAAATGATTTGCCCATTGATTCTAATCATATCCAGAAGCGGTTGCGTGCTATATTTGATGGGTGCGATGTGCATTTTCTACATGTAAAGAGCGACGATGAGTTTAAGCTTATTCGTTGTAAAGGCGCGAAAAAGCAAAGGCGCAGAATGAAGCTTATGCGTTTAGTTGTTCGTCTTTTGTCTTGGCCGCATCTTACGCGGGCCTCTCGCAGTGCAGCGCGTAGGAAACTTGAGAAAAAGTGGGGCGTTGAATAATGGTGTTTGATGTTTGCCCCGTAAAGATGTCTATTGTATAATA
>JAEIGA010007711.1_pt1 | contig 16322 bp, 14 predicted proteins | sample 9270691 | NCBI WGS metagenome assembly JAEIGA01 (sample SAMN17057246, study PRJNA624740) | gut metagenome | biome: biome; isolation source: fecal sample | host: Bos grunniens | place: China: Xizang | collected 2019
AAAGGTTGACAAAGTAAAAAAAATGACTATAATATGGAGTACCAATTCGGTTTTACCCGGATTGGAAGCTAGTATCACACTAGCCAACCCCTTTTTATTCTTTTATAAGGACAGTTCGCAGGGGGACTGTTCTTTTTTTGTATATAAAGGTATAATATAACAAATTAGAAAGGACTAAATATATGGAATACATTATAAATAACATAATTAAACAAAACAAAAATATATTAGGAGAAAATCCAGAAATAGAAAAAATAAATGTAGGATTTACTAATACTATATATAAAGTAAATAATTCATTTATAATAAAAATATGTACTAATAAAGAAAATGAAGAAAAATTTAAAAAAGAAATAGAATTTTATAACAGTAATAAGGAAAATAAATTAATACCTAAATTATATAGTTATAGTACTAATAAAAATGATATACCCTATTTTTATGAAATATTAGAAAAATTAGAAGGTGAAACATTATTTAATGTATGGCATACATTAGATGAAATACAAAGAGAAGAAATAATAAAACAATTATGTACAGCAATGAAGGAATTTCATAACTTTAAAGGAGAATATTATAATTGGGAAGAATATTTAAATACTAAATTTATAGAATCATTTACTGAAGTAAAAAATAAACAAATAATAAATAATGAACAAATAAGTATAATAGAAAAAGCATATACTCTATTTAATAAATATTTAGAATCAAAACAGTTAGTATTAATTCACAATGATTTACATTTTGATAATATATTTATTAATAATGGAAAAATAAAAATAATTGATTTTGAAAGATCGATGTATGCACCTATTGATTTTGAACTTGATATACTTTACAGAATGATTAGAAAACCATGGAAATTTGCAAGTGAAGAAACTGAAAAATATACTAATAAAGAAGATTACTTAAATATTATGAGTTATATAGAAAAATATTATCCTGAACTTATAAATGTTAAACATTTATATAAAAGATTAGCAATTTATGACATTGTATATTTTTTAAAACAATTAACTGAATATCCTAAAAATGAAGAATTAAAAAATGATATTATTTCAGCTGCTAAAATAATATCATTATAAAAAAGACCCAAGGTCTTTATTCCTTAGGTCTATTATAAAATCTACCATTAATTCTATCAGTCTTAACAACATTAACAAAAGCATGTTCATCAATAGATCTAACTTCTTTAATAATCATATCAACTTCATCACTATTAACAACAGAATATACTAAATCAACATTCTTACCTTCATAGGCTCCTTTACCATGAAATAAAGTAGAACCATGATGAGATAAATTACCAATTGCTTTATGAATCTTATTAGCTTCTTTAGTTACAATAAACATTGTTGATTGTTGATATCTTGTATACATTGTTTTTACAACTTGAGTTGCAACATATTGAAATATAATTGAGAAAAGCGCTGGTTCAAATCCAAAGTTCATTCCTGAAATTAATAAAACAATAACATTAAATGCAAGAATATAATTCCATGCATCTACACCCTTTTGTTCACTATAATAAATAGAAATAAAATCTGTACCACCAGTAGTACCTCCTAAAAGTAAACACATTGAAAGAAGTGCTCCATGGATAATACCTCCAAAAATACTATATAAAAGAAGTTCATCAGTCCATGGTTTAATAGCTGGAATTAAATCAACAAAAATTGATGATAATACAACAACAATACAAGATAAAAAAGTAAACTTTTTACCAATAAATCTAAACCCAATGTAAATAGGAAAAAGATTTAAAACTAAATTAATTACAGCATAAGAAGGTTCAAAACCAAATGTTTTAATACATAATTGTTGTATTAACAATGATACTCCTGCTAAACCTCCAGGAAGTAAATTAATTGGTTTAATAAATAATCTAATATTTAGTGCAAATAAGAATGAAATGATTACAAACATTATAATTCTAAAGGCTAAATTTTCTTTTTTTGGTAATGGTAGTTTTTTCTTTTTAAACATATCCTCTACTCCTTCTATAGGTATTATAAACTATAATTATTGAAAGTTCAAACAAATTTTGATATAATTTTATTAGGGTGATAATAATGGAAAAAATTGAATTTACTCCACGTGGTGTATGCGCTAAATTATTAGTTATTGAAATAGAAAATGATATTATTAAAAGTTATAAATCGTTAGGTGGTTGTCCAGGCAATTCACTTGGAATAGCAGCTTTAGTAAAAGATATGACTGTAGATGAAGCTATAGAAAGATTATCTGGAATAAGATGCGGAATGAAACCAACTAGTTGTCCTAATGAACTTGCAAAGGCTTTAGTAGAATATAAAAATAAAGTTCATAATTAAGGAGGATTTTATGAAACGTTTATTTATGTATTTATTATTTTTCTTATTAATTGCTTCTTTTGGTTTTAATGTTTATTTTTTCCAAGGTTTATCTTCTAGTACACCATATATTTTTAATATAAATTCAGAATCGGAGGATTTTGTTGTTCATGATTTAGTTTATACTGCTTCTAAAAACTTTAAATATCAAGCTAGATCGGCTGGATATATTGAAGTTAAAAATACAAGTATTTTAGAAAACGCACAAAAATATTCAATCAATTATTTATTTGAAGGAGAAAACAAAAAATCATTTGTATATCAATCAAATGGTGAAAATATAGAAGAATTAAAAATATTTAATTTAGGAAAAAGTATAACAACAAGAAATAGTGATAGATTTAATTTCGTAACAGAACCAAAAGATTATAATGATTTAATTGAGAAATTAAATAAAATGACAATATCTATTACTGTAGGTTATAAAAATGGTGATGTAAAAACTTATGACGTACCGCTTGTAATTGAAGATTTAAAAATATAAAAAGACATCAAAGATGTCTTTTTATAATGATTTATAATATTCAAATCTTGCTATAGCATTTTCTTTATTTTCTTTTAAAAGCTTTTCAGCTTTTTCAGGATTAATTGCTTTTAGCATATTGTATCTTGACTGCGTCATTAAATAATCTTCATAAAGATCAAAATCAACATTTTTGCTATCTAAAGTAAATCCTTCTAAACTTCTTCTAAATATAGGGAAATAACCACATTTAGTAGCCATTTTACCACTTTCTATACTATTTATCATTCCACCCTTAATTCCATGAGAAATACAAGGAGAATAAGCAATAACAATAGATGGTCCATTATGGTTTTCAGCTTCTTCAAAAGCTTTAATCACTTGATTTGGATTAGCTCCCATTGAAACTTGCGCCACATATACATGAGGATAAGACATGCATATTCTTGCTAAGTCTTTTTTATTTTGGTTTTTACCAAAAGAAGTAAATGAAGCAATACTACCTTTTGGACTTGATTTACTAGATTGTCCACCAGTATTTGAATATACTTGTGAATCAAGTACTAAAATATTAACATTTTCATTACTTGCTAAAACATGATCAATACCACCATATCCGATATCATAAGCCCAACCATCACCACCAATAGTCCAAACACTTCTTTTAATAATATAATCTTTTAATTCTTTAATTTCAGGTTCTACTTTATCAAAATCTAAGTTGTCATAAACTTCTTTAGTAATTTCATAATCATTCATATTATCAATCCATTTTTGATATAAAGGATTAATATTATTACTCATAATCTTTTTAATACGTTCTCTAATCATATTATTAGCAAGAAGCATACCATAACCATATTCCGCATTATCTTCAAATAAACTTGATGCCCATGGAAGATTATATGGCATTGAAGGTGTTGACCCTGAATAAATAGAAGAACAACCTGTAGCATTACTAATAATTAAATGATCTCCAAATAATTGTGTTAAAAGTTTAATATAAGGAGTTTCACCACATCCTGCACATGCCCCAGAAAAAGCAAATTTAGGTTCTTTAAATTGAGAATTAATAACATTATTAGGTTTAATATTTTTATCTTTAATATTAGTAGTAAGATAATCAAATATTTCTTGTTCTTTTAAATCTAATTTATTATATTCTAATGCTTTATTTCCTTTTTTACCAGGACAATTATTTATACAAACACCACATCCTGTACAATCTAAAGCACTAATTCCTATACAATATTTATAATTTTTAAGTGCTGGTAATATAGGTGTAAGGCATTTTTCTTTAATAAAGTCTGGTGCATTATTATATTCTTCTTCATCTAATAAAAATGGTCTTATAACTCCATGTGGACAATTAATTGAACATTGATTACACATAATACAGTTTTCATTTAACCATACTGGAATATTGTCAGCAACTCCTCTTTTATCAAGTGATGCTGTATTAGCTTCAAAGTGTCCATCCATAACTTCTAAGAAATCACTTGTTTTAAGGCTGTCACCTTTTCTTTTATCTATTACACTATATAATGAATTTTTTTCTTTTTCATTATTTTCTTCTACTTTATTTTTTATTTCAATTAAATTTAAATGATTTTTAGCTTCTTCTATAGCTTTATAATTAGCTTTTAATACTTCTTCACCTTTTTTGAAATATCTATTTTTAGCGCTATTTTTCATATCTTCTACAGCTAAATTATAATCCATTAAATTTGTTAAATACATAATAGCACTTTGCATTATAGTACTTATTTTATTTGCTAAACCTAATTCTCCTGCTAATCTATTAGCATCTATAGTATAAAATTTAATGTTTCTTTCTTTAATAATATTAAGTACTTTAGGATTTATTTCTTTTATGATTTCTTCATTAGTTTTTTTAGTATTTAGTAAGAAGACACCATCTTTTTTAATATTATCAATTACTTCATATTTATCTAAATATCCATCTTTAGTACATACAACAAATGATGGATTATTAACATAATATGTTGATTTAATAATTTCATTATTAAATCTTAAATGTCCTACAGTAACTCCACCTGATTTTTTTGAATCATATTCAAAATAACCTTGAACATATTTATTAGTTTTACTTCCTACTAATTTAATAATAGATTTAGAAGCACTAACCATTCCGTCACTGCCATAACCATAAATTAATAGTTCATCAGAAGTACTAGTTTTAAAATCTTTATCATATGGTAAAGATAAATTAGTTACATCATCTTCAATTCCGATTGTAAAATTATTTTTAAGTTTACCATTTAGCATATCATAAACAGCTTTTATTTGGGCTGGAGTTGTATCTTTACTTGAAAGTCCATATCTTCCTCCAACTATATTAATACATGTATCACTTAATGCCGATACAATGTCTAAATAAAGTGGTTCTCCGATACTTCCTGCTTCTTTAGTTCTATCTAAAACAGCAATATTTTTAACACTATTTGGAATTACATCTAATAGATAATCTTTTGAAAATGGTCTATATAAATGTACTTCAATTAAACCTATATTGCCACCTAAATTATCAATAGTTTCTTTTATTGTTTCACAAACTGAACCCATTGCTACGATAACATTTTTAGCTTTTTTAGATCCATAATAATTAAATGGTTTATAATCAAATCCAAATCTTTTATTAATTTCTTTCATATAGTTATTAACTATATCTGGAACTTTATTATATTCTCTATTTCTTACTTCAGTAGCTTGGAAATATACATCTCCATTTTGAGCTGTTCCTTTTATTTGTGGATTCATTGGATTTAGAGCTTTATCTCTAAATCTTTTTAATGCTTTTTTGTCTATTAAGTCTTTAATATCTTCTTTTTCGAATACTTTAATTTTATTTAGTTCATGACTAGTTCTAAATCCATCAAAAAAATGAAGCATTGGAAGACTTGATTTAATACTTGTTAAATGAGCTATTGCTGCTAAATTACTAGCATCTTGAACGCTAGATGAAGCAAGCATACAAAATCCTGTACTACGACATGCATAAATATCTTGATGATCTCCAAAAATAGATAAAGCATGAGTAGATAAACTTCTTGCAGCTACATGCATTACCCCAGGAAGCATTTCCCCTGCTATCTTATACATATTAGGTATCATTAATAAAAGTCCTTGACTTGCTGTATAAGTTGTTGTTAAAGCACCTGCTTGAAGTGAACCATGAACAAATCCTGCAGCACCTGCTTCACTTTGCATCTCTATTACTTTAACAGTATCATTAAATATATTTAACTGTCCTTTATTACTCCAATCATCAGTAAGTTCTGCCATAGGGCTAGAAGGTGTGATTGGATAAATTCCTGCAACTTCAGTAAACATGTAACTAGTTCTAGCACATGCTTCATTTCCATCAACAGTAATTATATTTTTCATTTAATCACCTCTTTTAAATTATAACACAAAAAAAGCAAATCTTATTTAAGATATGCTATTTTATTATTGTCTTTGTAAATTGTTTAGGTTTATCAGAGTGAATACCATGACCACATTCAAATTTAACTATATCCATATTAGATATTAAGTTATTAACTTGGTTTAAATCATCATCAGTTAAGGCACCTTGAACTAAACCATTTTCACCAATTGTTGTCTTAGCCTTCATAAATATTGTTTCACATTTAATATTAGAAAGTAATTTATCATAATCAACATTTTTATTAAATGAATCATTATAGAATGCTTCACCAAAATAAGGATCATAATCTTGAAGTCCCTTAAATCCTTCTAAGAATTTCTTAGGCCAAAATAAAACTTTTAAATCTTTATCAGGATTTTTCTTGCGATATTTAAGTGCAAATTCTCCTAATTTAGTTCTAACTTTTTCTCTTGATTCATCAGGGAAGAAATTCCAGCAATATTGATTAATAAAATAATAATATACAAAATCATCTATTTCATTTTGATTAATAAAATTATGACAAACAGTAGATAAATCAACATGGTTATAAGCACTAAATCTTCTATCTCCTACACTAGAATAAAATGGAGGATCTTCTAAGATAAGCCTATTACATAAAGATGTATTAGATGCTATATATGCTGCTATAAGTCCACCAGAAGAATGTCCTAAAATAGTAACATTATCTTTAATAACATCATTAATAAACTTAATAGTATCATTACCTATGTCTATTAAGTTATATTTATCTTTATTATGGCTACTTTGACCATGACCATAATAATCTACTAAATATACATGATAATGCTTAGAAAGCTTATTTAAAACGTTAAAAAACGATCTAGAATTAGTACCTTGAGCATGTAATAATAACAATTTTTCTTTATCATTTTCTACTTCATAATAATTTATAATACTATTTTCATCTACTTTATATTGTTTATTTTCCATATTAGTACACCTCTTTTTAATTATAACACAAAAAAAGAGGATTTTAATCCTCCTCTTTCGTTAATTCTCCAATTCCCCATTCTTCAAAAGAACCATTATATTTTTTTGCCATATCATACATATAATCAGTAATCATATTAAGTTTTGATAATCCTATTCTTGTTTTTTGTTCTACATAAATCATATTTGTATATAATTTATTTAAATTATTTTCTTTTACATGTTTTGAATTATCATCATAATCAATTTGAACATAATCTCCTGTTTTTTTAAGTTCATCAAAACAGTTTAAAGCATTTTCTTTATTTTCAAAAGCTAATACTAATATAATAGATTGTTCTTCAAATAAATTTACTGTTTCAGGTATTTTGTTATTAATAATATTATTATTACACATATGCATAAATAATTTATCACTAGGACATATATGATTTAAATAATATTCATATTTTTTATCTTTTACTACTTTAATTTCAAATTCATAGTTTATATTTTTTTTAAGGAATTTTTCTAAATTTTCTAAATCATATTTATCAGCATATAAATAAACTTTATAACTTAGTTTATATTGTTCATATTTAAATCCCATAAATAATATTTTCTTTTGATCACAATAGTATGCTAAGTTATCATTAAAATATTCCATATCTTTTCCATATATTTCTTCTTTTAATTTAATATTAATTGATATTAAATTATCAAAACTTTCAAATGGAACTAATTCTTTTAAAAGTAAATTAGCACCTCTAAATCCATTATCTTCAAATAAATTAAGACATCTTAATTTTTTCATTTTACGTAGTTTTAGAAAGCAATATAAAGGATAAGAAACTACAACAGTTGTTATTGGTAATAAAATAGGATATTTTATAAATATAATTGTTAATATTAAACTTAATAAAAGTCCTAATACAGAATAAATGATTTTATCAAATTTATAGTTTTTTATATTAAAAAACATTAAAATTAGGTTAATTCCTGATACTAAATAACATCCTATAAAGATTGGTTTTCTATACCATAATGCCTTAAATATTAATTGTATACCTAAAATAAGTACAGAGTAGCATGCTACTAAATACATATTAAAATTTTTAAAATCGGTTTTATTAAGTGGCTCTTTTAATCTTTTTTGATAAAGTTTAATTTGTTTATAAGTTTTCTTCATATTTGCAGTCACCTAATTAGTATTATATCATATTTTTAAAATTATGGTATAATTTTTATAGGAGGTAGTCGTTTTGGAAAAGAATAGTTTTGTATTAATTAATAAAAATAATTTAATTAATAATATTAAAAATCTTACCAATAAATATGGAGATTATGAATATTATTTTGGTGTCGTAAAGGCTAATGGTTATGGTCATGGATATGATATTATTGATATATTACTTGAAAATGGTATTAATTATCTTGCTGTTGCTGATATTGGTGAAGCACTTGAAATTAGAGAAAAAAATAAAGATGTAAAAATTTTAATATTAGAACCAGTTTCTTTAGATGAACTTTATACTTGCTATGAAAATAATTTTACTATTACTATTAGTGATTATGCTTATTATTTAAAAGTTTCTTTAAGTGGTATTAAACTTAATTTTCATCTAAAAATTGATAGTGGTATGCATAGATTAGGTTTAAGTGATCCTAAAGAAATTATGTCTATTTATAATAATAAAAACAATTTATATATGGAAGGTGTATTTTCTCATTTTGCAACAGAAAATGATGATTATGTAGAAGCTCAAATAAACAATTTTAAGCGCCTTACAGCCCCTTTAAAAGATGTGCCTATAATTCATATGGCTAATAGCTTTAATATGGTTAAACACCCTAAAATTCCATTTTGTAATGGGTGCCGATTAGGACTAGCTATGTATGGTTTTTTTGATGATAATAAAGAAACATTTAATCTTGTTTCTAATATTCTTCAAATTAAAGATGTAAAAGCTGATGATTTAATTAGTTATGGTGCTAAAATTAAATTAGGTCACGATGGAAGAATAGCCATTATTGGTATAGGATATTCAGATGGAGTTTATAAAAAAAGTGTTGGTAGATATGTAACTATTAATAATAAAAAATATAAAATACTAGCTATTTGTATGAATATGGCTATTATTGAAATAGATGAATCAGTTAGTATTTTAGATTCTGTTTATTTTATAGGCGGACAAACTGATGTAAAATATGTAAGTGATTATTTAAATGTTGAACCTTATGAGGTTTTAAGTATTGTTAATCCAAAATTAAAGAGAGTTATTAAATAACTCTCTTTAATTTTTCTTTATTTTCTTTATAATCTCCATTAGTAATAAATGAACCAACAACAGCAATATCAGGATTTACAAGGTTGATAGTTTCATCATTAATTCCACCATCAATTTCCACAACATAATCCCCTTTTAAAGCGTTTAATTCATTAACCTTACTAATTGCACTATCCATAAACTTTTGTCCACCAAAACCTGGTTCTACGCTCATTACAAGCACTAAATCAAGTAAAGGAAGAAAATCCTTAATTTCTTCTACACTAGTATTAGGTTTAATACTCATCCCTACTTTAATTCCTAAGTCTTTAATTTTATTAATATATTTCATAGGATCATTAGTAGCTTCATAATGGAATGTTATAAATTCAGGATTTAAATTTTTAAAATCATCTATATAAGAATCTATATCATTAACCATTAAATGAACATCTAACTTTGTTTTAGTATCTTTAACAAAGGAATTAATTTCTTCATATTCCCATGTTTTATTAGGAACAAATAATCCATCCATAATATCTAAGTGTAAATAATCAAAATCAAGATTATCAATTACTTTTAAATCATTAATATTTTTAATTTGTAATATAGATACAGCTAATTTCATAATTACTCCTTATTAGTTATAAATTTTATATAATTATCATAACGACTTTTTAAGATGTTTCCATCTAAAACTTCTTTTTTAATTTGACATCCATCATCATGATAATGCATACAGTCTTTATATTTACAATTATCTCTTAATTCTTGAAATTCAATAAAATTATCACGAATATCAGCTTTAGTCATCCCTACAAATTCTAATGATGAAAATCCTGGAGTATCTGCTACCCATCCATTATTTATTTTTATAAGTTCTGTATGTCTTGTTGTATGTTTTCCGCGCCCTAAAGCAACAGAAATATCATTTGTTTTTATATTTAAGTTATTATCAAGTCTATTTAGTAATGTCGATTTACCTGCCCCTGATTGTCCAGTAAATACTGTAATTTTATTTTCTAATAAGTTTAATATTTCTGTAATTTCGGTATTTACAATTACTTTATATCCAATACTTTTATAATATTCAAAGTAAGGAGTTAAAGCATCAATTTCTTCTTTTGTTAATAAATCTATTTTAGATAAAACAATTATTGGCTCTATTAAGTTATATTCAGCAATTGCTATTAATTTATCAAGTAAATTAGTATCAAATGCTGGTATTTTTGTACTAGCAATAATTATTAATTGATCTATATTAGCAACGGTTGGTCTAACAAGTTCATTTCTTCTTTTTTTAACTTCTAAAATATATTTATTATCTTTATCAATAACAACATTGTCGCCAACTAGAGGCGTTACTTTCATATTGCGAAATTTACCTCTAGCTTTGCAAACATATATATCATTATTTTCATCAATTACAGTAAAATCATTACTTATTATTTTAATTATTTTACCATTAATCATCATTATTATTTCTTATACCATCAAAGATATTATCAGGTTTTTTATTTAAAACAACAACAGTAACTTTAAAAGTTGTTCCAGGGTATACTAAATATCCTTCAGGTTTTTCTTGTGCAATTATTGTTCCATCTGGATAATCATTACTTGTAATTTCTTGTTTAATAACTGTTACGCCATGTTCTTTTGCCCATGCTTCTATTTGTTCATAAGTGTATCCTGTTAAGAAATTTGGATATTTAATCATAACATCTGGTGTAAATAGAATTATACTATCACCTTTTTCAAGTTTCTTACCTGGTTCTACTGATTGTTCAATAACTTTATCAGCATCATATTCAATTTCATCAGATTCTTCAACTTTTTTCTTTTCAATTGAAACATTAAGTCCTAAAAGTTCAAGTGCTCCTTTTACTTCTGATGCATTTTTATCAGTATAATCTTCTATTTCAATTTTAGCAGTACCAGTAGATACTATTAATGTTATTTTTTGTCCTTCTTTAACAATTCTATTTTTACTAGGTTCAGTTTTAATAACTTTGCCTTCTTCAACTTCTTCACTAGCTTCTTCTTTAACTTTTAAATCAACAGTTAATCCTGCTGCTATAAGCTTAGCTTCAGCTTTCTCAACACTCATTTCTGATACATCTGGTATTTTAACATCTTTTGGCGCTGTTAAAGCCGGAACAACAGCAAATGCTAAGACACCTATTAATGTTAAAAAGGCAACTATACCACCTAAAATATAAATAATTAAATTAAATTTTTTATCACTAGGTTCTTCTTCTTTTTCCTTTTTAGGTTTAGAATTTTTTTTGCCACCTTTTTTAGGTTCTTCGACTTCTTTATTTTCATCTAAATCATTTTCAGAATATTTATATTTTAAAACAGGCTCTTCCATTCTATCTTCATCAAGTGCTGTTTTAATATCGTTATACATTGCTTTAACGTTTGAATAACGATTTCTAGGATTTTTAGCACATGCTCTTAAAATAACATTTTCAATACTTTGAGGTATTTCCTCATTTATTTTACAAACACTAGGAATACTTTCCTTCATTTGTTTAAGTGCTATTTCAACAGCATTATCACCTTTAAATGGAAGTTTTCCAGTTAAAAGTTCAAACATTAAAATCCCAAGTGAATAAATATCACTTTTAGCAGTTGCACCATTACCATTAGCTTGTTCTGGTGGTAAATAGTGAACTGAACCCATAACTGAATTTGTTTGAGTAAGCTCACTAGCATTAGATGCTATTGCAATCCCAAAATCAGTTATTTTAACTCTACCATCATCTAGAATCATAACATTTTGAGGTTTAATATCACGATGAATTATATAACTATCATGAGCACAACTTATCGCACTTGTAAGCTGAAGCATAATATCAACAACTTCACAAACAGTAAGTGAACCTCTCTTTTTAATTAAACTTTTTAAAGTTTTACCATCAATATATTCCATAACAATAAAGTAATTACCATCATCTTCACCAACATCATACATTTCAACAATATTAGGATGAGATAAACTTGATGCACTTATTGCTTCTCTTTGAAATCTTCTAACAAATTTTTCATCAGAAGATAAATCTCCTCTTAAAACTTTTACGGCTACATTTCGATCTAAAATAGTATCATATGCTAAATAAACATTAGCCATACCACCTTCACCAATCGAACGAATAACCTGGTATCTATCGTTAATTTTTTGACCTTTAACTATCATAATCATTACCACCTTTATTTAAGTATGCGATTGATATGTTATCTGTTCCACCACGGTTGTTACTTTTTATAATTAATTTTTGTAATTTCTCATCGCCTGTATGATCTTCATTTAATACATTAGTAATTTGTTCATCACTAAGCATATTAGTTAAACCATCACTACATAGTAATATTCCTTCAATTTCATCTGTCACATCAAAGACATCCATATCAACATCAGAAGTGGCACCTAAAGCCTTCATAAGCACATTCTTACGTGGATGATCTTTAGCTTCTTCAAGTGTTAATTCACCAGACTTAACAAGTAAATTAACAAGAGTGTGATCAGTTGTTATTTTATGTATTTTTTTATTTTTAATAACATAACCTGAAGAATCACCAATATTACCAAAAAGTAAAAAATCATTAGTATGAATAGCAAGAACTAAAGTTGTACCCATACCAATAGAATCAGGATGTTCTTCAGTATATTTATATATAGCAGTATTAGCTTCAATAACAATTCTCTTAATCCAATCAATTGCCTCTTCTTTTGTACCAATACTAGCTTGCTCAGAAAATCTTCTTGCTAATATATTAATGGCAATACTAGATGCTATTTCACCACCACGATGACCACCCATACCATCAGCAACAGCAAGTAAAATTTCATCACTAATATTTTTAACTACTGTAACACTATCTTCATTATGATCTCTAACCATACCTGGGTCAGTTAAATAACAGTATTCCATTATTTTCCCTCCTCATGTTTAGATCTTAATTGACCACATGCTGCACTAACTTTTGATCCAAACTCTTTTCTAACAGTTACATTTATACCTCTTTTTTTAAGGGTATCATAAAATCTTGTAATACTATCTTTATCACTCTTTTTAAACTCAATATGACTTGTTTCATTATATGGAATTAAATTAACATAACAATTCATTCCTCTAAGTAAGTCAGAAAGTTCATTAGCACATTTAGTAGTATCATTAATATCTTTTAATAAAATATATTCAAATGTAACTCTTCTATTAGTAATACTAATATATTCTTTTAATGCACTAATTAATTCCTCTATTTTATAAGCTTTATTAATAGGCATTATTTTATTTCTTATTTCATTATTTGGTGCATGCAAGGAAATTGCTAAATTAACTTGTTTATCATATCTTGCAAATTCTTTGATTTTTGGAACTAACCCACATGTTGAAATAGTAATGTGACGAGCCCCAAGTCCAAGACCTTTATTTTCATTTATAATATCTATAAAATTCATAACATTATCATAGTTATCAAATGGTTCACCAATCCCCATTAATACTAAATGTGTTATTCTTAATTTTAATTCTTCTTCTATTTGTAATATTTGTTCTACCATTTCACAAGATTCAAGATTTCTTACTTTTTTTAATCTTCCACTCTCACAAAAAGCACAACTCATATTACATCCGACTTGTGTCGATATACAAAGACTATTTCCATAGTCATGATTCATGTAAACCGCTTCAATTTTTTGGCCATCATTTAGCTTAAAAAGAAATTTACAAACATCTGTATCTTTTTCTACTGCTAAGGTGTCTATACTACCAAGTGTAAAGTTTTCATTTAAATAATCAATTAGTTCTTTTTTTACATTAGTCATTTCATTAAAAGAAGTAATTCTTTTTTTATAAAGCCAATCAAAAATTTGACCAGCATTGAATTTCTTGTATCCTAATGAAATCACCAATTTTTCAAGATTAGTTAAACTATAATTATATATATTCTCCATACTTTCACCTACTATAAATTATACCAAAATAATAAAAAAAATAATAGATAAATCTATTACTTTTGTTTTAATTTGTAATTAGAATCCTAATACTAAACAAATAATAAAGAATAGAGCACCTAAAACAAATGTAGCACGAGTAATAATTAATTCTCCGCCTCTTTCTTTACGATTAGCAAATAGATCATTATTTCCGCCACTTATTACATTTGAAGCGCTTTCAGCTTTACCACTTTGTAAAAGAACTATAGCTATTAATAAAATTGATACGATAATTAATAAGATTTCCACTAAGTTCCCTCCTTTTAACATATCTAATTTACCACAAAAACGTATATTTTGCAACAAAAAATTAGTTGTTTTCTTATATTATATATAAAAAGCAATACAATTATGTATTGCTTAGATTATCTAAATTTCATGAGTTAGTTTGTAAACTAACACTTGCAAATAGTCTATTAAAGTTTAATAGACTAAGAATAAGAATTAGAACTTTTTTATACTATCACTTATTTATAAAAACATCGATACTAATCGATGCCTTTTTTAATTATTAAAACTAAAATTTAATGTATTATTATTATTTACTACATCTGGTCCAAATTGTATATCACCTTCTGATGCTGTTCTTCTTATCATAATATTAGAATTTGAAATAGTTGCACCATTAGTTGCTATTAAATTATTTGAAACACCCTTGTATAATAAATTAACATTAGTATTTTCAATTACAGATGATGCATTACCTAAATTTACTAATACACCATGTCTAGTAGTGTCAACATGACTTGGATAAAATTCACTATTTGTAATTTTAATATTATTAATTTTAGCATTTTCTCCTAACATATAAGCAATAAAACCTGTATCAATATAAGAAATTAATTTAGAATTATCTACAGTAATATTATTTAGGTTTCCATTTATTGATGCTGCTAAAAAGGCTGAATACCAACCATCAATATTTACTTCTACATTATTCATATATATATTTGATATAGTACTATCTATATGTCCAGCAATACCACCACTATTTTTCATGTTTCCAGTTTTTTTAGTTAATTTTAATTTACTATTTAATATTTTAATATTATCAACAACAGATTCCGCATAAATAGCTCTTGCTATGAATGCTCCAGAAGTTGGGGCTTCTATATTTAAGTTATCAATAACTAAATTTTTAATATATCCAGTTGCATCTAGTCTTGCAAAAAGTGAATTATAATCTCTTTGTCCATGACTAGTATAAATTTGTAAATTTTTAATTTTATGATTTTTGCCATCAAATTTAATTTTATTATTATAAACTGTTTCATCTGAAGACCATATAGATGGATAATCATCCATATATTTAAGTCCTATAGGAATAAATTTACTACCATTATTATAAAATAATCCGCCTTCTTCAAAATCACTTGTATTAAATATAATATCTCTTCCTAATTGAAAATAGCCATCTAAATATTCAGTTGTTGTACCATCACCATTATCTTTTGTCATAATATGAGTTCTCATCATATCAAAGTCTTGTTTAGAATTTATTATATGTGGATGTTCTTCTGAACATTTATTACAATTAGCTAAGCCATCTAAATGTTCTTTAACTGTTTTATAAACCATAATTTCTTCATTAGGTTCATTTTTTTCAGCATCAAAATTGTTATTAGATAAATTAAATGTTACACCACAATTATTATCTATAAAAATATCTCCATCAGGTAAATCTCCTTTAATATCTAATTTAGGATATATTTTTCCATTAGTAATAACATAACTACTTGTAAGTTCTTGATTTTTAATTTGTTCTATAGAACACTGATTTTCAACTGCTCTATTTATTTCGTTTATTGTAGATTTAAAAGCCCCCATTCTAGCTTCTTCTAAAATATTATTTACA
>JAEIGA010007712.1_pt1 | contig 16322 bp, 22 predicted proteins | sample 9270691 | NCBI WGS metagenome assembly JAEIGA01 (sample SAMN17057246, study PRJNA624740) | gut metagenome | biome: biome; isolation source: fecal sample | host: Bos grunniens | place: China: Xizang | collected 2019
CTTTTAAATAATCTAAAGAATCTAATAATATATCTAGTTTATTAGAATAATCTTCACCTGTATAAACACATGTTTTTAAATTAAATGTTTTCACAATATCTAGTAATGATTTTAATTGAGCGGTATCATGTGTTCCTCCCATAAAGCACACACAAGATATATAATTTTTATAGTTGTCTAAAATATCTATTATATCTGAAATTAAAGGATTACCTATATCTTCCCATAAATATTTAGAATGACAATCTTTGCATCTAATCTGACAATTAGAAATATTAAAACATAATGTTACTTCATTTGGAACCTCTTGAAAACATATACTATAATTTGTGTATTTTAACAATTCACATCATCCTTACTAGAATAATATCTCTTATTTGCTTCTTTCTGACGAGGTTCACTAAAATTAGATACCCTTTTTAAATAGCCAATTACTCTAGTAAGCCAATCAACATTTTTTGAACCACACTTAGGACATTCTTTTAAATTATGCTTAGTTATATTTCCACAATTATTACAAATAGTATTTGGAACATTAAATGTAAAATAAGAACAACCTGTCTTAATAGCTGTTTTTAATAAAGATTTATATTGATCTTTTGTTAAATGTTCTTCAAGATTGACATGTAATGCAGAACCGCCATCAAGATATTTTGTTAATTTATTTCCATGTAAAATAAATTTATCTATAATATTAATAGAATTATCTTCTACTCTATAAAAATAAGAATTATAACAATTTCTTGGAACAAAGTAACCATCTTTTTTATCCCAAGCTGCATTTTTAACTCCTAAGTTTTCTGCAGGAACAAATTCCGTATTAAACATAAGTTCATCTGTCTTATCTCTCTTGTTTAATTCATATATCGGTTTAAGGATAGCTTCACCAAATTTAAAATAATCATCATTTACAGTAGGCTCTATTCCTAAAAACTCAGCTGCTTCTACAAAACCATTTATACCAATAGTTAAATATTGTTTTTCAAGAGAAATATAACCAGCATCATAAACTGGAAGCAAATGATATTTATAATTCTCTTTCATAATTTCATTAAATGCTATTTGATATTTATGAATTAATTCTACTTGTTCTGATACAGCCTCACTTATATATTCAAAATTAAAATCTTTTCCTTTTTCTCTTGCGACATCTTGTACTAATCTATTTATATTTATTGTCATAACAGACTTACTTCCGGTTGAAACACCACCAGCACCTAAAGTATAACTAAATGTATTTTCAGTTACTTCATTTCTAAGTCTACAACAACTTGCTAATGAATCAACTGAATCAGATGTATAACAGAAAAATGAATGTCCTCTTGACCACATATCTGCTGTAAAATCAAACCATTCTTGATCTTCAAAATCCTCTCCATTATTTAAAAGATTTACTGTCTCAACTGGAAAAGTAAGAACTTGTCTTAATCTTTCTTTATTAAACCAAATCATAAACTGTTTCTGTAACCAATTAACAGATTCCCAATGTGGCTCTGATCCATCTGGAAAAACAAAATCTTCAAACATTCCATTAAAATAATATTTATCAAAATAAGCTATATTCCAAAACGGAGCTTGATAATTTCTCGCACCAGCTGGCTCATTCATCGTATATATAATTTGTTGCCAACAATCTGTTATGACATTATATATAGTTCTAGGAACAACGGTCATTTTAACTATTTCATTAGATCTTAAATAATAATCATCACCATAATCTTTTCTAATAAAATAATCCATATACATTAAAAATTCAGGAGTAGCTACTGCACCTGCAAATTGAGAGGCTATAGCAAAAACTAAATTTGAAAATGAACCACAAAATGATTCTAAATGTTTTGGAGCTTCAGATTTACCGCCAATTGTAGTCATACCATGAAATAAATAAGGATATAATGTAACACTTACACAGTATGGAAAAACACTTGTCTCATCATGTTTATAAATTCTATGTGATTCAAGCTGTTCTATATATTTTTCTGCAATTTCGTCACCATATAATTCTTTTAATCTATCTATTAGTAAAAGTCTATTTGTTCCTATATATTCTTTTTTATTTAGCTCAACACTTCCAGTGGCTATATTTTTCATTTCTACATTTGCATTGGGATCATAATCACTACCACTAGCAGCATTTATAGATTCTCTATATTTCTTTAAAAAATTTACTTTAGGTCTATACTTTTCATATTTATCAAGAGACATTAATCATTACCTCCAGATAAATAACTAAAAGCTTCTTTAAAATTTAAAATTTTATTATCTACTTTAAGCATTGGCATATGTGTAAAATTTAATTCTTTTAGTTTTTCTATATTATCTTCTACAAGATACTTTATATTTTTATTATCTAATATTTCTTTCAGTATATCACATTTAACGCAATGATTAGAATACAATATTACATTATTCATTAAATTAAACCTTTCTTAAATAATAAATAGAAAATGCTTCAATTTTCTATTATTTTCTATTCAACAACATAGAAGATTGATCTCCTCTATATAATAACCTACCAGCATAATCTTTTGTAACATTTAAATGTTTATCATATTTACCTAAATACCTACCAGAGCTATCCCTTATTTCTTTATCACCATTTGGTAAAGTATCTACATAACCTAATGTTACACCATTATACGCTCTTATAGGCTGTCTATTAATACCAATCATTATATGTAATCTACTAAGTTTCTAAAATATATCTTAGCTTCCTCCATATCTATTTCTCTTGCTTGTGTTATTCCTCTATAACTATCATTTAAAAATTTATCTATTATCTTAGATAATTGACTATCTGAATAAGCTATTCTTTTATATGACCAATTACATGATTTTGGTAATTCTTTAATATCTGGAATAATAGGACCAACTTCAAATATTTCTGTAATTCCTAAATCTGATTTTATTACAAGACACCAAAACTGACCTAGATCATTACTGGCCTCTATAGCGCAATATCCAATATCTTCTATAGTTATAGAATCTTCTACAATAACTCTTGTTAAATACTCAAATTCTCTAGTCATTTATAAGTTCTATAGAATCAACATATACTTCATGAGCTACTTTAATGTCAAATTCACTATTAGAGTAATACTTTTTATATTCTCTACTTTGAAGTCTGCCATGAATTTTAACTTTATCATTTACATGCATTTCTTTAATTTGTTTAACTAGTTTTCCCCAAGCAATACATGGTAAATAGCTATTTAACTTTTGGCCATAATCTCCAAATTCAAGATTATTAGCTAATATAAAATGGATATTCTTTTTACCACTTGCTACTACTCGTGGCTTATCTAATTTACAAATTCTTCCATCTACAGTAAAATCATTTGTATTTGTTAATTCTTCAGTAGGTTTATCAAAATATGTAAATACATAAATATCAACTTTATTTTTATTTTCATCTATATGTTGAGAATAAGATCTAACATTTCCAACAAATTCAATTTCTTGATTTTCTTTATATATATTAGAAAATCTTTTAAATCTTAAATTAATTACATCTTCTATTCCATTGTCTCTTGGAACAATTAGATTTGCTTTATCATATTCTATATCATTAATAGAATGCGATGGTTTAATATCTCTTATATAACCTCTTAATTTTATCTCATTCATTTATTTCTTTATCCTTTTTCTCTTCTTGTTTAATAGAATTTAATAACATTAACTCTAAAGTTTTTCTATCATTTATAGCAGAAGCTTTAACTTGATTTTTAATATCAATTAGCATCTCATCTATAAAAATAAAAGATATGCCATACTTAATTGGAATATTATTTATAAAATCAATAAGAGCTTCTTTAGCTTGAATATATTTTAATTCAATAAATTTATCTTCCATATTTTCTCCAATTTTATCAACCAGCTGATACTTTTAATGTGCCGCTGCTATTCCAAACTTGACCTTCTACATGAGGATCAGATGTTGGAAGATCATTAGATAATTTTAAAATACCATTAAGTTTTCCATAAATTCTAGTAGTAGAAGAATTATTTCCTAAATTAATTCTAGAAGTACTAGATAAATTTCCTATTTCAACCCCACCAGTAGCATTAATTTGCCACTCACTACTCCAACCACTTATTTTTCCACCATCTATATTTAAAAGTAAACCTTTATTTGATATTGTTATATTATAATTATCCGGGTCAGATCCATACATCATAACACCTTTAGTAGTCTCTGTTCCGGTAGATCCATCAAAATGATTAAATCCACCATAATTTATGGTATTACCATCTGCATCTAAAGAATAGTAACTAAGAGAAATTCTACTTGTATCAATAAAACCTGCATCTAACTGAGCACATGAAATTTTACCTGCTATAATAGATCCACCTTGTATAAATGTTTGATTATTTTGTAAGCACCATTCTGCTGCTCTTCTTAAATAACCAGATGGTGGCTGTATGAGCCAATGAGACCCATCAAAAATTAATACTCTTGTTTCTCCAGCTGTCCAGTTTAATTCATCATTAACCTGTAATCCATGGAATACATCATTAGAATCATAATAACCTATGGGTGGAACAAGATTAGATGCTCTAGGAAACGGGAATCCATCTAATACTAATCTTAAACCACATCCAATTTCAGAATAATTACCATATACAAATTTAACAACAAGAACTGTTCCATATAATGGAGCCTCATTTATAATACCAACTGATAATGCAGCATCTCCATTCAAGTATACTTCTTTAATTATATTATTATCAGAAGTTTCACAAGTACAAACAACTTGTCTAGATGAAGCAGCTTGTTGTTCTATAAAATTTAAATTATTTAATGCTGCAGAAAATTGACTATTTAAAACATCTGCTGGCAAAGATCCAACTGCAATTTGATCTGCTGTAATAGAACCAGAAGCTATTTTATCAGCAGTAATAGAACCTGTATAAATTTTTGAACCATCAATTAATGTAGCATTATTTTCAGAACACCAATTAGATATTGTTCTAGCTGCAGATGTACCAGCCATATTCATCTTATTGTCATAATATGTGAATATTAGTGTATCTCCATCTTTCCAATTAAATACACCATTAATTGGATCTGGACCTATATACATAGGAGCAGTTAATAAATTTTGATCTAAATCATCATTTACTAAAAGAATAGGGTTATCAATCATATTACCATATTCAAATTTTATAACTAATGTTAAACCTGTATAATCTGTTAATTCTGGAATAGTTATATTTATTTTTTTATATTGGTCAAGTCTGGTTGAATAGCATATAACAGAATATACTTTAGATATATCTATTTTTTCATCTAGAAGACTTAAATCTCCATCTAATGTATTATATTTTTCATCTATATATTCTTGTAATTGCTCTATTTGTTCTGTAGTAGCCAATCCTTCAGGTAAAGCATCAGCTGGTATAGCTAAAATTTGCTCAGCAGATACATATCTTGAAATCTGTATATATTTTCCAGCATTATATAACTCTATTAATTTTGATACGCCATCACCTATAAAAAGTAATCTTCTATTATCTTCTATAAGTAAAAAAGGTTCAGCTTTTGCTAATACTAATAATCTTATATCATCTTCTTCAATAGGTCTTTCAGTTCTTTTTAACTGTAATGTTATCATTAACCATCTTCCTTCACTTCAATTTTATTACCTTTGACCTTAACATCTTCAATTGAAGCTACTGTTTCACCTTTTTGAACACTTTCCAAAAAATTTATAGCATCTGATACTTGCTTTAATTCTGGATCTTCTTCAATCTCTTTTTCTAACTCTTTCCTCTTTATATCTAAAGAGTCTATATACATTTTTATTAATTCTACTCTTTCATCTTCAGAAGCTTTATCAAATTCTTCTGTAATTTCTAATCCTACATCACTTAAAAGTAAACCATCTAAATGATCAACTGCATGCTGAAAAACAATAGCAGCTTGACCAAGCATTTGCCTAGATTCTACTTTACCAAGAGGTGTTTGATACATAACTTTTATATTATTTGCTCTTGGTCTTATATACTCTGAATCTAAACTATAACACTTTTCTCTAGATAATTCGAATCCTTTAGTCTCAGAAATAATAGGATTAACAAAACTTCTTAATGAATTATTAAAATTAATAACAAATACTCTTATGGGAACATCTATTTGAGGAGCAGTTAAATACACTAAATTCTTTTCTCTAATTATATCTTTTAAAGCTACTATTGTATCTCTAATTAATTTATTGTCCTTTTTAGTATCTACTTCATCTGATCTTTGCGAAAGTTTTTCTAAATCTTTTATTATCTCTATCACTCTTTATCTTCCTCTTCATCTTCTACATATTCATACTCTGTAACAACTAATTTATATAAGTTTTCATCAAAATCCGCTATTAATGTTAATTGATAATCATCATAAAGATATGAAACATTAGCACTATGCACATTTAATAATGAACTATCATATAGTTCTTCTACTTTAGAATTATTTTCTAAACTAGAATAAATTCTTCCAAATTCATCAGAATCATAAATATCTGCCACATAAGATCCATCTTTACTATAACTACCATCTAAAAAAATATTTAACTCTCTTAATAATTTTTCCACAAATAATCATCTCCATAATACAATATAATTTAGCAATTTTATAAAAAATTGAAGAAAGATATTATAATGATTTAAGCTTATCTAAAATTTCATTATTTTCTTCTACTGATCTACAAGTTGGTACTAACTTTTTATTTTCTCTTCTTTTAACTGTTTTAACTTTACTTTCTCTATTAGGAAGATTCAAAAGATACATTACATAACTCCAAGTCATATAATTATTTTTTAAAGGTTCTATAATTTTTTTATAATTATCAAAAATTTCTGGCTCAACCAAACCTTTATTACATTCTTCTTCAAAATCTTTTAATTCTAATAGCATATCTTTGTATTGATCTGCTACTTTATTAAAATAATCAACCACATGTCTTTTTGCCATTATTAATCCAAATCCTCTATATTTATTTGTTCAGTATTTTTATTTCTATGCCACCAAACTTCTACATGACCACAATTTTTGCATTTAACAATTTCAACATCTGCATTGGTATAATATTCTATTGTTTCATATACACATGGATCTAACTCGTTTATACCATCTGGAAAAATTTTTATATTATCTTTAAATGAACAACAATCACACATCTTTTAAACTCCTTAAATATTGACTCATATTTAATTTTTTAGAATCCATGTTTAATAAGTTATTAATATCAAATACTATATTTTTATAAAAATTATCTTTAATTAAATTATAAATCATCTCAGCAATAATTTTTATATCAGGATGCGGGGTTCCAGTAGTTCCTTTATATCTTAAATTTAAAATATGAATATACTCTTTTAAATTTGTAGTAATAACTATTTCTGTTTTTGTAGCAGTTGGTAAAACAGCTCTTGCCTGCTGTGGAGTTTCACCATACTCTATCAAACTTCTATAAAGTCTTTCAGAAGATTCAAATGCTTCTTGATACAAAAGCTGGACATCATCCGGTTTTCTGTAAAATTCAAAAGGAAGAGCTATAGACAACCCATCTTTATAATTTACATATCTTGTACTTTCCTGTGCAAAACTACATGGTCTATGACGAACGAGCTCATGTGTTACACCTCTATCTGTTATAATTTTAAATGTAAAATATACATGCTCTAAAAGCTCATTGACGCTAAATGTACTTATTTCTTTCTCAAGATCTACAAAACAAACATTATTCTCTTCATCATACATAGGATCTAGCAAACAACCTAAGCCAAAACATAAATTAGGATATTTTGAGTATAAGCATTGAAAAATAGGATCATTTATATTTCTTTGACAAACTGCTCTTACACTGCCAGAAACTAAATGTCTTAATTTAAAACTACTATCATCTTTTACCATTTCAGATGTTACATGTAGATATTTATCTTGTTTAAGAAATTCTATATAATCATGTGTTAAAGAATTATCAAATACCTTAAATAAAAATATTTGATGTTCAAGCATAGCATAATGCTCTCTTTTAATAAGTGCTTGAACAAATTTAATAGCACTATCATCTGTAATTTTAGCCTCACTTTTATAACAAGTTCTTCCAGCTAATTCTATCTTTTTATATGGATCTTTTTCATTTATCATAACCACTTCTGGTTTTATAAAATTCATCAATCTTCCTCCAAAACATATACATTTATCTTTTTACTAAAATGAGTACAAGCATCTAAAGCAACTATTCCGGTGTCCACAAATGGCCCAAAATCTGCTGTTTTCCCAAACTCGCAATCACCACTTTGATGATACCTATAATTACCAAAACTAGTGTGCCAATGCCCACAAAAAATAGTTTTATTTTTTTCTCTTATACCATTTTTCCAGGCTTCCATTCCATTTAACCATCTATATGGTTTCCAGTCATGCACTTCTCTCCATTTTTCATTTTTAGACCAGTCATGTCTATAACCACTAAAACTTTCCCAATAAAAGCATGGAATCCATCCATGAACAAAAATAGCTGTCTTTGTCTCAAAATAATCTATTGTAGAAGATATATAATCATTATAATCTTTATCATTTTTCATTGAAATAACAATATCATCTACATTACTTTTTCCAGTTAAATCAACAGCACTATACCACGTTCCGTTAGATAAATCATAAGTTCTTGGATATCTAATAGCTATCATCTCTTCCATCAGATCTTCATGATTTCCTCTAATTAAAATCTTTCTTTCAAGAGAATTAACAAATTGTAAACATTCTCTAGGTTGTTTACCTCTATCAAGTAAATCTCCTAAAGAAACAAAAAAATGTTCAGGATTATTTCTATCAAAGCCAGCGTCATCAAGAGCTTTCTTTAATATATCGAAATAACCATGAACATCCGCAGAAACAAACCATTTCATTATATCTAAACCTCTTCTATTATAAATTTTTATAGGAGAATACTAGCAGTGCACTTACTAGTATTCCCCATATATTATAAAACTAAGCTTATAAATTAAATATTAAATATTAAAAATATCAAATAAAGATCCTAAAAAATCTTTTGAGAAAAATTCTTTTTCAAACTTATTTAAAAAGTTATTTGCAGCTTCACCCGTATAAGTAGTCTTATAGGGCCCAAACTTCTTATTAAAATCTGATAAAGCATTAAACTTATTTAGCTGTGCTTCTCTAACTTTAATCTTTGCTGCCTTCAAAACTTCCTTAGCTTCATCATAAGCTTTCTTATAAATTTCCTTAGCCTTCACCTCAGCATCAGCATATAAATCATAAGCCTTTGATAGCTCTTCAATAGAATGTTCAACCTTATTAGCAGCTTCTTTCTTTTGACTACTTAATTCAGCAGCTTTCTGTTTCTTGAGCTCCTCATCTTGTTTTTGCTTCTCAAGAAACAGCTTTTCAGCTTCTACACACTCCTTTTCAGAATTATAAGTTTCTTTTGTAATTTCAGATAAATACTTCATTTATATTAACATTTCCTTTCATCAAGAGGACTTACCATTAAAGGACTTACCTCAGTTTATTATAAAATAAGCTTAGAATTATAATCAACGTAAAACAATTCTATGAATAGAATCTACAACACTATCTTCAGAAACAATTACTAAATTTTGAGATGGCATAGATTTCTTTCTTAATTTTGTAGCATAATAATCAGTACCCATTAAACTACCATTTTGAAGAACTATACAGTTAGTATCTTCTGTTGCAGCAAAATGATGATTATGTGCTGTTAAAATTAAATCATAATTATTACCTGTCATAAGTGATAATCTTTCTACAACATTATTAATATTATCATTATCACCATGAACACCAGCAATTAAATAACCACGACACTCGAATTCAATTATATCTCCTCCATACTTGTCACAATTATTTATATATATTTTATCATTATCCTTAAATCTTTCAACTAAGTACCAATGAATTATTCTAACAAGAGACTCAAGATTTATAGATTCTTTCTTATTAGGATCTAATCTTGAATGATTATCCAAACAATCATAATATTCAATATCAAAATATTGTGATAAATTATTTAAAAATTCTGCAAGAATTTCTGCAACATCCATAACTTGAGTAATGACATCATACCTATTTTGAAGTCTTAAAGTTAAATGAATATATCCAGAAATTAAATCTGATAAATTAACAATATGAAGCTTATTTACTCCATTCTTTTTACAAATATTAATTACATTTTCTAAAAGTAAATTAACTCTTTCTATACAAAGATCTGGACTATAGGCATTCCAATAATTATCAAACTCAATACCATAATGCCAATCTGAAATTTGTAAAATAGCTTCTTTCTTAGAATAAGGTCTAACTTCATAATTAGTTGATAAAATCTTTCCCTTATACATGACTTCTGCATATTCTTTAGCAATTTCTTTTATAGTTTCTTCTCTTGCTAATTGTCTAACATATGCATTATTTTGAACTATTTCATCAGAAAGTTTAACTCTTTCTTTTTTAATAGCATTTAAAGTATCATTAATATAATTTTTTGATTTTTCAACATTATTATCTCTTCTGTTTAAAATATAATGATAATGCTTTCTACAAAAATCTTTTGATATATGCTCACAGTAATCTTTATCCCAAAATTCATTGATTAATTTATCAGCAATTTCTTGCCAAGTAAATCCATTTACATCTTTTAATCTACCTAAATCATAAAGTCTTTCATCAAAATTTTTATCATCAATCTTCAGCATTTATTTCCTCTACATCTTCACTGATATCTATTATTGATCCATTATTTTTTAATTTAGCCATAATAGAATTAACAGCATCAGCAATCCTTTCTTTAGATTCTCTACTTAAATTATTATCTATATTTACATTTACTTGAGTATTATTTTGAATAACTGGGATAGTAATATCTTCTGGAATTATGTCAGATTTATCTATAGCTGATCTTACAGCTGTTAAATAATCAAGAAGATCTTTATTAGAAAATTCACCAGGCTTCTTCTCAAACCTCTCAACCATTTGTATAGATATTTTATCTAAAAGTTTACTAAAAATATCAGCTCTTACAATATTCTTTTTGCTCTGATTTACATTAAACAAACTTACTAAGTCTTTCAACTTTTCAGAATCATTTTCTGCAACTATTTTAGTAATGAGATCTTCAGAAGTTTTATCAAGATTTTCTCTACTCTTTAATGAAACTAAATCAGTGTTTTCCATATAAACACCTCAAAATAATTCTTTATAAACATTATTAATTTTACTAATTAAAGATTTTTCAATATCATCTATAATTGGACTCTTATTTGTTAATATAGTATCTATTATGTAATTTTCTAATTTGGATGAGGGCTCAAATCTATATTTTACTGAATCTTTATTCACATCTATGAATAAATTTCCAATTCCTATATTCACACAAGCACCACTAGAATCATTAACTAATACTTCTTGAATATCATGACAAATACATTTATTAGCTTGTGAAACTAATCTATCTAATGATACCCTTTGAATAGTAGTTAAAGATGATATATCATCTAATAAATCACTTTTTATAATTTCTTTTGGCATATACTAACACCTAAATCCTATCTGAATTCTTTAAAACTCTAACACCATCTTTACTTGCTAAATATTCTAAACTAGATGATAATTGATTATAGTATGTTTCTAAAGATTTATTTAATCTTTCTTTTATATACATCTCTAATAAATCATCTTTATTTCTTTTATATTTAGATATATCAGCAAGCATTTTCTTTAAATCATTTATCATTAATCATACCTTGACTTAAAATTATATTTAGATAAAACTTCACAAATTTTTATATAACCAGATTTTACAGCTCTTAAATCTATAGACTCTTTTCCAATAAGTTCAATCGCTTTATCATAATCCATATGATCTAAATTAACATATTGGTATAAAACTAATGAATATATTAATAATTCTAATTCATCTATAGTTGGTATCTTTATAGTCGTTCCTCCAAAATACTCACATAATTTTAATAAATTATCTTTATCTAAAACATAAGCCATTTCACTTATTGTAGAATATTCTGGAATATCTTTAAGTTTATATAAAACAAATAATATGAGCGACCATCTATCCATATCATGAAGTGTTAACAAATTTTCTTTTATCTTCATATATAACCTCTAATCATATTCATCAAAATCTTGCTTTAAATCATTATTTAATGATGAAATAAGAATACTCTTAATATTAGATTCATAATTAATATTATCATTTAAAATATTAGATAAATCTTCAGAAATTAAATGTCTTATTTCATTTACAAGAACTTTTATGTAATCTTTCATATCATCTTTTAAATGATATAAAATAACACAATCATCTCGTTCTTTTTTATATAACTTATTTACATGATTTTGAGTTAATTTTCCATCTTTTCTAAGTTGATTTAATCTATTTAAATTCTTTTTACTCAATGTAACAGAATTTAATAAACTTAATATACAACTTATATATACATTTTGAATATACAAATCAGTATCATAAGGTAATCTGTAAACAAAATCTTTTATTGTACTAGCCACATCATCTAGACAAGATTTAAAATTAGATATTTGTAAATTATTTAAAGTGTTTATTAATGAATTATGAAAACTAAAATCTATCAAATCTTCTTCATTTCTCATATAATTTTGCGCAAAATTTTCTCCTTCAAAAGAAACTTTTGTAGCATATAAAATACTTTTAGCATAATTTAAAACACTTTTAATCTTAGTTAATTTCTCATTTTCATCAAATTGTCTTTTATCTTTTAACCTCATGAAAATTCTTGTGGCACAATATATTGCAAAGTCATCGTAATATTCTGCTTTTTCAAAGAATCTTCTTTTATAAGCTAACATTCTTGTTATATGATATAAATACTCAAATACTAAATTATCATCACAATTCTCATTATAAATATTCTCATCTATCCATATGCACATTTGAGTATAAGTCATATCATGCGGTTTTTTATAATATGTCATTTAATTCTACTGATTCCTTTTTCATCTTTTTCAACAACAATTTCTGAATCATAAGGGATCTCTAAATCTCCTCTATGCGTTACAATAAATACATTATTTATATCATGCAATTTTGTTGAAATAAGATTAATAACTTTTTGACATCCTATAGAATCTAAGTTATCAAAAATTTCATCAACAATTAAAATATTACAAGAAAAATTAAGAAATTTACACAACATATCCCTTATAGAAAATTGAATTATTAAATCAACTTTTTGTCTTTCTCCACCGCTTAAATTTTCATATTGTTTATTACAATATGAAATTTCTATATTATTTCCATTAATAGAAAAATTTATTCTTTCTGTATTAAAAATACATTTAGAATATTCTTTAGCTTTTTTATTTATAAAATCTATAACGCTATTTAATAAATATCCTCTAAAATCTCTAGAAATAGAAGTATTAAATTTATTTATAATATCTAATTTTAATTCAAATAATTCTTTTTCTTTTTTATTATACATTATTTTTTCACTAATTTCTTTAATACTATTTTCAATATTATTAATCTCAGTAATTAACGAATTTTTAGTATTTTCTAGAGAATTTAATTCAATTTTCAAGTTAAAAATTTTATCATTATTTTCTTTTAAAGTTATATCTAATTGTTTATATTCTTTTTCAAGAATATTTAAATCATTCTTTAAATTATTACCAATATCTATAACTTCTGTTAATTCTTCTTCAATTCTAAATATATTATCTTTTAATTTTCTATTATAATTATTATTAATATTATTAATATTTATATTATATATATTATTTATATTATTTATATTATTATTAATTTTAGAAAAAATTTCTAGATTATTATTTAAATCAATTTCTAATTGTTTTGTTGATGGTTTTTCTATTCCTATAATTTTTTGACCACATGTTGGACAAATATCTTTTATGGACTCAATTTTCTTTATTTCTTTTTTTAAAGAATCTATTGTTGATTTTGTATAAGCAAGATTTTTATTTAAATCTTCTAATTCATTTGATTTCCATTTATCTTCTTTTGCTATATCTTTTAACTTTTCATTATTTATTTTTAAACTTATTTCAGATTTTTTCTTAGATAATGTTGAATATTTTATACGTAAATCTTGTATATTTATATTCTTTTCATTTATTGTTATTTTTAAATTTTCTAATTCTTTACTTAAAGAATTTTGAGAAATAGTTAATTCATTAATTTCTTTTTCTAGAGATTCTTTATTTTTTAAATTATTTAATGTAGTACTTTGTTGTTCTAATTTAAACTTAAATACAGATAATTTACTTTCATTTTCTAAAACTAAATCTTCATATTTTCTTAATTCTTTAGATAAATAAATTTTTCTTTTTGCTACTCTATCTTTTAAATCTTCAATCATAAAATCTGATTTAGAAAGTTTTTCAAGAACATCTTTACGACCAGATGGTGTATTATTAGAAAATCTTTGAGGTAAACCCTGCCCAAGTATTATTACAGAACCTATTAAAGAAGATGTTAAATCTGGTAAAAATTCATTTAAAATTTTAGAAGAATCTCTTATTCCTTTGCCAGAAATATCCTGGTTATTCCTGATTAACTTTAAATTAGTTTTATATAGTTTATGATCTTTAGTTCTTATTATTTTCCAGGTATCACCAGACACCTCCAGATCTAGTTCAACATAAGCTCCATCTTCTGTATTAATATTTGATATATCTGATTTTATACCCCTAATAGTTTCTCCTGTTAAACACCAGCATATAGCTTCAAATAAAGATGATTTTCCTGAACCATTTGATGTTGCTAAATCATCTTTATTATTATTAAATCCTTTTACTAAAGTATAGCCATTATTAGAAAAATCTATAGAGGCTTCTCCAATTGATAAAAAATTTTGTATATTAATTTTATTAAACTTTATATTCATTTACAAACCTCTTCTAATTCTTCTAAAATAGTTTCAGATGTTCCTATATTCTCAAGAACATATTTTTTAAATTCAGATATATGATCTGTAATTAATTCTTCATTTTTAATATTATCTGTATTATTTAAAACTTCTTTTTCAATTAAAATTCTATACTCAATTATATTAGGATATTTTTTAATTTCTTCTTCATAATAAGAAACATCTTTTTCTAATGATTTTAATGTTATAACAGAATTTTGTTTAAATGCACAAAAATTAGGCGTAGTATTAACACCATCTACTTTATAAAAATTTATAGCATATGGATTTTCTATTAATTTATACTCTAACGTATCCGTATCTAATTCCATAATGTTGTGAGAATATTTATAAGCATCTTCACTAAAATTTTGTCCTGTTAAATTTCCTAAATTTATAATTTTATTAGTTATTTTGGTGCCATTATGAAGATGGCCATTTATAAATAAATCACAGTAGCTTTCAATATCATCTATTTCAAAACCCGATTTAGATACAAATTTACCTAATTGAATTCCTGCTATATCATTATGAGAGAATATAATCGTTTTATTTTCTTTATTACAATTTTTAAATATATTTTCTAGTATACTTTTATTTGAATTTAATACATATGGTAAAAATACTATATTTGTTAATGTTTCAAAGAAAAATTTTAAAATACATTTATTTATTATATAAAAATTTTTATTATTAAAAACATTTGTTGATGAATAAAATAAATCATTTCTACCCATCTCATGATTTCCTATAAGTAAATAGTGAGGAATTTTAGACCATTTTATCTCTGTAAGAGCAGTTATCTCTTCACTATTAAGTGTTTCTTTATCAAAAAAGTCACCAAGCCCAACTATAGCATCTATATTATTTTTCTTTGCATATTCTTCAACCCAATTCATTGAATCGATTAAATTATGCAATCTAAAAGAATATATATTTCCTCTTTTTCTTAATATAGAGCTATAAGTTGACCAGTGACAATCACCAAAAACTAATATTTTCATTCAAATAACCTCAACAATAAATATTCTATAACATAAGAAGAATTAATTGTTCCATCAAGAATACCACAATAAAGTTTATAACTTAATTTCATAACATCTTTATAAAATAAATTTCTTGATGTAAATAATCTTTTTTTACTTATATTAAAAAGATTAATTAAAATATTTATAGGAGATTCATTTATTCGTAAATTATATTCAAATACTTTCTTATCTCTATTTAAAATAAGATTTATAAAATCAAATATATTTGTTTCTCTATAATCTATAAATCCTTCATCTAAAAGATATTGTGTTAAAACATTTGAATTTTCTTGCTCTAGAATAAAAATTTTATCAAGCTCATTTAATAGAATATTTAAATCA
>JAEIGA010007713.1_pt1 | contig 16321 bp, 15 predicted proteins | sample 9270691 | NCBI WGS metagenome assembly JAEIGA01 (sample SAMN17057246, study PRJNA624740) | gut metagenome | biome: biome; isolation source: fecal sample | host: Bos grunniens | place: China: Xizang | collected 2019
CATTTTGTCAGCGATACCTGCGCTACAGTACCGCGTCACTGGGATGGCTCCCACGCAGCGCTCCACTGGTAGCTACTCCGATGGAACCCCGCGCTAGGCTCGTCTCATGAAAACGCGCCTGTATCGGAACAATTATACCAAATAAGCCCCCACCCGACGCATCAGATGGGGGCACCCATGGGCCGAAGCTTTCTGGGGCGATTAGACCTATTCTAGCTCTTTGCCTATCTTCGCGGTGAGCTTGCGGTAGTCGGACTCAAGCTGTCGCTGCTGCTCCATGACGTAGGCCATGTCCCAGTCTGTAGCAGATAGCTCCGTCCACATCCTGCGTGCCTCGGCAAGTTCGTCCCCGACCTCGCACACGAGCGTCTCGATGAGATGGTAGGCAAAGGACTCGCCACCCCTGACGAAGGAATCACAGGCCCTTTGGTACAGTGACAGCGTGCCGCGCTCCCATGCGACGTACTCCTCGAACGACTCGATGAGGGCACGTCTTCGCATGTCTCGGTCTATGCCGTCCCTGTCCCTGCCGCGCCACTTGTCGAGCACGGAGGAAGCGGACTGCCGACCCTGCTGCGGTATCATCCCGCAGTGGTCTACGCACCAGTCGTTGACTCGTCTCATGCAGATGGAGTCGCTGAGGTACTGGTACTCGTGCATGGCGGCAAAGCCATAGAAGCCAAGCAGCCTGTTCAGGGAAGCCTGTTCGTTGTGGAACATTAGGCCCTGAACAAGCCTGTCGGACACCTCGCCGAGAACGTCAGGAACGGACACGCCTAGTCCTTCCTGATGACGGTCGAGAAGCTGTTTGCGGTTCCGGCTGCGCTGATCGTCGCTGTAATCATGGTGTTGCAGTCGCAGCCGCAGTTCCTCGGCATCGACGTGACGTACAGACCGATAGGCTCCGCAGCCGTCCCCTGAACGGTCATGGTCGCACCAGGAAGCGCGATGCCGTCCTGATAGAACTGGATGGTGACTGGGCCTGTCGCGGTGGGCGTGAAGGTGAGCGAGGATTCGAGGTCGTAGTACCCCGCACCCATGAGGTTGATGCCAGTGCCGTTGAGCTGGCAGTTGCGCCCATAGCGACGCACGACGCTACCGAACGGAATCTGGCCGTTCTCGGCGACATCGACGTTGGTGCTCACGGTATGGATTGCGGAAGGGCAGGACATTGGTACCTCCAAAGAGAAGCGGGGCGGGAAGACCCGCCCCTTCCTTGCCAAGTTGGCCTAGTTGCTTAGATGTTGTAGCCGCCGCAGTTGCAGAACGGGTTGGCACCAGCGTTGTACGCGAAGGAGTCAGGGTAGCGAACGACACCATTCATGGCCTGAGCGAGCTGTAGCTGCTGCACCTGCTGTTGCAGGGTCTCGATCTTGTTCTGCTGAATCATCTGGCGCGTGGCGGCACCCTCGGCCTGAATGGCCTGAATGGTGGCGTTGTTCTGCATCGCAGACTCGTAACGCTGGTTCGCTGCGGTCTCGGAAATCAGCATCTTGGTAGAGCAGCAGCACTCATTCTGGTTGGCGATTGCCTGTTGGACGCCCATGCTGACACCAGCGATGTCGCGCTGCAACTCGCCATAACGGTCGCCGACGTACTGGGTCACGTCATGGTAGTTCTGGTTGACGGCTGCGAGGATGTCGCGCTGGTTAGCCATGGAGTTCTGGTTGTCGAACCCGCGCTGAACCTCGTTGGACGTTGCGAGGTTCTCGTAGCCGATGGCGTTGGCGAGGTTGTTGCCGCCCCAGCCATTGCCGTTGAAGCCGAAGATTAAAGCGAAGAGGAAGATCATGGCAAGGAAGTTGCCGCCGAAGCCATCGTTGCCAGCCATGGCCGCGTAGTCGGCAGGGGACATGGAGGTAGCATCCATACAGGACACTCCTTTCTGGTGCATCACGCACCATATATAGAGACGCCCCTTGTGGGCGTCTCATCCACATGCAAAAGGGGGCTTTTAAGCCCCCTTAGAACTTGCCTCTATTCCTCTCTACCTCAAGAACTTCTGAATCATGCCGTAGTCGATGCCATGCTCCCTGGCGATCTCTTCTGGCGTCTTCCCCTGGTTCTGCCTGACAAAGTCGGCGAACTGGGGATTGGTACGCATGAGCTGCTCGTACATGCCCTGCGGGTTACCGCCCATCATCTGCCGAATGCTTTGGAGTCGGCTGAGCATCGGGTTCGCTTGCTGCTGCGGCTGTGGGAACAGTGCCATATACGGCCCCCTTCATCTGCTCTACCTGCGTTGACAGGTCTGAGTACACTCGGTCAAGCTCTTCCCTCGTGACGTATGACGACTGCTCGCGCTGCCCGTCCCTGCGCTTGCAGTCAACCACGGTAATCGTCGGGAACCCCGCCCCGTCAGTGGTCTTGATGAACATTACCCCGTCGTTCGTGGAGTCGAACAACGGCATCTCTGAGTTGGGCGGCATCTGGTAAGCCTTCGCACCTTCAAGACCCGTCACGTAGACGAAGCCGTGAATTGGCTGCTGGGCCATCTGGTAGGTGCCGCCAGCGGTCATGTAGTTGGGCTGGTACTGGGCGTTCGGTAAATATGGGTTCTGCCATGGCTGGTACGGCATTACTTCTCCCCTCTCTTAGCACGCTCTGCCACAATCGTCTCTATCGTCTTGGTATGCACGCAGTTGGGACAAATCATCTCTACCGTGTGTAGCTCATAGAGAGACCAGTCGGTGTCGGGGAGCAGAAGCATCCGCTCCCCGCACCGAGGGCATACGGTGTCCGTCTCGACGGGCTCCATGTCAGCCACCAAGGAGCATGACCACCAGTGCGGCGATGGTGACCACGCAGCCAATCATGAGGCCAAGGGCGGCGATGCACAGCCACTCGTATGCGCGTTCGCGGCGTGCCATCTCGGGGGTGCGGCCCCGACGGTCGTAGGGCATGACTACACCAACCTAGTCGAGTTACCAATGATGACGTAGCGGCGAGCGCCAGTGTTGGCACCGATGTAGGTGCCCCACACGTAGCCGCCGTTCACGAGAAGGCCGTCGAGGTTGACCGTCTCGCCCTTCTTGTACGTGTAGCCAGCGCGGTTCTCCACCGCCACGACGGGCTTCTTGTAGACCCTGCTGTTGGCCTTGAACGTGACCTTGCTTGCCACCTTGAACACCTCCGTGGAGTAGTTGGTATCGGTCGTGGGCTCGTCGGCTGGGAGGCTCTTCATCGGCCACCCGCCGCCGACAAAGCCAGCCGAGATGGGTAGCTTCCTCTCTGCCACCCCCCTGCTGGGCGTTGAGTCGATGATGTAGGGAGTCGATCCGGCCCTTGAGACCACGCCGACATGGCCCGTGTTGGTGCGGCTAGAGCCAAAGAAGACCAAGTCGCCGGGCTTGAGCTTGCTCGGGTCGGTAGTCCAGTGGCCGTTGCGGTAGACCCAATCGGACTGCGAACCATCGCCATTTTGATGCCCTTGCCAGCGCGGGATGGTCAGCCCCGCCGCCTTGAACGCGCACGTGCTGAGGTAGCTGCAATTGTATGAGCTGCCTTCCTTGCCGCCAGATGGGGTGTAGGAGTAGTTGCAACCCAACTGCTTTCTGCAGTAGGCCACGATCTGAGAGCGCACTCCCATTACTCCTCCTTGGCGGTGAGAGTAGAGATGCCCATGACGGCGCAGAGGAAGGTGTACACGACGGCGAAGGTGCGGCTCACCTCGTCCGCATACGGCCAGCCCCAGATCGCCGCAAGGCCGACATAGGCGACCGAGACGGCAGGCAGAATCACGGTGACCACGTACTTGATGAGGTCATAGAGCTTGTCGGGCAGGATGTAGGTCATGGTTCCTCCTAAAGAAAAGAGGCGCCCTATGTGGACGCCTCAACTTACCCTGGTGCTATCTCGGCCTGTCTGGCAGATTCATCACCTGCTGCACTAGGCCGTCAACGAAGTTGTTGGTGATGCCATACGCCTCGCAGATTCGTTGGTACTCCTCCCACTCGGCGTAGAAGCTCTGCTTCTCCTCTATCGACGCGCATCCGAGGTCATCGATGTACCTGTGCGCCCGATGGATGGCATCTGACCGCATCTGAGTGCATTGGGCTTGCAGGATGGTGTCGATTCGCGCGTCCTGAGCCTGCATCTGGGCGATCATCTCAGCTCGCCATGCGTACCAGTCCTCGCGGTCGTTTGCCACGGACTTCAATGCATCGCCCTGCTCCTGCATCAGTCGGTCAACCTCACTGCGCCACTCTGCCTCCTGCTTGCGCTTCTTTTCGGTCTCCTGATGGCGCTCCTCTGCGACGCGCTCGTGCTTCTTGGCCTGTGCGTTGATGCTTGCGGTGGCTGCGGTAATGATAATGGTCGAGAGGATTGGCGCGAGCCAGCTGATGATGCCGCCTATTGTCACGGTCATTAGTCAACCTCCGACCATCCGTAGACGCTCGGCTCCCACACGTTGCCGTCGATGTCGGAGACCCATATCTTGTCCTTGTGGCGCACCTTGTCACCTTTCATGTAGGGGTTCGTTGAGTCGGGCTGCACCCACTCGGGTATGACCTCTGGGTCTGGCACGAGCATCCGCGCCCAGAGGCTCGTGGCATCGACTGGGTTCCATGTCTCCTGTGAGGTGTGCGCCTGTAGGCACTTGTAGAGCAAGCCACCGTACTGAACGCGGTACCCGATGACGTAGGCGTGGCCCGTCCCCCATTCGGGATAGAAGCGGGTCATGCGCTCGGCCGTCTCTGGCTCGATGATGGCGTTCACAACGTTCACGTCGGGGACGAGCACGCTCACGAGCGCCTCGAAGACCTCTCCGCCAGTCATGGGCGGGATGTAGTCGGGCAGCAGCGTCGGATCTATAGGTTCGTGGCGCACGAGCTGGCCGTCAATCAGACTGTATTCGTTCGCCAGCGTCTCGGTGTCGATGCCAGCCGTGAGCGAATCCTCGACTTCCACGACCTCGTGGCCGTCAGGCACGGCATCGAACGGGTACGGCGAGTCAATGGCTATGTGGCGCGTCTCCGCGTCAATCAGCAGGTACATGTGCCCTCCTTACGACCGTGCCCAGAGCACGTAGACGCTGACAGTCGGGGTGATGCTGGACGTGCCCGCGTTGTAGACCATCCAGTTCACGGTGCCGTCATCGACGTAGGACTCGTACAGGAACGCCCTTACGGTGACCGCGTAGCGTGTTGAAGAGTTCCAGCCGACTACGCCTATGGGAGTCCAGCCCGTCTTGCTGACCGACGCGCTGCCAGACAGGTAGCCACCGCTCGCGATGGCCGTCGTGCTCGTGACAGCCGTGGTCGTGACGGCGAAGTTGTCCGCAAGGCCGTAGATTGTGAGCAGGTCTGTCGAGTCCTTCCAGAGAATCCAGCGCATGCTGTCGATGTCGTACAGGCCGATGTTGCCCGCGCTGCTGGACTCGAGCGCGATGCTCCTGCCGCTGGTGTCGTTCTCCGCGATGACTTGGTACTTGCCCGTCACCGTCCTGTAGCTGATTATCTGACCGTCCGAGCGGATGCTACCGTCGCCGTTGAGAATGACGCGATTTATGACCTCTCCAGAATCGTCGCTGAACGTGAACGTCGCGTTGCCGTACTCGTCCTCTGGCTCGAACGTGTCGGCTGTGTCCAGAGTGAACCACAGGTACCTATGCTCATTGTCGGCTGACTCGACTCCAACGCTCAGGGTGCCATCCGAGTTGGCGGAAAAGATTGAATTTTCCGCCATCTTGAGCGCCGCATACGATTCGCCTTCACCCGAATCCGCCTCGATTCTGACAAGCTCCGTCTCGCCGTCGCCGCCGTAGAACGTGGTCGATGCCCCCGTCTGCTCCATGTGGGAGCTGCTCGCATTGCCGAGCGTGACCGTGCTGCCAAATGTCGCAACGGTGTTGCCGCCAGCCACGAACTCCGTGTTGGTGGCGGTGAGGTGCTGGTACGTCGTTGCAGTCGATGGGTTGGCGTTGGCAATCCTGATGCCCGTGGAATCGATGCCGATGTAATTTGTCGCGGTCTTGGCTGCGTCGGATATGGCGCTGTCAACGTCCTCTGGTGCGGGAGTCCAGTCAGTCGCGCGGTTGCCACGTTCGAGCTTAGGGTTCTTGACGTATAAGATGGCCTCCGTGCCACTCGTCGTTGAGCCGTTGTTGTCGAATCTGACGTAGGCAACTTCGTCAGACGTTGCGTTGCATGTGAACGTCCAGACAATTTTCTGATACTCGGTGGTGAGAAAAATACTCATACGCGACTGATGCGACCCGCTTCCGCTCACATGGACCTTGTACAAGTCCATGTGAACGACATTCCCATTAGACTTTGCCCAACAGGACAGCGTGTATGTCTCGCCAGCCTCGAAGGTCATGTTCGGCGCTCGCACGTAGCTCTCGGTCGTTGCCGTGGTCGAGCGGGTATACACCACGCTTGAGGGGTCAAATGTCGAATACAGCCAATTGGTTCCCGTGGAGCTGCCGACAAGCAGGTTCCTCCCGCCCACCTGAACGTTGCTGTTCAGAATCGTCGCAGCGGCAGCGTCGGTCATGGCTCCAACGGTCAGGCTCTTGCTCGCGTTGATGTCGGATGCGTTGAGCTTGTTCGCCGTCACAGAACCAGTGATGATGTTGCCACCGTCAATCACAGTTATGGTGTTGTCCAAAAGGACTGAGGTGTAACCGACTGTGCCATCTGCCATCTCGTACTGCTCGCACGTGTAGATGTACTTGTGCGTGCTGCTGATGGCTATGTGCATCTTGGTCCACGCGTCGTTACCGTCATCGGCCTTGGTCACCCAGTTCGATGATGCCGCTCCCGGGGTTGCTGGTGCGCCCGACGCGCTCTTGCGGTACCAGATGCGCTGGGTGCGCTTGACGGCGTTGGATTTTGCGGCTGCGACCGCCGCGTGCTCAGACAATTTCCACACGCACGTGCCATCCGGCTCGGTAGCGGTTAGCGTATGGTCATCTTCGACAAACTGCTCGAACTCAGCGTACAACTGTGCGTACCAGTACGAGTTCACCTTAATCCAATAATGAGTGAACCCGTCTGTCCCAGTGTACACGAGCACATCAACGAACGACGTGTCGACTGTCTCGTCTCTCCTATCCACCGTGTTATACAGGGCGTTGTCAGTCCGAGATTTAAACGTCACATCGATGCTTCCGCTGGTAGTCGAAAGCCACCCGCCGATTCGCCCAGTCAAATGCAAGTGGGAATAGTTGCTGGCTTGATTTACTGCATAAGGGACATGCCCGAGGTGAATATAGCCAGATGAATTCTCTTTGCCGTAGAATAACGGCCCAGTCGCGTCTTGAATCGCTTCGTCGATGTCCTCTGGTGCGGGAGTCCAGTCGGTTGCGATGTTGCCCTTTTCGAGCTTCATCTTTCCGTCGCTGTAAAGGCGAGCGCTGATTCTTATAAACGCGACCCCTGTCGGAATAGTGACAACATACGTTTCATGCTGGGGAAGCCCAGTGTTTGTCCCTGCGGTCTTTGATGGCCTGTCGCCAACCAGAGCCTTGCTCGAATCGTATAACTGGTAAGCCATCCAAAGGTATTCGGAGCCACCTGTGGTCGGTGTGACCCAATTCTGGAATACGTATGTCTCCCCAGCAATGACTGGTATGTATGCGCTGGTGTGTTCCTGCCTCGTAGCGTTCATCGCACCGAGACTTTGAGCATTTGCTTGGAGGTATCCTTCCTCATACTCGGCTACTACTGACAGATTCCTGCCACCAACGCTGATGTTGCTGTTGAGCGTGGCAGATTGGGCTGCTGAGTCAAGGGCTCCGATGCTGAGGGAGTTCGCCTGAATCCTGCCGCCGCTGATAGCGGTGGTCGTTCCGTCCGTGCCCTTGATGGTGACGTTGTTGCCGATGTAGGTCATGGCGTCGGCAGTGAGCTGTAGGCTGCTGCTTGCGTCGTTGTTGGAGACCACCATGCCGATGCGGTCTGCCTGAACGTCAAGCTCGGCCTTTGTGGCGTAGTTCTCCTCGATGCTCTCGAAGCCAGCCTCGGCCATGAGCTTGACGCCGTTGGATGCCGTGAGGTCGATGCTTCCAGTCTGTGATGCCATGTCACACCGCCCATTCCGTCTTGCGCATCACGTGGCCGCAGGTGATTCGCGGGTCGAGATGCACCGTGATTCCGTGATCGTGGCAGCGCTCGCAGAAGCTCAAGTCCTCCGAGAGGCAGTTGCCGTCTGGGTAGTCGGTCCAAGAGAACCACGGCCAAGACATGTTCCTGAACACGTCAACGCGCACCATCGTGGCCCCAAACCCGCAGCCGTGAATCAGCTCGCGAGTAACGCCGCGCTCACGCAGGTCAGCCAGGTCCGTCGCTGTGTAGAAGTCCGTGTAGTCCCGCTCGCCCAGCTTGGTCGCGTTGATGCGACCGTCGTAGACGTTGGACGCTGGCCTGTGCGGACAGCATGCGGCGAGAACGTCAACAGGCTCATCAAGCATCATGCGTATGGTGTCTCTCGGAAGCACCGTGTCGGAGTCGACCATAAGCACGTAGTCGAAGTCCTCGTCTATGGACTGCCGTGCGATGCGGTTTCGCGCCTGAGCGCAGTCGTAGCCGCTCGTGTAGTCGAAGAGCAGGATGTTGCCAGCAGGGTCGAGCCCGTAGATGCTCTTGAAGCACTCTGGGTGTATGCCGCCGAATGGTGTGGTAGGCACCGCTATGAACACCTTTGCCAATGCGCCCCTCCTACCATGTGCAAGTGCAGTTGTACGTCGCATTAAGTGGGTCAGGATTGGACGAAGTTGGCTGAACAACAAGAGACCTATTAGTTCCCAAAGATGTGCCATCTGTTCCTTTGGTCCAGACGTAACTGACGCCACTTGTGGTTATCGTTCCGTTGACCCTGAGAGTTGCTTGCAGAGTCGCCGTCTTATCAGACCAGCTAATTGCCGTGGGCGTGATGGTCACGACCGCCTCTGGTCCCGTCGCTCCTGTAGCCCCGGTTGCCCCCGTCGCTCCGGTTGCGCCAGTGGCACCCGTGGCCCCTGTGGCACCCGTGGCACCAGTGGCCCCGGTAGCTCCCGTTGCCCCAGTGGCACCAGTAGCGCCCGTCTTGCCTGTGGCCCCAGTTGCCCCTGTGGCCCCTGTCGCACCAGTCTTTCCCGTGGCCCCTGTCGCGCCAGTGGCCCCTGTTGAGCCTGTGGCACCAGTGGCACCAGTGAGTGCGAGTGCCCACGTGAAACGCTTTGAGAACGACTTGCCATCGACCGTGACTGGAACCACGAGGGTTCCGCTCTTGGTCGTCAGCGTCGTTGCGGCGGTGGCAGTGAAGGATGCCGATGTCGTGCCGTTGTTGCTGATTGACGTGGTCAGTCCAGTGACCTGACCAGTGATGGTGCCGATGGTGGCGGCAACCTGCGTCGTGCCCTTGTAGGCGATGACGTTGCAGGTCGTGCTTGAGGACGTTGCCGCGCTCACGCCAGCGGGGAAGGTGTGGCTCTCGTTGGTAAGCACGACCGTATATGCGTCGGCTCCCGTGCTGCCAGTTGCTCCCGTGGCCCCCGTGCTGCCGGTGGCACCAGTCGCACCCGTGCTTCCTGTTGCCCCCGTCTTGCCAGTCGCTCCAGTTGCTCCTGTCGCTCCCGTATCACCCTTGGCACCGTTGCTGATGATGGGCACGGTCTGCTGGTCTACCAGAGTGGTCGTGCCACCCGCTAGGTAGAGCTGGCAACGGAGGAGCGTCACGCCAGCCGTAGTTGGCACGTTAACGGTCTTGCTTGACTCGTTGGCCGAGCTGGTCGAAACGTTCGTCCATGTGGTGCCGTCCGAAGACCTGTCCACCTTGAAGCGGCCAGAGTACGCGGAAGGTGCCTCGGTGCCCAACGCCCTCGTCGCGTTGAGCGTGATGCTCGTCGGCGTGAGCGTGCCGCTCTCGGCCCTAACAACCGCAGCGGGGGTAACGCGAAGTTCGTATGCGTATGCGGACGCTCCCGTTGCGCCAGTGGCACCAGTCGCACCTGTTGCACCTGTTGCGCCAGTGCTGCCTGTCGCTCCCGTAGACCCCGTTGCGCCAGTTGCGCCCGTGGCACCAGTGTCGCCTGTCGCTCCTGCGGCACCACGGATTGACTTCCTTGCCCCGCAGTAGACGTATGATGCGTCAACGTAGCCAACTGGGTAGTGGTAGTAGCTGTAGGCCAGCACGTCTCCGACCTTGACCTCGCTCGCACCGCTCTGCGTCTTGACCGTTGAGAGCGCGATTCGGTACGTGGGCGTGAAGCCGCCAGTCGTGGTCGTGTAGGAGCTTGGCGCGGTGGTGATGCCGAGAATCTGGGCACCGTCCTCGCCAGCGGCTCCGTTCGTCAGGCTCACGGTCGTGCCGTTGATGGTGATGTCCGCACCAGTGGCGGTCTGCGTCGCGCTCACGTCGAGGGAGGTGAGGAGGTCTGCTGGTGCCTTGCCGCCGATGGTGACGTTCACGCCGCCGATCTGCAAGGTGTTCTCGCTCGCGTCGTAGAAGACGAAAGCCTGTTGCGGGTTGCCAACCAGCCAGTCTCGGTCGGTGGCGAACGTCGTGGAAGAGCCGTATGTGACTACCGCAGTTCCAGTGCCGTCGTAGACGGTCATGCCCGTTGCGGCGAGGAGTGCCTTGTATCCAGCCGCGTGCTGGGCGTCCGCTGCCTGACCGATGCCGGAGGGAAGCACCCATAGTCCCGCCGAGGTCACGGCGAGGTGGGCCATGATGTAGTCCGTCTGTGAGTCGGTCACGTCGAGGACGTACCATCCCAATGACTGAGGGTTGGCCGATGGGTCGGGCGATGAGATGGGCACGTAGTCGCCGTCCACAAGCTCGAAGTAGACCGTGCCCTCGCGGACGGTGGTATCCGTGGTGGCCCTGTAGGTGCCGTGGTCTCGAATCCAAGAGAGCGTGCCGCTCACGTCCTCCACGATGGAGAGCTGCGTGAGTGCGCTGTTCGCAGATGCGTTCGCGCTCCTCGCGCTGGCGAGCGCCTCGTTCGCGCTCGTCTGTGCCGCGCTTGCCGCACCCGCTGCGGTGCCCGCGCTGGTCTGCGCGTCGGATGCCGCCTCAGCGGCCTCGTTTGCGCTCGTCTGTGCCGCGCTTGCCGCACCCGCTGCGGTGCCCGCGCTGGTCTGCGCGTCGGATGCCGCCTCAGCGGCCTCGTTTGCGCTGGTCTGGGCGGCGTCTGCGGCCACGTGCGCACGGTACGCCTCGGACTCTGCGGTGTCTGCCGCCTCCCTTGCGCGTGAAGCCTCGGCGAGTGCCGTGTTGGCCTTGCGCTCAACGGGGGCCATGGCCTGAGTGACGTAGGCTCCTCCAACGGAGGGGCTGGTCGCATTGCCCGTGATGGAGATGCGTGTGTCCTCAAGGTGGTACTGGACGGTGTCGCCAGCCTTGGCATCGACGGTGATTGCGCCGTTCACTGGGGTCTCAACGTCGGAGCCTGAGATTCTCACCCAATGCGTGCCGTCTTGGTCAACCCTCACGACCGTCGCGGTGCCGTTGGTCGGCCCCTTCCTCTTGGAGCCGCCCTTGATGGCCTTGGCGAGTGCCCATGCGGTCTTCGCGCTTATTGCGTCTGCCATAGCACCACCTCCCTGTAGGATGACTCCTGCACCGTGATTCCCCTGTTGCAGTCGATCTGCTGAGACTCGACCCTGAAAAGGCCGTCCTCTCCCACGGTGGCGACGGTTCCCCTGACAATCGAGCCAGGATGCACGTCGGGCCACCACTCGCGGGTGTAGCTCCGCGTGTCATGGACGGTGGACTCCTCCATGAGCCGCCTTGCCGTGTACGCGGTGAGCGTCTCGCCGTTTACCCTGATGGGCGAGGTGTCCCTAACGTCCTTGACCCATCCCCTAGAGACGGTGGACGTGGGGCTGTTGGGGTCGTCGTTGACCGACCTTGCCGACGCGCTCTCGTCCTCGGCGATGTACCTGTTGGGAACCTCCGAGTAGTCCAGCGCGTAGGTGACGCTAGGCTGCATGAGCCTCGCCTTCGATGCGTCCAGCACGAGGACGGGGTCGGACGGCCTTGGGTGGATGTGAACCACGCCGCGACCGTCCACCTGCATGATGAAATTGCCAGCGTCTAGCACGAGCCTTGCCGCGCTCAACGCCGTGGCACCGCTGTCAAAGACCACGTGCTCGTCAATGGTGAACGACCCTTCCACGACCACTGGGGCTGGGGTCGTGGAGCGGATGAGGTCTGCCGCATACGCTGCGCCGTCAACGCCCTTCGGGGCGTAGCTGCCCGTCTCAAGGGTCTCGGACGCGCACGGGTGGAGGACGGAGCTGCCATTGACCGTCACGAGGGACGCGCCACGGTTCAGCTCGCCGCCTGTGGAGTCCAGCCACAGGGTAGCCACGTCCACGCGCTCGATTGAGCCAGACTGGCTCGCCGTCATTGCGATGCGGTGCCAACCCTGCTCGAACCTGCCACGTGCGTCGGACGTGAGTGACACCGTGCCCCTGTCCTGCTCGTCCTCCTCGGTGCGAGAGACGGTCGCGCTGACCATGCCGCCAACCTCACTGGAATCGGCCCACGTGTCGGGGTTGACACGAAAGAGCCGCCAAGTGGTCACCCTGTATCCGCGAGTCCAGTCAATCATCAGGACTCCTGTTCCTCATTGACGGGTTTCGCTGCCATGTACTCCTCGGTCAACTCGACCTCGGTGACGTTGAGTGACAGCGGGATCGCGCCGTCGTTGTAGGTCATGGAGAGCGTGTTCGGCGTCACGTCGGCCTCGTAGCAGCAGCCATCGGGCGTGCGCACGAGACAGGGGCCGCAGAAGTTCGCCAAGGCCCTGACCCTAGCGACCTGCTCTGGGTCTCCCCTCTTGACGAGGTCGGTGGATATGGTCGCCACCCTTCCGGCACCAGGGTTCCAGTAGCCGTTGATGGTGCCGTCCATGTGACGCCTTGCCTCGAAGTCGTGCTCCCACTGGTCTCCGAGCTGGATGTTGTACGGAAGCTCGACGTAGCTGGTGCCGTAGTCGATGCGAACCATCCAAGCCCTGAGCGAGTACTCGTAGTCCATCCAAGACTCGCTTCCATTCGCCGTCCTGATCGACACGCGGTAGGCCCTCGTGCCGTAGGTGCCGAACGGCGCGTATGGGTCGGTGACGGTCTCGGTGTGCGAGAGGTCGCTTGCGATGAGGTACGCGCCGTCTGGGGTGAGTCGGTAGAGGTCGTAGTAGTCCGTCTGGGCCATGCCCGTCGTTGCGGCGAGCTGGATGACGGCAGACAGGGTTCTGATGCCGTCGCTGTCAGTCACATCAGACGGCGTGACGGTGATTGCGCTGGTCGGCGTGGGCGGCTCGTAGGCATAGTCAACCGAGAACGGCACGGTCACCTCGTCTGACTCAAGCAGCGTCCTCGTGTCCGTGGCAGTGACGGTTATCTGGTACTCGCCCCGCTCCCAGAACTCAAGGCCACTCGGAGCCGTGACCGTCGCCGTGTAGCCGACAACCTCGCCGCCTTGGGTCACGGCAGTCCAGCTTGGGGTGGTCTCGACGTTCCATACGGCGTCGCCCTCCGGCTGGTGCTCGATGCCCGTGGGCCGCTCGCGCGAGTTGCCGCCAGCGGCGGTAGCCACGATGGTGACCGACGCCGCGACGGAGCACTCAAGGGACAGTGCAAGCGGCTGTGCCGTAAGGGTCTCGCTTGTGGTGGCCTCGATGGTGGGTGCGTCTGCCACCTCCACCGTGACGGCCTCGGACGTGACGGGGTCACCGCCAGTCCTGACCCTAACGGCAAGCGGAATCGAGGTGTTGGAGCCGATGAGCCCCGCGAGCCTCTCTGCCGATATGACGGTGCTTCCACTCGCGTCGGTGCCGCTTGCCACGACCTTCGGCTTGTTCTCGTTGATCCAGAGGTGCTCGACGGTCACTGAGGTCGGCACGCCGTCGATGATCTGCGTGACTGTCTCGGTGGTCGTGGTGGTGCGTCCCGTGAGAATCTCCCACATCGTCTGCTCTGCCTCGGAGTCGAACGTCCAAGACAGCGACAAACCAGAACCCCTCGGGACGAACGGCGATGCGTTCAGCACCACGGACTCTGGGCTCGTGGTCGGCGTCACGGAGACGCTGGTATCCGATGGGCACCACGGGCCGTACTCCGTGCCGTCGTCGGTCTCTAGGTACCGCCTCGCGCGGAAGTAGTACTTTGTCCCCTCGGTGAGGTCTCCCACGTAGAGCTCAGCCGTGCGTGAGTAGCGGGTGCCGTCTATCGTCTTCGCGGGGTCGTGCCAAGTGAAGTCGAAGGTGTCAGGCTCGGAAGTAGAACGCCAAGCGTACTCGTTGTCAGACCACGCCACCTGAGTGCCAGTGGAGTCATCGGCGCTCCAGCCCATGAGCAGGACCGCGCTCTTGCCGTCAGCACCAGACGTGGGCTCCGCAAGGTACACCTCATCGTCAGCCGCCGTTGGTGCTGGCTTCTCAAGCCCGTCGAGCCTCTTTGGGTCGGAGTAGCGGAAGAAGATGTCCTCTATGTCGTTCCAAGACTTCACGCGCACCCATGAAGTGTTGCCCGCCTCTGGCTGTAGGAGGGCCACCGTGGAGCTGAGGGCCGTGCAGTTGCCGTTGTCCACGCTCTCGGTCTCCTCCCAGCTCGCGTCGCCGGGGATTTGAGAGGCCTTCTTGTACTCGACGTTGACCAGCTTCTCTAACTTCACGCCAGTGACGGGGTGCGTGAAGCCCTTGTTCTTGCTTGGGTGGTAGTTGGTGTCAATCTTGACGGTGACCTTGCCCGTGGTGGCCTTCGAGGAGTACGTGACGCCGTTGATGGTCGTCTTCATGGGCCACGACACGTAGTAGTCCTTGATTATCGTCTCGGACCTGCCACGGATGCCGCGCGAGTACGCCTTGACGCGCACGCGGTAGTACTTGCCGTAGGCTTGGAGCATGCGTGCGCCCACATCGACCGTCCACGAGCTCTCTGCGGTGGTGTTCCTTGGCGTCCTATTGACGGTGGTCGTGACCTTCTCGGTCGCGGAGTTGTACACCGTCATGGTCACGCGGGTGTCCCAGCACTCCTTGTAGTCCTGACCCGCGTTGTGCTTGACCTTGTACGTGATGATGCCCGTGTCCGCAGCCTGCTCGATGGACACGGACGGGTTGCGCGGCTTGGCAAAGTCCCGCGAGCTCGTTGACCATGCGCCCGTGCCCTTCGAGTTCCATGGCCTGCACTTGAAGGAGACCGTGCGGAGCTCAAGGTTCCCGTTCGGATAGAAGTTCGTGTCCCTGCGGTAGGTCGTGCCGTTGTTGCACGTGAACTGGTCGAAGAAGAAGTGCGCCTCGCGCTGGTTCGGCGTGCTCGCCTTGGTGCCCATGGTGAGGGTTTGGAACTGCTGGGTGCTGCGGTTGTACACCTTTAGGTCCCATTGGTACTCCCAGCCCTCGCAGCGGCCATCGTTGTCCGCGTCATGAAGCCAGTCGGTCGCCTTCCACTTCACGACCATCTCGGTAGAGCCGTTCTTCTGCCTAGTGGGTGCACCGATGTACGAGACGGCGCGATTAGGCTTCACTGAAATCTTGACTGCCATTCATACCCCCTAGAGCGTGAGGTTGAGTGCGTTCGTGATGGCGCGTGCGGTCTCCTCTGGGCTGCTCACGCCGTTGACCACGACGGAGACCTGCGGGGCACCTGCCGAGAAGTTGCCCATGCGCCGCGTCATACCATCGGCGATGGCATCCGCGATGGGCAGCATGTAACGCTTGTTCGTCAGCGGCACCACGGCACCGCCAGTGGCCCAGTTCGCCACGGCCTCGATGCCGTCCTCGCCGATCCATCCCTGGTTCGTGAGCGTCGGGCCAGTGGCGATGTATCCAGTGGCGTGCTCTGGGATGACGGGACGGCTGTTCATGCCGCCCGTCGCCTGAGTCTTTGGCACGTTCTTTGTGACCGTCCTGATATAGGTCGTGGCCGTCTTGCCATTCAGGAGGTTCAGCTTCTTGTTGACGCTCGATATGGTTGACGATGCACTGTCGCTTGCTGAAATCTTCGGCTTCGGGTTCTTCTTGCCCGTCTTGTCGAGCGCGGAATCGACCTCTTTGGTCTTCTTCTTCGCGTCGCTGTTATCGACCTTGAGCTTAGATGTGACCTGCTTGGGGAGCTGGTTGATGTCCTTCTGCAGGTCGTAGACCTTGCCCTGAGAGTCAGTCACCGAGCCGTTGTCGCCAACGTAGAAGGTCTTGTCACCCACCTGTACGGAGTCGAGCCCAGCGATGAGCGTCATGGTCGCGTTGATGTCCTGACCAGCCATGTTGTACATGGAGTCGAACGCCGCTGCCGTGAGGTTGCCCATGTTCTCCGCCGCACCAGGGGCCTGCTCAAGGGCTGAGTTCCACGTGTCCATCTGGACGCCACCAGCCTCAAGCGTTGCCACG
>JAEIGA010007714.1_pt1 | contig 16320 bp, 13 predicted proteins | sample 9270691 | NCBI WGS metagenome assembly JAEIGA01 (sample SAMN17057246, study PRJNA624740) | gut metagenome | biome: biome; isolation source: fecal sample | host: Bos grunniens | place: China: Xizang | collected 2019
ATCGCCTGGCGTAATGTCATAAAGCCTGCGCTGACTAATCCTACCGTGATAACAGTGGTACCAGAACTGCTCTGAATAAGGACTGTTACCAAAACTCCTGTCAAAATTCCCATTAACGGGTTTGTCGTATATTTATCCAGTAAATCGCGTAATCGATCCCCAGCTGACTTTTGAAGGCCATCTCCCATGAACTTAATTCCGAATAAGAAGACCCCTAAACCGCCGAGGAACTGAAATATCATTTCTTGAACATTTATATCCACGGTTTCCTCCTAAGCATTCGTTTTACAATCAATCTATCAAATTATTATTCAGAAAATACGGAAAGTAAAGGTCACTCTGGTAATCTTTACATTAAATTAACATAATGTTTACTTTAGTTATAATAAAAGGACAAATTGGACTAATGCTCGTATTAATTGCCTTAACATTTCATTTACAAGATCTTTAGAAATCAATAAGTATGGAAGCAGACATATTGTTATTGTAAAAAGAGGACTATGCAGGAGGGGAAAATTAAAAAAACCCATCTCAAACGAGATGGGCCTGTTAAATTCATTAAATTTGTTCACCAATCAATGTTTCAGCAATGTTTTTAGCGTGATCGCCAATGCGTTCTAGATTGCTTAGGATGTCAACGAACAGCAGACCTGCTTGTGGCGTGCAGACACCGTTGTTAAGACGGAGAATGTGCTGCTTGCGTAATTGACGTTCCATTTTGTCAAGTGTTCTTTCGTGCTCGACGACCTTATGCGCCAATTCTTTATCCATGTTTTCGAATGCTTCCATTGCGCTCGTTGCGGCTTGGATAGCAACAGAGAACATTTCTTCAAGATGCTGTTTCGCTTCACCAGTGATGGTGATTTTATGGTTGACTTGATGTTCGGTTAGTTCAAGGATATTCTCGCAGTGGTCGCCAATTCGTTCGATATCATTGATCATATGCATGAGGATGCTATGTTCATCTGATTCATGCTGTGATAAGGAATTAGATGAGATTTTGACAAGATAATCGGTAATTTTATGATCAAGATTATTTAAGGCTTCCTCTATCTGCTTACCGGTTGATAAGGATGAGGCATCATGATTTAGAAGATAGTTTTTCGTTTCTTCTAATCCTTGCACCGCAAATTCACCCATGCGTAAAGTCTCTTTTTTCGCATTCGCTAGTGCGAAGGCAGGGGCTTGATCGAGCATCATTGAATCTAAGTGTTTTGGCTTAAATTCAATCACCGCATCTTCTCCTGGGATAATTTTCGTTACAAGCCATGCGTAGATACCGATGAACGGAATCATGATCAAGGTGTTTGTCACGTTGAAAGTACCGTGAGCAAAGGCAATCGTCATTTCAGGATTCAACCCTAATGTTGTCTGGAACCAGCTGATTAAGGCTGTGAATGGCACGAGCAAGATTAGGAAGATTGTCGCGCCGATGACATTGAATAAGACATGGACGGCTGCAGCTCTTCTTGCTGTGATGGATGCGCCAATGGATGCTAGAACGGCTGTAATAGTTGTTCCGATATTATCTCCAAATAATACTGGCAAAGCACCATTCAAGTCTACAAGACCTTCGCCGAACAAGCCTTGCAGGATTCCAATCGTTGCACTTGAGCTTTGGACAATCAAGGTGAAGACTGTACCGACTAACACACCAAGAAGGGAGTGTTCACTCAAGCTAACGGTTAAATCAAGGAACCACTCAAAGGAGCGAAGCGGCTTCATTCCGCTGCTCATAAGCTCTAGTCCGAAGAATAGGAAACCGAAGCCAAAGACAACTTGGCCGATATTGTGAATTCGTTCGTTTTTAAAGAAGAATAGCATAATTGCACCGACGAAGATGATAGGAAGGGCATACTCGCCTACATCAATTCCGATGATGAATGCTGTAATGGTTGTCCCGATATTCGCCCCCATGATGACGCCGATTGCCTGGCGAAGGGTCATGAAGCCGGCACTGACAAGACCAACGGTAATGACGGTCGTCCCGGAGCTGCTCTGGATAAGGACAGTGACCAAGATACCTGTCAGAATACCCATGATCGGGTTTGTTGTGTATTTATCTAATAAATCTCTCAATCTGTCCCCAGCAGATTTTTGGAGGCCATCTCCCATGAATTTAATCCCGAATAAGAAGATACCCAATCCGCCTAGGAATTGAAAGATCATTTCTTGAATATTGATATCCACCATATTCCTCCTAAAAAGTATATTAATATAACGATTATCATTATTAAACAGAAAAGGTTATTAGTAAATATAAGACGCTCAATCTTTACATTAACTTTACAATCAGCTCATATTTGTAAATAAACGTGCTTTTACTACCTGTTAGCCTTTACTTTTCACCTATCAGCTATTCATTAAAGTTAAAGATAAGCCTTCCTGTTAGAAACTATGGGTGGAAAATTATACAATAAGAAAGATTACAGCGAAGACAAAGCGGGGGTTCGGATGGATAAACTTACAACATATTCATTGTTTGACGTGATTGGGGAGCTTTTTTCTGAGGAAATTTCATTTGCAGTAACGAATAGGGAGGAGTATGTTTTTTATCGGGCGAGCAAGCGCATCAATCTGAAGATTTCGCCGGGTGATCCAGTGAAGGAGGGAACAATTACATATAAGGCGCTCCAATCGGGGGAAAAAACATCTGAATTCATTAGCCGAGATGTTCTTGGCGTGCCATACCACGGGATTGCGGTTCCTTTTCACGAGGATGGCAAGATTGCCGGTTGTATTACAGCTATTTATCCGGCACTTACGGAGGCTAGGTCTGTTGTAACGTTGAAGACAGCAGATGGATGGGTTCCAGTCTCCTATGAAGAAATTTATTATATTGAATCAAAGAATCGGAGAACGTACGTGACTTCAAGCGCACATACCGGTACAAATAAGAACACCCTGCAGGAGTTTGAATTTACCCTGCCAAAGGATAGCTTTATCCGCTGCCATCGTTCCTATATCGTCAATGTGAAGCAAATCAGGGAAATCTACCTTGATACGCATTCGACCTTTGTCCTTTCAATGAAGGATGGGCAGCTAATTCCAGTCAGCCAATCTTATTCAAGTTATTTCAGAAAAATGCTCGGCTTCTAGAAATGCTGGTTTGAACGTGGAAAATTCTGGTTCGTCGCAAAAATCAAGTGATTTATCAATATGTGTCTAAATAGTGAAAATAATGAGGTACACTTATCAAAAAAACGATGAAAGAGTGATAAGATGCAGCTCAATTTAGATCGTATTCGAAACCATGCATTACGTAACCGAATCGTTGAACCAGAAGAGGCGGCAACATGGATTAGTGACGGGATGACATTGGGATTAAGCGGATTTACTCGAGCGGGCGACGTAAAGGCTATTGCAGGCGCCTTGGTGAAACGAGCAGAAAAGGAAAGCTTTAAAGTCAATGTATATACGGGTGCTTCAATGGGTCCTGATGTGGATAAATATTTCTCTGAAGCGGGAATCATCAACAAGAGGCTTCCGTTCCAAGCAGAGCCCATCATGCGCAAGCAAATTAACCAAGGGAATATGCAATTCACTGATCAGCACTTATCTCAGACAGCCGAGTGGGTTCGTTCAGACGTTTTGCCGTCTATTGATTACGCTATTTTGGAAGCGGTTTCTATCACGGAGGATGGGTTGATTATTCCAAGCACCTCTGTCGGGAATTCACAGATTTTTGCCGAAAAGGCGAAAGCTATCATCATTGAAATCAATCTAGCACAACCGGAATGGCTGGAAGGAATCCATGATATTTATGATCCAGGACAGCAAGGGAACAGAAAGCCGATTCCGCTCGTGCATCCAGAAGATCGCATTGGGGAGATTGGAATCAGAGTGGACTTGGACAAGGTAAAGGGAATCGTCTTCTCAAATAAACTGGATTCTCCTTCTACCATCGTGCCGCCCGATGAGGAAACCGTCATTATGGCTAATCACCTGCTTACCTTCCTGCGTGAAGAGATTAAGGCTGGACGTTTAACGGAACAGCTTGCGCCGCTGCAGTCTGGAATCGGAACAGTTGCGAATGCGGTATTCCACGGATTTTTAGATTCAGAGTTCAATGACCTGGTGGTTTATTCTGAAGTGCTTCAAGATGCTGTGTTTGACTTGATGGATGCGGGCAAAATTAAGTTTGCATCCGGATGTTCCATCACGCTTTCTGAAAAAGCGATGGAGAATCTGCTCACAGACTTTGAGAGATATGTAGACAAGCTTGTCTTGCGTCCGCAGGAAATCTCCAATCATCCGGAGTTGATCCGCCGAATGGGCTTGATTTCCATTAACACAGCACTTGAAATAGATATCTATGGAAATGTCAATTCTACCCATGTGTGTGGTACGAATATGATGAATGGTATTGGAGGCTCTGGAGACTTTGCCCGAAATGCCCGCTATGGCATCTTTGTGACAAAATCAATCGCAAAGGATGGCAAAATCTCAAGTATCGTTCCATTCGTATCCCATGTAGACCATACAGAGCATGATGTTGATATTGTCGTGACAGAGCAAGGATACGCAGACCTTAGAGGATTAGCGCCAAGAGAGCGTGTCGGCGCAATCATAGAGAACTGTGCTCATCCGATGTATCGCAAACAGCTATGGGATTACTATACAGAAGCGTTAACGCGAGGCGGCCAAACACCGCATATTCTTGAAAAGGCTTTCTCATGGCACACAAATTACCAAACAAATGGAACCATGCTGATGAAAGAGCAGGAGTATGCAGAGGTAGAAAGCTAAGAAGTATTAAGTAGCACATTCTTAAGGGGAGAATGTTGCTTCAGAGTATGAATAGGTATTAGGGTATCTGGTTGGGGAACTGGATATTCCTCGTTCTAAGCAATAAGCAAAGAGGTACGGTGAAATCAAGGGGTATAATCATAGATAAGGTTTACTGGGGCTGTCTAGAAATAGACAGTCCTTTCATTGGTACATCAATCGAAATGAATGAACGAGAAACAGGGAATCACCTTATTATTGAGGATTGAATAAAGAAATTCAGCCCTTCCTTAAGATGTGTTTCTTCATAAAGTATGCTAGACTGAGTGAACAATCGCTAAACAGAGGTGAGAGTATGTACCTTTCTGTACAGGAAACGGCCGAATATTTGAATCTGCCGGTATCATATTTGGAACAGCTCATTCAGGAGAAGAAAATTCGGGCTGTCTTTGACGGGGAACAATACTTAATCAATCGCGATCAGTTCTCAAATTATCATGAACAGATGGAAGTATATAAGAAGATGTTCCAGGAGTGGCTTCATGAGCCTATTCCGGAGGATTGGGATGCGAAGGACGAGGATTGAACAAAGAAAGAGGGAAGCGCCTGGTATGCAGGGCTTCCCTCTTCTTTCATTTAGCAGCAGCGTGATACCTTTCCATCCTTTGCGTTATAGCGAGCCTCCTGAGCCTCGCAAAAAAATTGCTTGCGCGAAAGAATGGGTTCATCCGGGTGGCTGTTTTTCATATGCTCGACATAGGTCTCATAGCTTGGAACGCCTACCAATAGACTGATAAATTGTTTGCGGTAGGAGAGGGCATGTTTGATTTGTTTAAGCATGGGTGTCTCCTTTCATATTAGGCATCGCGCCCGATGTATTCTGACTCGTGCATGGTGACAGAGTGGCCTCTGATTAACTTAATCCAGATGCGAACGGCTGAAATGAGGACGGTGATGACGACAATCATGAATACCGCGGTTAAACCGGTATTAAGGTAATCATTGAAGATTACTTGCTTCATTTCACCCAAATCTTTGGCTGGAGCAAGCACTTCACCGTTATCGTACGCTTCCTTGTATACTTTGGCATGTGATAAGAAACCGATGGATATCTTCTCATGGAAGAGCTTTTGCAGCCCAGCTGTCATGGTGACGATGAGAATCCATGTAGTTGGAATTAGAGTGACCCAGACATACTTGGTCTTCCCCATTTTAAAGAGGATGGTTGTGCCAAGCAGGAGGGCAATTCCGGCGAGCATTTGATTCGAGATACCGAATAGCGGCCACAGGGTATTGATGCCCCCAAGCGGGTCGATGACCCCTTGATAGAGGAAGTAACCCCAGCCAAGTACGCATATGGCTGTTGCGATAATATTTGGGATCCATGATTCTGTCTTAGCGAATGGTTTGTAGAATGTACCAATTAAATCCTGAACCATGAAACGGCCAACCCTAGTTCCGGCATCAATCGTCGTCAGGATGAACAAGGCCTCAAAGAGAATGGCGAAATGGTACCAGAAGGCCATGAGGGCTTTTCCGCCAATCACTTGGGAGAAGATATGCGCCATCCCAATTGCGAGTGTTGGAGCACCGCCTGTACGTGAGATGACGGAGGACTCTCCGACATCATCAGCGAGCGTGGTCAAGTCATCCGGGGTGATTGTATAGCCCCAGCTTGAGACAGTGGCCGCAACTGCAGCAGGATCTGTCCCAATTGCAGCGGCCGGACTGTTAATGGCAAAGTAAATGCCTGGTGTGAGAACACAGGCCGCAATCATTGCCATGACAGCGACGAATGATTCTGTCAGCATTGCCCCATACCCGATTGGACGAGCATGAGATTCACGTTCAATCATCTTCGGCGTCGTGCCGGATGAGATGAGCGAGTGGAAACCGGAGACAGCTCCGCAGGCGATGGTGATGAACAAGAATGGGAAGAGATTGCCCGAGAAGACAGGTCCTGTTCCATCGACGAATTGGGTCATGGCCGGCATTTCCAGATTAGGCGCCACAACGAGGATACCGATTGCAAGTCCAACGATTGTGCCAATCTTTAAGAAGGTACTTAAATAATCACGCGGCGCAAGCAAGAGCCAAACGGGCAGAACAGAGGCTACGAAGCCGTAAATAATCAGCATGATGGCGATTTGTTCACCGGTGAAGGTAAACATCGCTGCCAATGTTTCATGCTCTGAAACGTATTGACCGAAATAAATTGAAAGCAATAAAAGAATAATACCAATAATGGATGCTTCCCCAACGCGGCCCGGGCGTAAGTACCTCATATAAATACCCATGAAGACGGCAATCGGAATGGTAGCAGCGATTGTAAACATTCCCCAAGGGCTATCGGTAAGCGCTTTCACAACGACCAAGGCTAACACAGCCAGAAGGATGACCATAATGCCAAAAATGCCGACCATGGCGATGAATCCGGTGACGGGACCGATTTCTTCTTTAATCATCTCACCGAGGGATTTGCCGTTGCGGCGCATGGAGCCAAATAAAATGACAAAATCTTGGACAGCGCCAGCTAAAACAACACCAACGATAATCCAGATAGTTCCCGGCAGATACCCCATCTGCGCAGCCAGAATTGGTCCGACCAGCGGGCCTGCTCCGGCGATAGCGGCGAAATGATGGCCGAATAGAACCCATTTATTCGTCGGAACGTAATCCTTTCCATCATTGTTCAACTCGGCTGGCGTCTTCCTGTTGTCATCAAGATTAAAGACCTTGTGTGCAATAAATTTGCTATAAAAGCGATAGGCAACTGCATATGTACAGACAGCGGCAGTTAACAGCCAAATGGAATTGATTGTTTCCCCCTGATTTAATGCTAGTACCCCAAACCCAACTGCCCCAAGAGCAGCGATGATCCCCCAAAGAAGGATGGAACGCAATGCTTTCACGAATCTTTTCATCTCCTTTCTACTTATAAAACTATCATATTACATTATTTTGAATTTTTGAACATTTTTTCAATTAATTTAAACTTGTGTAACTATATAACATTTGTTTATAATATAAACAAATGTTTATGAAGGGTTGTATCCTATGAATGAAAAAGAGAGTCAGATCTTTCATTTAATAAAAGAAAACCCCTTTCTTACCCAGAATGAGATAGCGGGGAGATTGAATCTTTCAAGAAGCGCGGTTGCCGGTTATATTTCCTCCCTGACTAAGCAGGGGAAACTTTTGGGGCGAGCATATATCCTGCCTGAGGAAAAGCGGATTGTTTGTATCGGCGGAGCAAATATGGACCGGAAATCCACGCTTGAGCAAGCCTTCCATCTCGGAACGTCTAACCCGGTACGGACGACTTCAACCCTTGGCGGTGTTGCCCGCAATATTGCGGAGAATTTAGGACGAATGGGGGCAGATGTCCACTTGCTGACAGTTGTCGGCGATGACAGGGAAGGCAAGGATGTCCTGACGCGGACAGGCGAGTATGTAAAAATCCTGCCTTCATTAGAGATTGCAGGGCAATCAACAGGAGCATACACGGCCATCTTAGATGAACATGGGAATATGGCAGTCGCGCTCGCTGATATGGGCATTTATGATGCGGTTGATATTCCATTCATCGAAAAGCGCTGGTCGCATATTGCGGCAAGCTCAATGGTTTTGCTAGATACGAACTTCCCGAAAGAGGTTATTAGCTATATCTTCAGACGATGTGTGGATGAGGGGATTTCAGTAGCGGCGGTTCCGACATCCATTCCGAAATTGAACCGGCTTCCAGAGAATATGAGCGGGCTGGAATGGCTTATTCTGAACAGGGAAGAAGCAGAGACGCTCTCAGGCGTGACAGTCATGGATGATGATTCTGTTCAGGAGGCGGCTCGAAAAATCCTTGCGCAGGGTGCCCGTAATGTCGTCATTACACGCAGTGAAAAGGGATTGTATTATACAAATGACAACGGAGAGAACGGCTTCCTTATTGGACAGCCGTCTGAATCTGTCGTTGATGTGACAGGTGCAGGGGACTCGCTTGCATCCGGCATTATGCTTGGTGCTATTGAAGGCCATTCTATTCTTGAGTCCTGCCAATATGGAATGGCTTGCGCCTCTATGACGATTCGATCAAAGGAAACGGTCAGCCCGGCTTTAAATCGCACATCCATTGAGAAGGAAAAAGAATTATTATTTTAAAGGAGATTGAAGAAGATGAATGAATGGATTAAATTATCGGATGAAGTAAAAGAAGCAAAGAAAAATGGAACACCAATCGTAGCGTTGGAATCAACGATTATCTCACACGGTATGCCTTATCCTCAAAACGTGCAAACAGCCCGCGAAGTTGAAGCGATCATCCGTGAAGAAGGTGCCGTACCGGCCACTATGGCTGTTATTGATGGTGTCCTTCGCATCGGCTTAAGCGATGAGGAGCTTGAATTCTTCGGTAAAACAAAAGGTATCGCTAAAGCAAGCCGTCGTGATATGCCATACTTGGTTGCAGCGAAGAAGAATGGTGCGACAACCGTTTCAGCGACGATGATTTGTGCTGAGCTTGCTGGTATCAAAACATTCGTCACAGGCGGAATCGGCGGTGTGCACCGCGGTGCTGAGACGACAATGGATGTCTCTGCTGACCTTCAGGAATTGGCGAAGACGGATGTAGCGGTCATTTGTGCTGGTGCTAAATCCATCCTTGATCTTGGTTTAACAATGGAATACCTTGAAACGCAAGGGGTGCCGGTTGTTGGCTATCAAACAGATAAATTGCCATCCTTCTTTACAAGAACTAGCCCGTTCGATGTAAATTACCGCTTAGATACAGCTGCAGAAATTGCGGAAATGATGAAAGCGAAGTGGGATATGAATCTTGAAGGCGGAATGGTCATCGCTAACCCAATCCCAGAGGAATTTGCAATGGAAGATAGCTTCATTAACAAAGTCATTGATGAGGCGGTTGCAGAGGCTGAATCCCGTGGCATTACTGGCAAGGATGTAACACCATTCCTTCTAGGGAAAATTAAAGACGTAACAGAAGGCAAGAGCCTTGAAGCTAATATCGCATTAGTGAAAAACAATGCGAAGGTTGGCGCTCAAATCGCTGTTGCGTTCGGGAAAATCTCTCAATAAGAATGCAGGCTGCCGGAGTTCATCCGGCAGTTTTTTAATGGCTTCAAGGCGCTTCTTTTCTGGCATTTTGATACAATATAAAGATAGGGAATAATCAAAATTTTGCTCAAGGGAGTGTATTCGTATGAACTATGCAACGATTGGAACGAGCATGATAACTGAACGCTTTATCGAAGCAGCTGCTGAGAGCGGTAGGCTCAAATTAAAGGCCATCTATTCAAGAGATTTAGAGAAGGCGACACGCCTTGCCAATCAATATGAGGTCAAGCTCGTATTCAATCAGCTGGAGAAATTGGCGAACTGTGAAGAGATTGAGGTTGTCTATATAGCGTCCCCGAACTCTATTCATTATGAGCAGGCCATTTTCTTAATGGAGCACGGCAAGCATATCATCTGTGAAAAACCAATGTTTACGGGCATGAAAGAATGGGAGACAGCCTTTGAGACAGCGAGGAAGAACGATGTCTTTTTATTTGAGGCGATGAGAACCATCCATGCCCCGAACTTCAAGCTGTTGAAGGATAGTCTTGGGCGCGTTGGTCAAATCAGAAACGTGAACCTGCAATACATGAAATACTCCTCACGTTATGATCAATACCTGGACGGGGAGATTCCGAATATCTTCTCGGCAAAATTCGCTGGGGGAGCGCTTGTTGACTTAGGCATCTATCCGCTTTATATGGCAATCGCCCTTTTCGGTGAGCCTGAGTCCAGCGTTTATGTACCGGTCATGCTCAAGAGCGGTGTCGACGGCGGCGGCACGCTGGTCCTTCAATACAACGATTTCGTCTGTACGATCGTGTGCTCCAAAATCACGGATTCATATGGTTCGAACGAAATCCTTGGCGAGAAGGGCAACATCATCTTCCCTGGTTCTGGAACGGTTGAAAAGATTGAATATATTGACCGCGAAACAAAGGTATGCGAGCCTTTTTCCGTCGAGCAGGCGAACAATGATATGGTCTATGAAATTGAGACATTCACCGGCATCATCCAGACAGGTGACGAGGAGCGTTATCTAGAACTGACAAATCTGAGCGGTCAGGTCCTAAAGGTCATGGAAGAAGCAAGGAAGGCAAGCGGTATCGTTTTTGGGCCGGACAAATCATGAGCACAGCAAAAGAGACAGCAGGAGAGAGCTGTCTCTTTTTTTTTGTCTCAAAAATACGCAGAATATCCATAATATACATGTTTGTTTAAAAGGAATAGTGGAATGAAAGAAAAGAGGAAGTCTGAAATAAATTTATAAAATGAGGTGGATAAAAATGAGTACAATTCGAGACATGGTCAACAAGGCATTCTCCTTCGGTTTGGGAGCGGCGATTGTGAGCAAGGAACAGATTGAGAAATATGTGGATGAAATGGTCAAGCGCGGCGAGGTTTCTGAACAGGAATCGAAGCAAATGGTCGATGATTTAGTGGTGCGCGGTGAACAGCGTCAGAAAGAGATCGAACAGCAAATCAACATGAAAGTTAAGCTTCGCCTCCAGGAAATGGACATCGCAACAAAAGAAGATATCGCAAGATTGGAACAAAGGATTGCGGCATTGGAATTAAAACAGCATCAAGAATAAGCATTGAGGTCCAATAGAGTAGGGGTGGATACAAGTGTTAAATAAAAGGATACGCCATTTTAATCGCTATCAAGATATTATTCGAGCCATGATTCATCATGGTTTTGGCTCAATAGCTGAAGAGCTTGGGCTGGCCGACATGCTTCCCTTTGGAGGCAAATGGATTTTTGAAGGGAAGAATGTTAAGGAAAAACCAGCAGGAGAGCGTATTCGATTAATCTTAGAGGAACTTGGTCCCACATATATTAAGCTTGGACAAATGATGAGTACCCGCCCTGATATCATTCCTTCTACTATTATTCTAGAACTAGAGAAGCTGCAGGATAAGGTGAGGGAAATCTCCTTTGATGAGGTGAAAGCCATCATCGAGGATGAATTAGAGCTGCCGCTGGAAGAGCTGTTTAGAGAAATCAATCCGGTCCCGATTGCGGCGGCCTCTATTGGTCAAGTACATAAAGCCATCCTCCCATCTGGAGAGGTAGTTGCAGTAAAGGTGCAGCGCCCGAACATAACGAAAACAATTGATACGGATCTTGAGATTTTGCGCAACCTCGCTCGAATGGTGGAGAAGCGTTATAAATGGGCACGAGATTATGGAATCTGCGATATTATGGATGAATTCGCCCTTTCCTTGAATCAGGAGCTTGATTATGGCATTGAAGGCAGGAATGCGGAGAAGATTGCTGAACAATTCAAGGATGATGACACAATTCGGGTCCCAGCTGTCTATTGGGAGTACTCTACGAAGAAGGTTTTGACGATGGAGTATGTTGAGGGCATCAAGATTAATGATGTCCAAAGTCTTGATGAGATAGGTTTTGACCGCTGTCTTTTAAGTGAGCGCTTCACCGAGGCAATGATGAAGCAAATCCTTCTTGAAGGCTTGTTTCACGCTGACCCTCATCCAGGCAATGTCTTTGTCCAGCCTGGCAATCGGCTTGTCTTTCTTGATTTCGGCAACATTGGCCGGCTCAATGCCCAGATGAAATATGAATTTGCCTCCATGCTGGTGGCTTTGCGCAGGGGGAACACGGATTTTGTTGTGCGTTCTATCATCAAGATCGGCATTACGCCTGATGATATAAACTATGGACAGCTCAAGGCGGATGTACAGGAATTTATTGATGACTACTATGGGCAAAACTTAAATGCCATTAGCCTGGGTGATCTCGTCAACGATTTCTTTACGCTAATCTACCTGCATCATATCCGAATACCATCAGATTTGACGATGCTTGGCAAGACGTTCCTAGCCGTTGAAGGGGTTGTTGAAACCCTCTATCCGGAATACAATATCCTCGATATCATTGAACCGTTTGGTGATCATTTGGTTAAGGAGCGCTTGAAGCCGAAGAATATCGCAGAAATGGTGTTTAATAAGGTCGTCGACTATTCTGATTTCCTCTCAGAGATGCCGCGCAGTTTGAAGGATTTGACGAATAAACTGAAAGATGGCAAATTTAGTGTGCAGATTAAAGTGCCGCAGCTCGATACGTTTTTAGCTAAGATGGATAAGATGGCGAACCAATTATCCTATGCTATTATCTTACTGTCCTTTAGTATTATCATGGCAGGGCTTGTGATTGGTTCTTCATCAAGGGGTGGAACTAACTTGCTTTGGCAGATTCCCATTATCGAAATCGGATTTGTGATTGCAACGGTTATGGTCCTCTATCTGCTCTATTCCATCTTCCGTTCGGGGCGCTTTTGAGAGGATGGTTTGAATGGCGAAAGGAAAGACAAATGCACTCAGGATACTCGACAGAGAAAAGGTATCCTACGAATTACTTCAATATAGTCCTGATGATGGCAAAATCGACGGGATATCAGTCGCTGAGAAGATTGGTGAAGATTCCCGTCATGTGTTTAAAACATTGGTGACCATCTCTTCATCGAAGAATTTGCACATATTTATTATTCCCGTTGCGGCTGAGCTAGACTTGAAGCGTGCTGCGCGTGTGGCAGGAGAAAAGAAGGTCGATATGCTGCCTGTTGCCGATTTGCAAAAGTATACCGGTTATATAAGAGGCGGCTGCTCTCCGGTCGGGATGAAAAAGCAATATCCAACCTTCATTGATCAGCGGGCTGAGGAAATCGGTGCGATCATCGTTTCAGCTGGCAAGATAGGTATGCAAATGAAGGTAGGGATAGCCGATTTGTTGAACGTGACAAATGGACAAATAGCATCCGTCATTCATGAGTAGTGAAAAGGCTTTTAACGAAGCCTTTCTTTTTTTGTCTATATTAACAGATTCCATGATTTCCCTTATAGGCATATGATAAAATCATATGGAAGAATATGACTGTTTAATTGGAGGAGAAATGACGGATGAGAAAAGAATATAAACATTTTGAGACGGCAGCCATCCATGCCGGATACGATACAAAAAAGCATATGGGCAGTCTTTCTACACCGATCTATCAGACCTCAACATTTACTTTTGAGACGGCAGAGCAAGGAGAGGCGCGTTTCGCCGGGACAGAGGATGGCTATATTTATTCTCGTCTCGGCAATCCGACCGTCCAAGCGTTAGAAGAAAAGGTCGCCGTTCTGGAGGGAGCGGAAGACTGTGCCGCATTCGCATCAGGAATGGGAGCGGTTTCATCCGTGCTGATTGAGCTAACAAAAGCCCATGACCATATCCTTTGCTCATTGGGTGTGTACGGCTGCACCTATGATTTATTGGTTATGTTAAAGGAAAAGTATGAAATCGATTATGATTTCAGTCCAATGGAAACAGAGGAGCAGCTGCGAAAGAGCATTCGTCCAGAAACGAGATGCATCTTTGTGGAAACGCCAATCAATCCGACGATGAGCGTCATTGACCTCGAGATGGTCGCTCGAGTGGCGAAGGACCATGGCATCCCAGTCGTCGTTGATAACACATTTCCGTCCCCATATCTCCAATCCCCGCTTGCGCTCGGATGCGATATCACGCTCCATAGCGCCACGAAATACATCGGCGGTCATGGGGATGTCGTCGCAGGCCTTGTCGCAGGAAAATCGACTTTCATCTCCGCCCTCAAGAAAAAATGCCTGAAGGATATCGGAAGCATTATGGCTCCCTTTGATGCCTGGCTGCTTTTGCGCGGATTAAAAACTTTGCCCATCCGCATGGACCGCCACAGCGAAAATGCCATCAAAATCAATGAACAATTGAAAAAGCACCCGAGCGTCAAAAACGTCTACTTTCCCTGGAACGAAGATAATGCCGGACATGAAGCAGCAATCAAACAAATGAAGCAGCCGGGCGGCGTGATATCCTTCGAATTGAAAGAGGGAGGAAAACAAGAAGCTCAAGCCTTTATCAACAAGCTCAAGCTTATCAAAATCGCCGTCAGTCTCGGAGACGTCGAAACGCTAATCTCCCATCCAGCCTCGATGACACATGCAGTCATCCCTGAAAAAGAGCGCCTTACCATGGGGGTCACAGACCAGCTGATACGCCTTTCTGTAGGATTGGAATCCTGGGAAGATCTATGGGCTGATTTAGAGCAAGCGTTGAATGGATAACATTCTGTATGAGGCCGAACCAATTTTGGGTTCGGCTTTTTTGGTGTTTTTGGGTGAGCGGAAGGAGGGTGGGAGAAAGTCAGGCAACGCCCACCCTATGCCCGGACAACAGGTATGAAGGATGGGGAAAGGATGGTCGAAAGGCGGGGAAAGCCAGGCAAGGCCCACCCTATGCCCATGCAACGTGTATGAAGGGTGGGGAAAGGGTGGTCGAAAGGTGGGGAAAGCCAGGCAATCCCCACCCTATGCCCATGCAACAGGCAGGAAGGGTGGGGAAGAGGTGGTCGAAAGATGGGGGAAGCCCCGGCAAACAAAAAAGCCAAATCATCCTATCATGATTCAGCCTTCATTGTTTCCAACACCGCTCGCGCCATAATTTCTACCCCAATCATTAAGCAGGAGTGATCAAAGGTCATGTGCGGGTGGTGCAAGCCTGGTGTGAGGTCAGCGCCGAGTGCGAGCATGGTTGCCTTTATATTTGGCCGCAGTTTTGTATAAAAGTGAAAATCGTCGCTGCCAGGGGTGACCACGGTTTTGCTTAATCCTTTTCTGCCGAGTGTGTCGATGATGGCGGTTTCCATGTGGCAGTATGCTTCCTTTGAGATGATTGGAGCGGTGGTGTCTGGCTGCTGTTCTTGTTCAATGGTAATGCCGTACCATTCCTCAAGTGCTTGGAGTGTGCGTTGGATTTCGCTCTTAAGGTAGTCCAGGTCTTCGTTTGATTGGGCTCTGGCATCAATGCCAAAGATGGCGGTGCCTGGGATGATGTTTAGATTCTCGCTGCCGGCTTCGAACCTGGTCAGCTTGACAGTGTGCGGCGTCATGGGTGACAGCTTGATTTGCATAAGCAATTGGTTGAGCATCATGCCGGCTTCGATGGCGCTTGTCCCGAGATGCGGTCTTGCGCCATGGGCGTCTTCTCCGATGATTTTGCCGAGTATGTGGTGGCTTGCCCCGTGATTGATGGCAGGGGCAGCAGTGCCTAGCGGCAGTTCTTCAATCGGGCGGAGATGGAGGCCGTACAAATAGTCAACGTCATCCATGATTCCAAGCTTGGTGAGCGCAATGGCGCCTTCGCCTGTTTCCTCGGCAGGCTGGAATAGGAAGCGGATGGTTCCATTTAAGTCGTTAATGCTGTCTTTTAAGAGGGCTGCTGTCGTAAGAATGATGGATATATGGGCATCATGTCCGCAGGAATGGACTGCCTGATAGCGTCCATCTTTTTCTTGCCAAAGAGCATCCATATCTGCGCGAATGGCGATGATGGGCTTGCCAGAGCCGATTTCAGCCATTAAGCCAGGAAAGGAGGGAAATGTAGTGCATTTGAATCCATCATCACTTAGTCGCTGAAGAATGTAAGCGGTCGTTTCTTTTTCATTCCAGCTTACTTCCGGGTGAGCGTGCAGATGGGAGAAC
>JAEIGA010007715.1_pt1 | contig 16318 bp, 26 predicted proteins | sample 9270691 | NCBI WGS metagenome assembly JAEIGA01 (sample SAMN17057246, study PRJNA624740) | gut metagenome | biome: biome; isolation source: fecal sample | host: Bos grunniens | place: China: Xizang | collected 2019
GGCATTTATAAAGCTGAGAGATTTTTTGGAAAAGGGGGTTTTTGAGTGACAGAAGCAGGATGGAAACAACTTATCACCGACCTATGCACGCAGGCTGGCACATATAAGCCCTTTTTTGAGCCTACTATTGACACGCTTGCTTGGACTTTGGCGGCGAGAGATAAAGCAAAAGAAGAATACAAGAGCCACGGCTCACAACCAATTATAGGCCATACGAACAAAGCGGGGGCGACAAATCCCTGTAAAAATCCATATCTTGTCTTGGTGAATGATTTAAATACATCGGCACTTTCGTATTGGCGAGACTTGGGCTTAACTGCTAAAGCGTATAAGGATTTATCAGGCGAGAAGACCGGGGAGAAGAAAGCGGCTACGCTTGAAAATATGCTCGCAAGGCTGGGCGTATGAAAGCCAAGAGATATAAACAAATCGCCACAAAGTACGCCGATGATGTCATCTCCGGCAAGATCGTAGCCGGGAAAGAAGTAATTGCCGCTTGCCAAAGGTTCAAAAAAGATCTTAAAAGAGAAGATTTGGCCCTACACACAAAAGAGCCTGATATTGTCCTCAACATTATCGAAAAAACTCTGGTTCATTCGCAGGGCGAGGATATGAGAGGAAATCCTTTACTCGGCAGGCCGTTCATACTTGAGCCGTGGCAGATTTTCATAGTCTACAATCTGATAGGCTTTTACTATAAAGGCACCACGGAGCGAAGATATAAGGAAGCCTTTATCGAGATTGCCAGAAAGAACGGCAAGACGAGCCTCATAGCCGCCCTTGCTTGGGCGATGGCAATACTTCAGAGAAAAAGCGGCTCAACTTGTTATATCGTGGCAAACGCTATGAAGCAAGCGCTTCAGGCGTTTAACTTTATCCTATTCTCTCTGCAATACTCGGGGATTGTCGAACAATTCAAAGTAATCAATAATAGCTTCGACCATTCAATTGAATATATCTTCAAAAAAGAGGACGGCACCCCGGACGGATCGCTAAAAATTGTAGCCCTTGCATCCGCCCCGGAAAAACAAGACTCTTTCAACTGTAACTTTGCCATATGTGATGAGGTGGCATCATACAGGCTCCCGGCACAATACAACCGATTTAAAGAGGCTATGAAAGCCTATCGAAACAAGCTCATTGTCGGCATTACAACCGCAGGCGATAATGTTAATTCGTTTGGGTATGGCAGACAGGAATATGCCGTAAAGGTAGCGACAGGCCTTATAGAAGATGACTCCTTTTTTTCTTTCGTAGCGAGAGCAGACCAAAATGACAAAGGCGAGGTCGATTATACAAATCCAATACAGCATATGAAAGCCAATCCGAATTACGGGGTGACCGTGACTGCGGAGGATTTAAGAAAGGATAGTCTACAGGCTCTAAATGATCCCCAACAGAGAAAAGACTTTCTGTCAAGATCCTTAAATATTTACAGTGCGGCAATGAAGGCTTGGTTTGACATTGATGAGTTCAGAGCTTCTGATGCGAAATACACTTGGACATTGGAAGAGCTTGCCGAATTGCCGGTTGATTGGTATGGCGGTGCCGACCTATCAAGAATGTATGACCTCACTGCGGCGGCTCTGGTGGGACAATATCAGGGCGTTGATATAGTTATTACCCACGCCTTTTTCCCTGTTACACAGGCGGCAAATAAGGCCGACAGGGACTCGATACCATTTTATGAATGGCTTGATGAAGGATGGCTCACACTTTGCAATAATCCTACTATAAATGCGAATGATATCGTAAATTGGTTCGCCAGTATGCGCAATATGGGATTCAAGATAAAACAGGTAGGCCACGATAGAAAGTTCGCCGGGGAAGAATACTTCCCATTAATGAAAAAGGCACATTTTTCGATTGTAGACCAGCCACAGCTATATTACTTGAAATCTCAAGGCTTCAGGCATATTGAGAAATCGGCAAAAGATGGCAATTTATACTATTTGCACTCACCTGCTTACGAATACTGCATTGCAAATGTAAAAGCGGAAGAGCGTGTTGATGATGCCGTACAGTATGAAAAGATATCCCCGGAAATGAGGATAGACCTTTTTGATGCTTCAGTATTTGCAACAATAAGAATGTTGAAAAACCAAGAGAGGAAGAAAAAAGCTCAATCGTGGTTTGAGGAGACATAAATGGGAATATTCAATAAAAAGAAAGAACAGCGAAGCTCCATTGGGTTTCTACTTGGTGAAGATTGGCAGACGATCCTCTGCTCAGGATATACTTCTCTGGATCACAACCCGGAGATAATGACGGCGTGCCATAGAATCGCCGAGCTTATAGGCTCAATGACAATACATCTGATGGAGAATACCGCAGACGGGGATCGCAGGATCATCAACGAGCTTTCACGCACTTTGGACATAGCTCCTGAGCCCAATATGACACGCAAAACGTGGATGGAAGCTATAGTGATGAACCTACTCCTTTATGGCAGGGGGAACAGTATAGTACTGCCGCACACCCACGAAGGATATATTGAGTCACTTGAGCCTATCTCCGCAAGCCGCGTTTCATTTTTGCCGGATCCTACAAGCTACAGAAAATACAAAGTGCTGATTGATGGGAGAACCAAGAGCCCTGCTAACCTGCTCCACTTTACATACAACACAGACCCGACCTATTTATGGAAAGGCAGAGGCTTTGAAGTTAATCTGCAGGAGATCGCTAACAATCTGAAACAGGCACAGGCTACCGAGAAAGGCTTTATGGAATCCAAGTGGAAGCCAAGCGTTATCGTGAAGGTAGATGCTTTGACAGATGAGTTTGCAAGCCCGAGCGGGCGGCAGAAACTTCTGGAAAGTTATGTTAAAAGCTCCTCTGTCGGTGAGCCGTGGCTTATCCCGGCAGACCAATTCCAAGTTGAGCAGATAAGACCGCTTTCACTTGCCGACCTTGCGATAAAGGATACAGTTGAGCTTGATAAAAAGACTGTGGCATCCGTGATAGGTGTCCCTGCTTTTCTTCTGGGAATAGGGGAATATTCACAGAAAGAATGGAATAATTTCGTACAGACAAAACTCCGGCCAATAGTTTTAGGCATTCAACAGGAAATGACCCGGAAACTGATTGTTTCGCCGAAGTGGTATGTACGCTTTAATATTTGGAGCCTGCTTGACTATGACCTCAATACGATGAGTAGCGTTCTGTTGGCAGGATCTGACAGGGGCTTCGTGTGCGGTGATGAGTGGAGAGACAAAATGAACCTCTCCCCTGCCGGGCTTAAAGAATATAAGATCCTTGAAAATTATATCCCATATGATATGAGCGGAAATCAGAAGAAATTGGAGCAGAATGAATGAAACTTGAAGCTGATTGCCCAAACGCCGAATACAGAAGCGGTAAGATTTACTGCAAAAAGATAAACGGAAACTGCACGCATCAGCTATACAAGCCTTGTAAGGGCTGGTATGTATTGCCTGAAGAAGTTTCTGCAAGATGTGAACATAGGGAGGAAAATGATGAATAGGACATTAAGACAAGTGCGGGACATCCCGTCACAGTTTGAAACGAGGGAAGATGGCGAAAATCTTTCAATTGAGGGGTACTTCGCTGTTTTTAATAGCATTTATGAGATAGCCCCGGGAATGACTGAAAGTGTCGCAAAGGGGGCTTTTTCACGCACTCTCTCTGGAGATATTCGTGCTCTCATAAACCACGATACAACGCTTGTGCTTGGAAGAACCTCTGCTCATACACTTGAGTTAAGGGAAGACGAACACGGCTTATGGGGAAAAGTCAGTATCAATCCGAACGATACCGATGCAATGAACCTGTATGAGCGTGTTAAGCGGGGCGATGTCGATGGTTGCTCTTTTGGGTTTGAGATAGTCAAAGAGGATTCCGAAGTCCGCAATGACGGCTCTATCCATTGGACGATTGAGGATGTAAATCTCTATGAGGTAAGTGCTTGCACATTCCCTGCATACCAAGAGACGAACATTGCCGCAAGGTCTGCCGATAAGGCAGAAATCAAAAAGCGGGAACTCGAAGCTTGGAAAAACAAAATGAAAGTGAGGCTTGAGAATGGCACTCAAGACATTGCTTCTCAGGAAGAAGCTGAATGACAGAAACAAGGCTCTTGAGACCTTAAAAGCTAAAGAGGATGAACTTCATACTCGTGAAGCTGAATTGGCAGGAGCCATTGAAGAAGTCGAGACCGAGGAACAGCGTTCCGAAGTCGAAGAAATGGTAGCCAGATTCGAAGAAGAAAAGGCCGCCGTCGAGAGTGAGAAAAAGGCTCTCGAAGAAGAGATCGCAGGGCTCGAAAATGAGCTTGCAGAAGAAGAAGCGGAGCAGGAAGTAGAACCGCCCGCAGAAAATGAAAGAAAAGAGGAGATCAATATGGAAACTCGCAAATTTTTCGGTATGAATACACAGGAGCGTGATGCTTTCTTTGCCCGGCAGGATGTTAAGGACTATCTCAGCGAAGTCCGCACCTGCATTAAGGAAAAGAGAGCCCTCACGAATGTCGGACTCACGATACCTACTGTTATGCTGGGCGTACTCCGTGAGAATATCGAGAACTTTTCCAAACTGTACAAGCACGTAACTGTCCGTCAGGTATCCGGCGAAGCTCGTCAGCTCATTATGGGCAACTTCCCCGAAGCAATCTGGACAGAGTGCTGTGCCAACCTTAACGAGCTGTCCCTTACCTTCAATGACTTCGAGGTAGACTGCTACAAAGTAGGCGGATACTTCGCAGTATGCAATGCCAATCTTGAGGACAGTGACCTTGACCTCGCAAGCGAACTCTTTATCGCTCTCGGTCAGGCAATAGGCTATGCACTCGACAAGGCGATCCTTTACGGCAGAAATACAAGCTCCAATGCTAATATGCCCCTCGGCATAGTTTCTCGTCTTGCCCAGACACAGGCGCCCTCGGGATACCCTGCTACCGCTCGTCCGTGGGTAGACCTCACCTCGACCAACATCCTGAGCATCGCCGCCGCATCCTCCACAGGCACGGCTCTGTTCCAGAACCTTATCACCGACTTCGGTGCGGCGAAAGGTAAGTACAGCCGTGGTGAGAAAGTATGGGTTATGAATGAAGCAACCTATACAAAACTGATGGCGGCCGCAGTAACTATGGATGCATCCGGCGCAATAGTCGCAGGCGTAAATGGCGTGATGCCGATAGTCGGCGGAGTAATAGAAGTTCTTGACTTCGTTCCTGATAATAATATCATCGCCGGATACTTCGATCTGTATCTGCTCGCAGAAAGAGCCGGGCAGAGATTCGCTTCGAGCGAACACGTCAGATTCCTGCAGGATCAGACGGTCTTCAAAGGAACTGCTCGTTACGATGGCGGCCCTCTGATAGCAGAAGCATTTGTCGCAATCGGCATAAATGCGGCAACGCCCGCCGCATCAGGAGTCACCTTTGCCGCTGATACGGCTAATAGTGGTACCTGATGGGCTACAAGGTAATTAAGGCCTTCTTTGATTTAAAGGACGATAATTACCATTACGAAGTCGGAGACCCGTATCCCCGCAAGGGGAAAAAGGTCTCCGATGACCGTTTGGCATTTTTGGCAGGGAATAAAAACCTGTTAAGAACGCCCGTTATCGCTTTGGAGAAGGTAACAAAGACGAAGAAATAAAGGGGGGCTGGAATGGACAGTTCTACTCTTTTAATGATGTTGAAAGTTGATCTTGGGATCAGCACAACAACGGCTTATGATGAACGCCTTACACAGTACCTCGCTACGGCTCAAGCGGAAATTGCCCGGGAGGGCGCATCTCTTGAAGACTCAAGCGTAGACGATATGGCACTCGTTGTTATGTATGCGGCTTGGTTATGGCGAAAAAGGGACAATATGGAAGGTATGCCGAGAATGCTTAGGTATGCTTTAAATAACCGCATATTCCAAGAGAAGATGGCATAATATGGATTCTGTTATCAAATTAATCGCCCAGACAAGAACACAAAACGCTCTCGGCGTATGGGAGATATCCACAAGTTCAAGAGAAGTCTTTTGCAAGGTGGATAGTGTTAACCGCACCGAGTTTTTTGAGGGCGGCAGGAACGGCTTAAACCCGGAGTTTAGATTTACAATTTTTGCAGGGGAATATCAAGGTGAAAGCATATGCGAATATAGCAATAACCGCTATGCGATTTACAGAACATATCACGTCCCTGCAACAGATTATTTGGAAATCTATGCACAAAGGGAAGGCGGCATAAATACTTGAAATGGCGAAGAAAATTCCCGTCGATCTTCTCGCCGAGACAGTAAGTAAAATATTGTCTGAGTATGGCGATGAGGTAAAAGATAATATCGATGAAGCCACCAAGAGGATAGCAAAAGCCGGGGTAAAGGCTGTAAGGGCAAATTCAAGAGCCACATTTAACGGCACAGGGAAATATGCGAGCGGATGGACTTCAAAAATTGAGACAGGGCGTTTGGATACTAAAGGCATTATCTATAATGGGAAAGTGCCGGGGCTTCCTCACCTGCTTGAAAATGACCACGCATTAAGGAATGGCGGCAGATACTCAGGCAGGCCGCACATTGAACCTGTTGAAAAAGAAATGATAGAACAATTTATAAGGGCGGTGGAGAAAGCAATATGACATATCAGGAAGTGGCGACAATGGTGGCATCGATCGGTGTGCCGTATGCTTATTATCAGTTCCCGGGGGGAACTGCCCAACCAACGCCTTTTATCTGCTTCTATTTTGATGGTTCAAGAGATCTAATGGCAGACGATACGAACTACCAGAAGATAAGACCGCTCACAATAGAACTGTATACGGATAATAAAGACTTCGCACTTGAGGCAACCGTTGAGGGCGTATTAAACTCCAGCGGTTTAACTTTTGCTCGGAGCGAATCGTGGATTGACTCCGAGCGTATGAATATGGTTGTTTATACAACTGATGTAATATTAACTTCTTAATGAGGAGATAAAAATGGCAAACAAAGTAAAATTCGGCCTTTCTGACTGCCATTATGCGGTATATGATGAAACGGCTAAAACCTACGGCACTCCCGTCGCAATGCCCGGGTCTGTTAATCTCTCCCTCGATCAGGAAGGCGATACGAATAAGTTCAGAGCCGACAACATAGACTATTATGTTTCGATATCCAATAACGGTTATTCCGGGGATTTGGAACTCGCTCTGATTCCTGATTCTTTCCGCACCGATGTTATGGGTGAGATAGTTGATGCAACAAGCGGGCTTCAGTATGAAGTGGCCGATGCAACACCTAAGGCTTTTGCACTTCTGTTTCAGTTTGATGGTGATGAACACGCCACCCGTCATATTCTTTATTACTGCAAGGCCACCCGACCCTCTATCGCATCCCAGACAACAGAGGAGACCATAGAGCCTGTTACGGAGACAATAAGCCTCACAGTAACTTCAGTGATTAAGACTATTGGCGGAGTGGAGAAACCTCTCACCAAGGCAAGATGTAATCCAACGGATGCCGCATACGCCAATTTCTTCACGGCGGTTCAGCTTCCGACACCATAATGGAGAGATTCGTTAAAATTGACGGACAAGAACTGAAACTTGCCGTCAACGGGGGTACTCCTCGCTTGTATCGGAGCCTCTTCCGCAAGGATCTGTTTCAGGGTATGAACAAAGCCTTGGATAATAACGGCGAAATGAGTGACTCAGAAATTTTTGAGAATCTTGCTTTCGTTATGGCGATTCAGGGCGGTTCCATTCCAATGGCAACCAAGATAGACGATTGGCTCAATGCTATGTCAAATCCTATGGCTATAATGGAAGCCGCTCCCGATATCCTCGACTTGTGGCTGGCCACGAACGAGAAAACAAGCACCGAAAAAAAAGAGTGAGACCGACAGACCGGGAACCGAACACGGCGATGTATCTTCTCCGTTGTGTTCAACTCGGTCTGTCAATTTCCGATTTGGAGCTTCTGGAAATCGGTATGGTCTACGATATGCTCACAGAAGCGGAAAACGATGGGTGGGACGGTTGGCGGCAAAAAGCAACGCAAGCCGACTTCGATAGATTTTAAATAGGTGGTTCTATATGGCAGACAAGATTCGTGGAATCACAATAGAATTAAGTGCCGATACTAAAGGGATAACCAAAGGACTAAATAGTATCAATTCCCAACTTAAAGGCACACAGAGTCAGCTCAAGGATGTAAACAAACTCCTGAAACTTGACCCAAAAAACACCGAACTACTGCAACAGAAACAAAAGCTCCTCGGCGATGCGGTCAAGCAGACGAAAGAGAAGCTTGAGGAATTAAAACGGATTCAGGCTCAAATGGATGCCGACGGCGTTGATAAGAGTTCGGCGCAGTATCAGGCACTTCAGCGGGAGATAATTGCAACTGAGCAAGATCTGGAGAAAGCCGAAAAAGCACAGGCCGATTTTAATGCCGAAATGCAAAAAGCGGCGGCTGATGCGGCGAAGGCAGAATCATCTCTTGGGCGATTTAAAACTGCGTTAAGCGGCATTTCCGATAAGCTCAAAGCCGTCTCCGAAAAGACCGCAGAGATGGCTCAAAAAACAAGAGGTATGTCTGTTGCGGCGGCTGGGGCTTTAACGGCGATCGGTGGCATTGCTTACAAGGCCGTGCAAAGTGCAGATGATTTAAACACTCTCGCACAACAGACAGGCTTTACCACGGCAGAGCTACAAAAGATGCAGTACGCATCCGAACGGATTGATGTCTCAATGGACACAATTACGGGTGCGGCCGCAAGAATGACAAAACAACTCGGCTCAAATGAGGATAAATTTGCGAACCTCGGCGTTGCCACAAGAGATGTAAACGGCAACTTCAGGTCAACAAGTGATATCTTCTACGATACAATTGCGGCGCTGGGAAGTATCCAGAACGAAACCGAGCGTGACACGGTCGCAATGGATATTTTCGGGAAGTCCGCAAACGAGCTTGCCGGGGTCATCGATGATGGCGGTGCGGCGTTAAGAAACTTCGGCAAAGAAGCGGAAGATGCCGGACTTATTCTCGATCAAGAAACGCTGGACAGTCTCAACGAAGTAAACGACGAGATAGACAAGCTCAAGGCACAGGGTGCGGCCTCGTTGGCAAAAGCGGGTGCGGCGGCTCTGACAGCTCTCCAGCCTGTTATCGAAAAGGTAGCGGATGCGATTTCAAAAATACTTGATTACATTGCCAATCTGTCCCCGGAAACGATTCAAATAATCGTGACTATCCTTGCCGTAATTGCGGCGATTTCTCCTTTGCTCTCACTTATATCGGGGCTGACTGCGGCACTTTCATTTCTTGCTTCGCCTGTCGGTTTGGTGATAGCGGCAATAGCGGCTCTCATAGCAATCGGTGTACTCCTGTATAAGAATTGGGATACGATTAAAGCGAAGGCACAGGAAATCGGACAGAACATAGCGGCGGCGTGGGCTACGCTGAAAGAGAATGTTGCGGCAACTTGGGAAGCAATCAAACAGGCTATTGTTGATAAGTTCAACTCAATTGTAGCGGCCGTTCAGGGCGTAATTACTAATATAGTGACTGCGTTCCAGAACCTTTCCGCATCAATTCAGTCGGCAATAGCAACGCTTGGCTCAACAGTCAAGTCCGGCCTTGATTCCGCATTTGCATATATCAAGCAACTCCCGGGGAAAGCCGTACAATGGGGTAAAGATATCATTGAAGGACTGAAAAACGGCATATTGGCTAAAGTTCAAGAAGTTGCACAAGCGGCGAGAGATCTTGCACAGAGAATCAAAGACAACATCGGCTTTTCCGAACCGAAAGAGGGGCCTCTTTCCAATTTCCACACTTATATGCCTGATATGATAAAACTTATGGTCAAGGGCATAAATGAGAATAAAAACAAACTGAGTCAGGCAATGTTCGGTCTTGCCGGGGGAATGATTCCAAATATGGGACAAGTCACCGCCCCGTCTGCTATCTCGCAAGCGCCAATTAATAAAACAGAAATTTATATTTATCCGCAGTCAATGACCGAAGCACAGACTGATTATTTAATTAGTCAGGTCAATCGCCGTCTGGGGGTTATGGTATGAGAAAATTCTATCTTATTGATGGTGATGGGATCCGTTATGGCTTGAACGGCGAAGGCGGGATTTGGCTTGACTCTCCGACAGGCCTCGGGGTCAGTTATGCTCCTAACTTTGCAGACTTTGGTAACGGCTTTTTTGTAGATGTTTTCAATAAAACAAAACAGGGAAGCATTGTCTGTAATCTGCTCTTTGAACCGCCCGGGGCGTATGGAAGATATCAAACTTTTATGAGGACAATCTCAGGATCTGAAAGCCTTACATTAATTTATGACCCGGATGGTACAGCGGAATATAGCAGAATAGTTGAGCTTGAACAGATTTCAAAAAGTGAGCTAACGGGAAGCGGGGAATTGCTCTGCGCCACAACTTTTATTTGTTTGACTCCTTGGTTCAGAACAGAAAATATAAGTGACTCTGCGGTCATATATGCAAGAGGAGACTTAATGTCTGCTTTTATTATCTCGGCATCAGTAACAGGAAGCAATCCGTCATTTACTTTAACGGATACAAATAGTCAGATACTCGGCTCTGCGGATATCTCAGGAAGTTATTCAGGAGCGGCAATGGTACTTTCTACAATTCCATATGATAGTTATATAACATCAAATGGAAATGATATAAGTAGTAATTTATCAGTTGTAAATAATCCTTTCTTTCGGCTTCCATCTCAAATGTCGGCGAGAATTTCAAATAGTGTTAATGCTTCAATGTCCATAGAAGTTTTTCATTATTGGAGGACTGTATAATGGAAGCATTTCTTATGAGTCCCAATACGGGGCAGTTAATTCAGAAAATAGACATAGCCGATTATGAAATACCGCTTGAGGCATATCAAGCAGAAAATGGCAAGGCTACTGTTGTCGGTGACCTTACCATTAACCCAACAAGGTTGCTCTTAGTATTACCGGGAAGAGAGAATGATTTTTTCCGCATTGCAGAAAGTGTTCAGGGAGACGGCAAGCAAATGACCCTGACAATTTCTGACCCTTTGGAGTGGATGAATGATGTGTATGCAGTTTATCAAGCATCTTCTACTTCAACTCCGCCTGACTTTCTGACAATAGTACGAAATACATTTACAGACTATGGTGGGACTGACCCTTTTGGAGCCGGGATATTCTCCCCGGCTCGTTATAATACTGTTGCTTGGACTGATTGGCCTGAAGAAGTCCGCACCATCCTTGAAAATGCGGTTGTTGATCCAAGTGAGTATATTATCAGCACAACAAAAGGCACAGGCCTCAACGGAACATATTATAGGTCAATCGCAAAAGTGTCTACCTTGTTTAGAATAATGCGACAACTTGGGGTAGGTACAATCGTTTCATTTTATAAAAATATTTATGGCGGTGCTTATTATGCCCGCATTTTGACTTATATAATAGAGAAGACGGCCGCATATCCTATTTTTTTTGATGACGGGCATAATGAATTGCTGAGTGAAAGCTATAATGACTCTAACATTTGCTCTGCACTTATAATATGGAATAGAAATGTAAGTGGCGGTGGCATATTTTTTCTGGATGAAAATTTTAATCTTTTCACGAATGCCGGGGATCAGCACGTTTTGCCGACTTCAGGGAAGCAAATGTCCGGGTTTACTAGTATTATATGGATAAACACAAGTTTGCCGAGTGATATTGATGCACGATATACCGCATTGATTCCCACCGCTCAAGCAGAATTTGATAAAAATCAGTATAGTCATAAGATCGAGTTTGCATCAGATAAAGAATTTCATATAGGGCAACCTGTTAGGCTTAATTTAAAAAAAGGCTGGTTAAATTCAGCAATCAGCAAAGTATCAATTAAGAGCGGAGATAACCGATATTTTTATACCTGTGGAGAACTTCCGCAGACGGCGGCACAGCAAATTAAAGCTAACAGTTGGAGCTATGGGACACGGCTTCCAGAAAATCCATACAAGGGTCAGCTTGTGTTTATATGAGGTGAGTTATGGCGGTCAAATATTGGAACGGATCTGAATGGCTTGACCTTGCGAGCGGGGAGACGGGGCCACAGGGTCCGGCTGGAAACGGAATTTCATCGGTTGTCTTAAATCCCGATTATACTCTGACAATAAACTACACTAATGGGGCGAGTACAACAGTCGGCCCTATCAGAGGTGAACAGGGAGAACAAGGTGTAGGAATTACAAGCATAGCCAAGACCTCAACCAGCGGTTTAATTGATACCTATACGATAACACTTTCTGACGGAACCACCACAACTTTCACTGTAACAAACGGAGAAAGGAAAGCAGTTTTCACGGCTACGATCTTGGCGGCAGATTGGACAGGCTCCGGGCCATATATTAATAATGTCACAATTAGCGGGCTTGTATCCACGGACAACCCAATAATGGACTTAATGCCGTCCTCAACATATTTGACGGCACAATCGGAAATCTCCGCATATGGCAATATATATAAGGCTGAATGTACCACGGACGGGGCTCTCGTTGTTTATGCGGTCTCCGCTCCAATCATTGACTTAAACATTCAGCTTTTGTGCGTGAGGTGATGAGATGGGTGAAGCATTAATTGTCCGCAGAGGAAGTTCAGGCGGTGGCGGGGGCGGTTCTTATACTGTCACACTTAAATCTCTTATTCCAAGCGGAACCGAAACTATAACCTATACGGGGACAGAAAGCGGAACTGTCAACATCATTAACGGCACAGGCTCGGTTCTGTTGCCGACAGGGACTTACACATTCACCTCATCTGACACAGTTTGGACGAGCGGGACTGTCGCAGTCACAGGCAACATATCAATCAACTGTTGGTATGGTACTCCTGTTTATTGGTATGGGAATATATGTGATTCGGGAAGTTGGGCAAAGAATAATTCAAATGCTTCTTTATCATTTGCAACCGATCATATTTCTTTTTACAGTGGAACCTCAGGCACGGCGAGGCACGCATATACTAATAATTCATATGATTTATCGGCATATAATTCTATAAATGCTTGCTGTGAATATACTGGCTCATCTCTTACTTATACAACATATATATCCTATGGGACAACCGCGAGTAGCGGTGCGACGAACCGAATACAGACAGAAACACAAACAGTTGTTCAAACTAAAGAAGTAATATCTATATCACTAAATCAGCACCCATCAAACGCATATTTATATTTTGGTAATAGTGCAGGCAGTACAAACGGTTACCTATATGCGATGTGGCTAAACTAAGGAGACAGATATGAATACCGAAAAGGTTATAGAACAAGCCAAATCGTGGCTCGGCATCAATGAGCGGGATAATGAGTTTGTTAAGATCGTAAATGTATACAATGAGATTCCCGGGGCAAGAGGGCCTGCCTTACTTTCATATCCGTGGTGTGCAATCTTCGTTTCTGCCGTTTATTGGGAGGCAGTAGGTGAGAGCAGATTTGCGGAGATGGCCTGCGATGCGATGATCCAGAAACTCCAAACTCTCGGCGTATACTCGATATCCGGGCGGCCCGAAGTTGGCGATGTTATCTTCTACGATTGGGATGGCAACGGGACTTCCGACCACGTAGGAATCATCACAAATGCAACCGAGAATAGTTATACTGTCATTGAGGGCAATAAATCCGATGCGGTCGGCTATAGAAATATTTCGGCATCTTATCCATTTATAAAAGGCTTCGGATTTGTGACTCGGCTTGATGAGGAAGTTGCCCCGGGGGCATCACATACAGTTGGTCAGCAGATGGCTGACAAGGTCGTATCACGGAGCTGGTGGCCTATGCTCAAGCTCTACTCCAAAGGTGAGTGGGTCAAGGTTTTGCAGTCTCTCTTGAACGCCAAGAGCAACGCCAAGCTCGACGTTGATGGGGACTTCGGAGTGTTTACCTATTCCGCTGTAAATAAATTTCAGGCCGCAAATTCATTAGAGCGTGACGGAATCGTGGGGCCGAAAACTTGGGAGGCAATCAAAAAATGATTTTGCTAACATCAGATATTACCGGGATGGATATCGTCACTACATACAAGACCTTTGTCTTCATCGCCGGGGTGATTGTCTTGATATGGGGATTTATTAAAACTGTAAGGGAGATTGGCAAACCATTGACCGATTTAAAAAGAACAGTTGAAACCCATACCTCGCAAATTAAAGACCTTGAAGAACATAATAAAAAATTTGATGAGGGTATGGCGATAATGCAACAGTCTCTCTTGCAGATAATGAATCATATGATTGATGGCAATCATACGGACAAGCTCATTAAGGCAAGAGATGATATGCAGATTTATCTGACAAAAAAGTGAGGGATAAGATATGGCAATCCTCCAAGGTACAACACCATTGTTTGTCATTCCATTCGAGGGGACGGGGATCTCCGTCTCCGACTTCGATAAAGCGGAGCTGACTCTGACACAAAAAGGGCAAAAGGTCACGCATTATCTGGACGAGATGATTGCGGATCCTGAAGAGAACACGCTTTCATATCATTTCACCGAAGCGGAGACACTCGCTTTGCAGAAGAACGAACCGATGTTATGGCAGATATATGTCAATATCGGCTCGGAAATATACGGAACGGATTCCGCAAGGATCTCGGTCAAAGGCAAGGACAAGGGGGCGGTGATGGAATGATTACCATTCAGGTTAATCCTTACATCGCCGACCGCATAATCACGGCCCGGCCGAGTATCATTGACCGCATAATCAATGTCACTCCAGACATAGGCTCGGTCATTTATCGGGAACACGAAGCTTTTCCCGGGCCTTATGAGTACACGCCCTCAAGTGAGGAGCAGACAGTTCCCATCGCCTACTTAATGGCATCGCAAGACATAAAAATAAACCCAATTCCCAATTGCTACGGTCTCATATCGTGGTCGGGTCTGGGAATACGAGTATCATAAGGAGTACATAATGGCTCAAAATGTAGTAATCAATGAAGTGCAATATAACAATCTGCCGTTTATGTCGGCGCCCAAGTCCGACGGACAAGGTGATGCCGTATTTTGGGATATTTCTGATTCCACAGTAGATGCGAGCAAACTCCGCAATGGGATCGTTGCTTATGGCGCAGACGGCACAAGGGTCACGGGTAGTATGACAGAAAAGTCCGCGGCAAGTTATAATCCCGCTTCTGCCGACCAGACTATCAATGCGAATCAGTATCTCAAGGGAGCGCAGACGATCAAAGGCGTAACAACTACAAATCTCAATGCCGCTTACATTGCCAATGGTGTTACTGTAAAGGTAGGATGTGCGAGTGATGATGACTGTGTGGCATCTTGCACAGGCACTTTAAAATCCCCGGTTATTACCCAAGATCCGACCACCCACGGACTGCATATCTCCTGATAGGAGTGTGCAACTATGGCACAGAACATAACTTGGCTTGGAAACAGCTATCAAAATGTCCCATTTGTAGATTTGCCGAAGACGGGCGGCGGCACGGCTCGGTTTGACGATGCTTCTATAACGACAGCAACGGCGGCAGACGTGGCGCAGAACAAGGTTTTCATTGCGGCTGACGGCACGATCACATCGGGAACGGCAAGCGGGGGTGGAAGCAGTAAAAATACGCAAGTTGTTCAAGGCACAACAAGGACTACCTCATCCACACTGACTGCTATCGGTGCTGAAATGACGGTATCCAAGACGGGAACATATGATGTTTATTGGTCTGCGTTTCGGTCAAGCACATCTTCGTCTTACACATACGGCACACGGCTCTATATTGATGGAACGGCATATGGGACGGAGAACACAACTTGGAGCAACCACGTGCAGAACAACCACCTCACGGGCGTTTCCTTAACTTCAGGCGATAAGATTAGAGTCTATGGGCGAAACTCAAGAGGCTCGTCTTATTATATATATGCACCAACGCTCGTTATTGTAGAAAACTAAAGGAGAATAAACAATGGAAAACAAAACACTTCTCACGAACACCGCTTATGATGTCCTTAAATGGGTCGCTCTGATTGCCTTGAACGCAATCGGGCTCTGCTATCTCTCTGTGGCTACGATATGGGGACTCCCTTACGGCGAGGAGATAAACAGAACCTGTCAGGCTCTTTCCCTCTTCCTCGGCACTCTCATCGGTGTCAGCACGGCACAGTACAATTCGATTAATAAGTAAGCGATCGCTTTCGGGATGATGCGACCCGGGTTTCGCATCGTGACCGTCCAGAAATGGGCGGTCTTTTTTTATTAAAAAAATTCAGAGAAGCTCAATAAAATCTAAAAAAATATTAAGTATCTTTAATAAAACGCTTGAAATATTATATATTATATAGTATAATCTTATCATAAGGGGTCGCCCCTATCACTTACAAAAGGAGATTTA
>JAEIGA010007716.1_pt1 | contig 16317 bp, 3 predicted proteins | sample 9270691 | NCBI WGS metagenome assembly JAEIGA01 (sample SAMN17057246, study PRJNA624740) | gut metagenome | biome: biome; isolation source: fecal sample | host: Bos grunniens | place: China: Xizang | collected 2019
ATTCTGCCAGAGTCAGAGGCAGCGCTTCAGCAGCTCTATGAAATGCTTGCTGGCAACCCAGAATTGCGTATTCGTATCGTAGGTCATACCGACGATGTGGGTACGGATGAGGACAACCAAGTGCTCTCCGAGGGACGTGCTCAGAGTGTTCGCCAAGCGATGATCGATCGCGGCATAGATCCTACTCGTATCGAGGCAGAGGGACGAGGCGAGAAGGAACCTGTAGTGCCAAATACTTCGGATGAGAATAGAGCGAAGAACCGTCGCGTAGAGTTCGTGATATTGTAAACTAAAGATATGAGTAAAGTTAACAAATACATACTATTAGTTTGGATGGCATTGTGCACTACTCTAGTGAGTGCGCAACTGCCAGTTTATACTTGCGATTTTGAAGATCCTACAGAGAACAACAAATGGGTACTCAATATGGGCAGAATGCGTTTGCTCAATATGTGGTTTGTGGGACAAACTGGCGATTTTGATGTGAATGGCAACAACGGCCTATATATATCAAGGGACGATAATGGTGTTGATCCCATCTACAATGCTACCAATACCATGTTCGTCACTGCGGCTCGCGAAATGCCTGATATGCCCGCAGGCAAATACCGACTCTATTTTGATTGGAGATGTGCTGGAAAGCAAGGAACTACTGAGGGATTGTATGTCTGCTATGTACCACTGGAAACAGTCACTTCTAGTGCGGCTTCAGCAGGAGGATTGCCTTTGTGGGTTACTGATTATCAGTGCGATAGTGTATTTGCGGGTAGTACACCGTGGTCAGTTGGGCAGGTGGATATAGAGCATGATGGTACGCCTCACAAATTGGTATTTGTATGGTATAATACCCAAGGTGCTGTGTCGCCACCTGCTGCGTGTGTGGATAATTTGGAATTGCGTCCTCTGCCTACTTCAGGAGACCCTCTCTGTCCTGCTCCACATGATGTGACGCACATCCTAAATGGCGATACCGTAATCCTTAGTTGGCATGGCGAGGCTTCCTACTATGATTTGCGCTGCTACGATAATAATAATGATACTTGGTTTGTACAAACCAATATCACCGTGCCCCAATGTACCATAACTGGTATTTCAGAGGGTGTACATACTTTTATTATTCGAGCACATTGTAGCGACACTACCGCCAGCGACTATGAGCAATATACCGAACTTATCTTCCACAAAGGTACACGCTGCGTAGAGTATCTTGATCTCAACTGGAAGTGTTATATCGGTGACTATACCACTCGCAAACCTAACGCGAGACCTTTTAGTCAACAGCAGAAGATGGATTATGGCTACAACGATATGCGTAGCCGACATACCATCCATTATCTGCCTAATGAATACGATGCCAATACCAACTATGAATTGCCTACCGTACCCGATGGCTTCTTGGCTTCTGTACGACTGGGAGATGCCGGGTATAACGGACAATTAGGCTTGGGAAGTGGTAGCGGCGAATCAATCGAATATAAGTACAAGGTAGAGGAGGGAGCCTCCTCCATCTTAAAAATTTGGTATGCAGTCGTGCTGAGTAACCCTCATCCTGAAGAACCAGAGAAGAATCCTCAGTTCTGGTTGGATGTCTTGTGCGATGGCAAACCGATTGCCAATGAGTGCGGCTATGCGTTCTTCACATCGGGCGACGGTGAGGGATGGAAACAGGGCGCAGAAGGAAACCCATCTTGGCTATATCGTCCTTGGACCGAGCATGCAATCAACTTGCGTGACTATGTGGGCAAGACGCTCACTATTCGCCTGGTGACTACTGATTGCCAGCCTTCAGGACATACTGGTTATGCCTACTTTGTATTGGATTGCGAGAGTGGTGAGATGTCAGGACTCAACTGCGGTGAGGATAATCCTACCACGGAGTTTCAAGCTCCTAGCGGCTTCGACTATGTATGGTATCCTGCAGATAATCATCTAGATACATTGTCCAGAGAGCAGACGTTCTCTATCCAACCAATGGATACCAATGCCTATTGCGTGAACGTCATCAACAAGAATAATGCCAACTGCTGGTACACGCTCACAGCTCTAGGCAAACCACGTATCCCAACTCCGTTGGCTGACTATACAGCAGTCGTGCAAAACTGCCAAAATATGGTGACGTTCACCAATAAGTCCTGCGTGACGTTGCAGAATATGCACACCAACCGCTTTGAGCAATCCAGCGAACCTGTTACCTCGCTCGTTTGGGATTTTGGTGATGGTACAGTCGAATCATCTGCTACCTATATCGGGGCTACTATCAATCATGCCTATCCACCAGAGGGAGGACGCTTTGTGGTCCGACTGACTGCTGGAATCAGCAATGACGCCTGTGTGGTTACTGATTCACTGATTTTAGATCTGCCCAATATCTATAATCTGGTGACGGAAATACAGGAAGATTTATGCCGTGCAGATTATCCTTTTGGATACAAATATGCTGATCAATGGTGGCTAGAAGATGTGGACTCTGTATTTACGTTCACGTCTGCTGCGGGTTGCGATAGTCTTTGCCACCTGCTCTTGCGCTTCCACGATGTACAAAATACCGCTTTAGGCGATACTATCTGCGAGGGACATTCGTTCGAGTTTTTTGGAAAAACGCTCACCCAATCAGGACAATACGTTGACACTACTGCTAGCTTCTACGGATGCGATAGTATCGTCCAACTCACTTTGCATGTTGAGCCGATGTTGCAAGTGACTATCCAAGATTCATTCTCCGTGTGTGTGGATGACAAGGTGATTGAAATTCCATATCAGATCATGCAGGGCAATATGGATAGCATGACCGTGCTATTTGATTCGCTTGCATTCAGCCAAGGTGTCAATTGGCAATACTCCTTTGCTGCGGGTGAGACACCTACAATCTCGTTGCCAGACTCTATCACTCCGAATATATATACTGCGGTCTTGAATTATACCAATGCGTATTGCGATATACCATCTGATACCATCTGGGTGGAGGTGGCGTATTCTAGTTCGATTGCGCAGATAAAGACCGATGTCTTGGCTATTCAAAACGACGACTACAATGGTGGCTATGCCTTCGATTCGATACAGTGGTACAAGGCAGGCGAGCCTATTCCTGGTGCTACTACAGCCAACTTGTCGGTGAGCGCAGAGGATAGGGGAGCCGAATTTACGGTCAAGTTGCGTCGTAATGGCGAGGATATGATGATTGGTAGTTGTCCAATTGTATATCTACCTACCAGCCTCGAACAGGTGGCTTTACCTGCGATGACCTGGCCACTGCGCGTGTATAACATACTGGGTATGCCACTCGGCACGATGACTCAATCTGAATTTACTAACCTACCTGCGGGTATTTATCTGCTATCCGATGAGAAGAATGCTATTAAGGTCATATTATAGATGGATTATCCTCTTGCTGGGGATACTGTGTGCGCCATGGGCAAAAGCCCAATCGGAGTATTATTCTGTGTCTAGCAACCAACTGACTCAGCATTTAGCTATATCTCTAGGTGGTGGTGAGGCCAATCGCATTCGCATGAAGACCGATGAGATTAAGAACAAAGCGGGTGGGGCTGCCTCTTTTGCATTGCACTATGAGATGCAATACCGCTCTTGGATGTGGGGATTAGGACTAGAGGGATCCTTCCAATACCTGCACGATCATGTGCTACCTTTCTCCGACAGCTTTGATCGATACGATATTGACGGCGAAGAGGTCTGCTATGAGTATGTCTATACCGCTTATAACGAGCGCAACCAGATTGCCTCTCTGCGTATCCCGATTTATCTAGCCAAGCGATTTGGGAATGTATATACCCTTCTTGGGGTGCAATTGCAGATTCCCGTATGGTCGAAGTATGATGTTGCTACCGATATGTACACACAAGGAACCTATCCATGGTCTATCACGCCAGTCGTGTCAGAGGGCATCAATGATTTCTCTTCGCTCGGTTTTTACCCTCAGCAGAATTATACTCAGACCAATACCTACAAGGAGAACTTGCATGTCGCTCCTTTTGTAGAGGTTGGTTACGAGTTTTTTCGCACCGATAAGGTGAATATGCGAGCGGGTGCTTATGGTATGTATGCCATCCCGATGACTTCTGCTGCAGAGAGAATATCGCTGGCTGATTATTCTGGCATTGACACCAATCCTAAGACCCAATCACAAGCTAATATGGAGCAGAATATCTTGTGGAATCCATTGATTAATACCGACAAATATTCATCGGCGCCACACCGATTAGAAGTTGGGGTAAAACTCTCTATACTCTTTAATGTAACGATAGAGCACCACAAATGTATGTGTGTGAAATAATATAGTTAGTCTGTATAAAAAATTTTAGGTTAACTTTAGTATTAACAATTTAAATTAACACTATTATGAGAAAAAAATGTCTCTTTTTTCTACTCTGTATGTTATTAACTACAGTAGTAGCGTTCGCAGGCAAAGAGTCTCTCTATGTCCTCCACGAGGGCTTTGAAGAGGGCATCCCTGCGACTTGGACGCAAGAGTGTATCTCAGGTCAGGTGTCTTGGGCTGCAGAGCAATCAGGTGCGTCTATGTATCCCGAGAGCGCGTTCAACGGAAATGGTTTAGTGGCGTTGCGCAACACCACCGGACAGACCCAGCATTTTGCGACTAAATTGGTGACTCCTGTCATTGATTTGTCTGAAGTGTTTCAACCTATTTTGGTCTTTAGCCATGCTCAGATGTTGAATGCAGGCGATGTAGATGTACTGAAAGTGTACTACCGCACCGCTGCTGATGTACGCTGGGTGGAGATTGGCAACTATGAAAATAAGACAAAAGGTTGGAAGACTGACACCATTCGTCTCACGGCACCTTCTGCTACCTATCAGTTGGCATTTGAGGGCATAGATAAGTTTGGTCGTGGTGTAGCATTGGATGAAGTGATTGTTCGTCCTATGCCTACTTGCAATGACCCGAGCAATATCTCTGCGGATGGTCTTACTGTCAATAGTGCGTTGCTGCGTTGGAATGGCTCGCTAGATACCGATAGCTTCCGTATCGTACTCTCTACTACAGAACAGACTAACATGGAGAGTATGACAGACGTGGTGGCGGATACGTTCGTATCTAATTTCGAGTGGCAAGTGAAGGATTTAATTCGTTTCACGCGCTATTATGTTTATGTACAAGCTTATTGCGGTGAATCCGAGTCAGAGTGGGCTAAATATACCTTTACAACAAAGAATATGGTGGATTTGCCTTATACCGAGAATTTCAATAAGCAATATGCTCAGGGTACTGTATCTGCAGTGCCATATTGGACACATGGAACCAGTATCCTTGATGAGGAAGGTAAGATGTTGCTATTGCCGTATATCAACTCAAACGTATCAAAAGAGGCAAGCCTAAAGGAGTGTTCTTATAGCAAAACAACTGCTTTGGTATTTAATGGAGCTATTACAAGTGGTGCTTCTAACGAGGTGTTGGTTCCTGCTGGACACTATGTATATGCTGCTACACCAGAAATCAATGTAGAGAGCGTTGCTAAATTGCAAGCTACATTCTGGGGTAATAGTTATGACTATACTTGCGATGCCTTTATGGCTAGTTTGGTAGTTGGTGTAATGACCGATCCTGCTGATTTCTCTACTTTTGTGGCAGTAGATACAGTGCGTGTGAAAGAATATCGTACTCACCAACGTTTTACTGTCAACTTTGATTCATACAAGGGTGATGGTAAATACATTGCATTTGCTTCTAACTTCCAAGAAAAGTCGAATGTGTTCTATATGGACGACTTGACCATCGAAGAGATGGGCGTGAAGGAAGTATCTGATTTGGAGATTACCAATTGTTTGGGTGCACGATTTGATGTAAATGCTAACCTCAATGGCAACCAGCAAGTACAACTCATTGTGACCAAAGATACCGTAGATATGGCGAATGATGGCGCTCTGTTCTGGGATCCAACGATTATGCCTCAGAGTGCAATCTACTGCGATAAGGTCTTGTCTGCAAGTGAGTTACCATATACTGTACAATTACCAGAGGGCGGTAAGATTGTACAAGTGTACATGCGCGCTGTGAGTGGTACAGAGGTAAGCAAGTTTACGACTCCTAAGAAGGTGTTGGTACCACAGAAGTTCACAGAGAAGATATTCGTAGATTTTGAGACTAGTGAAGGTAATAATATTTGGAAAACAACCCAATTGTCACATTTCTCAACCACCACTGTATATGATTATCCATTCCCATATTCTATTGTATCTAGCCCACAAAAGTTCATTACGGCTACTCCAAAATATCCGAATGTTTATATATCAGCATCTTCAGATACTAAAGACTGGGGATATAATGGCAAGGGACGCATCACATTGGCAAAGGAGAAAATGTCTGGCTCTACCGTATATGAATGTGGTTATGACCAAGTGGTAGGTGACTATATCGCATTGCCAGAGGTAGAGGATCTGAAGACTGTATATCTGAGCTTCTATATGAAGTACTATTATACTAAGGGTAATAGTAATATGGCAGTAGGTGTGATGTCTGATCCATTTGATCCTACTACCTTCGATACCTTGGCTATCTATGCGAATAACGACGACGAGTGGAAGCCGGTGGTACTTACCTTCGACAAATATACAGGTAAGGGTAAATTCCCTGCCCTGATGGCGATAGATGCGCCTGGCGCTTCTGGTTCTTATATCTCTGCTCAGGTAATAGATGACCTAGTATTGGATATAAAACCTAATTGTATGGAGCCTACCAATATCCAAGCAGAGGTGAAGGATAACACCATCAAATTGACCTGGGACGAGAATGGTATGACCGAGTGGGTAGCAAACCTCTATATCGATGCTGAGGGTACCAAGAAGGTGGATTCTGCTATCGTTACTACGGGCACACACACTTTCACCAACCTTAAGTACCATACTTATTACTATTATGGTGTATCTACGAAGTGTGATACTACGCTCACCGAAGCTTTCTTGGAGAGAGCTACTACTCCTTGTGCTACAACAGAGGCCTTACCATTTATCGAGGACTTTGAAGGCTGGGATGGCGGTGAGATGAATCCTGTGACCGAGCCTCTCTGCTGGGTAATACCTAGATATGAAGCATCATCGGGTATTTATCCATTTATTAATGCATCAGGTTATAATGCATATAAAGGCAAAGCGAATATTCAGTTGTATGCAGCAAGCACAGCGAAACCTACCCAAGATCTTTATGCTGCTTTACCAGAAATGGCAGAGGATCTCAATAAGTTGCAAATCAAGTTCTATGCAAGACCTGCTGGTCCGGCATATATAGGTAACTATTTGTATGTGGGTGTAATGTCAGATCCTAATGACTTGGCTACGTTTGATACTGTAGCAGCTGTAAAGATGATATCTGACAAATATACAGACTATCTTGTACCATTCAATGATTATACAGGTACTGGTAAGTATATTGCTCTGATGAACCCACTAGCGAATAGTACGCAAGGAATCTATATTGATGATATTATTGTGGACTATCTATCTGATTGTCCAAAAGTGTATGGTGTAGAGGCTCGCAATACCACTCCTATCGGTGCAGATATCCGTTGGACTAAGGGTGCTGCTGTTAAGTGGGAGGTGTTGCTTGCTACCGACACGATGACACTTGGATCTATCGTGAAGGTGGATAGTGTGAAGGTGTTGTCTATCAATGCAACCGACAAGATGCCATATAGCATCACCAATTGTCCAACAGCAAATCAACAATATTACGTATATGTACGTGCTATTTGTGATGAGAATAACAAGGGTGAATGGTCTAATCCACTTTCCTTTGAGACAACTTGTTATCCTACTGGAGCTGGAGACTTAGGAGTAGTTGATTTTAAAACAGATAAAGCTGTTGAATGTTGGATACTAGGTGTGCGCGATGGCGCTACTACCAACAATTTGCCTAAGGTATCTTCGGAGAAGTTGGTTCTGTCTAATACAACAACTACAGATGGTGCCTATGCTATTATGCCTACGATGGATATTGATAGCATCAAGCGTTTGCAAATAGAGTTTGATGCACATGGTGGTACAGATGCGAAGTATTTGCGCGAACTTACTGTTGGTGTGATTACCAACCCATCTGACCTCTCTACTTTCGTTAAGATGGTTACACTCACCCTGCCTCTCGCAAGTAAGACGGCAGACCAAGGCGAGCACTTTACCGTTCGCTTTGCAGACTATGTGGGTGACTACAATGGAGATTATGGTAAGAACATTATGTTCATCTCCGAGTCAGGTAATTTGAATAACTACATCTATCTGGACAATGTTCGTGTGGATACAACTGGCTCCTGCGTAGAACCACTTCTCGTGAATGCTATCGAAGCTAATACCAACGACCTTACCATCAGTTGGGAGAAACTCCCTAGCAATAAGTATCAATTCCAGTTCCTCAATGAGAAGCAAGATCAGGTTCTCGTAGATACGATTCTTGTAGATACCACTGCAATCAAGGTAGAGGGACTTGATATGTTGACTTCTTACTATGCTAAGGTTCGTCAGATCTGTTCTGAGACGGATAGTAGTGTATGGTCTGTTCCTGCTTTGGTACAAACCGTTTGTCCAGAGTTCTACCCATTGCCATATAGCGAGAACTTTGATAGCTATGCGAATAGTACTTCTTCTATCAAAACTCAACCAGAGTGCTGGGAGGTATGGCATAATGCTACATCCACTTCTACTAGCTCTAATTCTTGTGTGCTATCTGGCGCTAAATCAGGCAGCAGTGGTTATGGTTATCAACTCTATAGCACATCTTCTATATACACATATCTTGTATTGCCTAAGTTGGAGGGTAAGATAGGCGATATGATGATCTCATTTGATTATTATCGTAATAATAGCTCTAATCAATATTTCTTGATTGCAGCAGCTACTGATGTAACGAGTGTAGAGGCTATTGAGGCTACTATGACTGTTATTGATACAGTTCAAATGCCAACTAACAAGGTGTGGGAATACTACTCTAACGGCCTTTCTGCTTATGAAGGCGAGGGTGGCAATATCGTGCTCATAACGAAGGGTATGAACAACAAGACTTATATCGATAACATCCTTATCGAGAAAGCTCCTACTTGCTTCCGTCCTATTGGTTTGACCGTTGGCGAGATAACCAAGACTTCTGTTGAACTCTCTTGGACAGCTATGGGTAAAGAGACAGTTTGGGATGTTGAGACAGTTAATCTTGCGACCCAAGAGACTACTATCACTACCGTTACTACCAATCCTGCAACGATCACATCTTTGCAACACAGCACCGACTATCAATTTAATATACGTGCTAATTGTGGTAATGGAGACGCTTCTGACTGGAGTACTACTCCTGTTGCAGCGACAACCGTTTATTTTGTAGAGTTAGCAGATGCTAAGTGGAACTTTGATAATCCTGCTAAGCAATACCAAAGTCCACATAACACCGGTGCAGCCTATAAATTGGAGAAGGGTTGGATTGTCAACAATGAGGGTGCATCTGCCACCTATATCCCATATAGCATTAAGAATACCTATAATGACAGTACTATCAACAAGCATTATGCTAAGTCCGATAGTTGTGCCTTGAAGTTGAACTCATATGTTTATATCACCACTTCTTCATCAAGTACTAAGATCAACAATAAGGCGTATGCTGCTTTGCCAGAGATCAATGCGAACTATGATGATTTGCAAGTTCGCTTCTGGGGACGCGGTGTTAACGCTGTTGGTAGCAAGGTGCAAAATGTAGATAGTATCTATGAGAAGACAGCCAATGCAACTCACGCTGTTAAGGTAGGTACAATGCTCGATCCTAACGACTTTTCTACCTTCACTGCATTGACTGAGTATCGCTTCAAGAACGTTGAGGATCTTAAAACAGTTGTAGAGGATGGACATTGGGAAGAGGTTATTGTGCCTTTGTATGGTGCTACGGGCAAGTATATAGCCTTAGTTGCTGATAATGATACTACCAGTGTGGTTTATATTGATGACCTAGTGGTAGAGGAGGTTACTGGCTGTCCAGTGCCTAACTTCGTGAAGGCAGATGTGGTGAAATACAATACCGCTACCTTCTCTTGGAAGTCTGCCATGAATCAATGGGAAGTAGTCCTCACCGAGCAAGGTAAGTCGGATGTTGTAGATCAAGCTATCGTGAGCGAGGCTACATGGACCTCTACTAAGGTAGAGCCATCTACCAACTATCAGCTTAAAGTGCGTGTCGTATGCGGCGAGGCAGAGTATTCCGCTTGGCGTACATGCGATTTTGCAACTCCTTGCGAGCCAGTAGCTACATCTGAACAATTTGTTTACACCTTCGAGGAGGAAGCTACTTATGAGGTCACAGCAGATAGTAAGTGTTCGTACAGAATGCCAGATTGCTGGATTCAAGGTAAGATGGTAGAGCGCGTTCAACCAGTGGCTACCTATACCAATACTATTATTACCAACTTGTGGAACGGTACATACCAATACCAATACTCACGCAATAAGTTAGGTGATAATCAGAAAAATGCTGCGTTGCGATTGTATAACTATTATAATGCTGCAGGTAGTTATCTTGATTCTTATGTAATCTTGCCAGAAGTGAACTTTAATGTGGATAGCATGAATCTCCACTTCTGGGCGCGTGCTGCATACTTCGTTGCTCCAGATTATAAAACGAATGCCAATAAAATGGGTGCTACGAATAATAACTACCAAAAGAGTTTGGTGATAGGTGCTATCGCTGATGTAAATGATTTGAGCACATTTGTTCCACTAGATACATTCACATACTCGGCTCTTTCAGTGTCTTCTACTAACAATGTTTATTCCTACAATGATCCAGCAGGTAACGATTATTGGCAAGAGGTGATTATTCCGTTGAAGGAATATCAAGGCAAGGGACGCATCATGATGTATTATCCAAGCAATGGAAAGACATCTATGATGTTTATCGATGACCTTGAGATCGTTCCTGGCGACTTCTGTTTGGCAGCTTCTGGCTTGGCTGCTACCAATGTTACTGCTACCGCTGCAACCCTCAACTGGAAGGTGGTAGATAACGATAGTGTAGCATTGCAAGTAGCTACAGATGTAGCATTTACTGCAGAGAGCTTAGTGGTTGATACTATCTTGGATAATGCTAATGGTGTGTATGAGTTGAGCAATTTGACTCCTGGTACTACTTATTACTACCAAGTACAACATATCTGCTCACCAGAGCAAAGTGCTGATTGGACCATATCTGACTTCAATACCTTGTATGCAGTTCGCTTCTTCGAGAACTTCTCTAAGGTGCAGCTTTGTCCTGATAATTGGGCACGCGCGAAAGACCTCCCAGAACTGATCTTCAATGGTAAGAAGTTTAACTACAATGATGCAACCATCACTGCTAACTGGTATCGTACTACTGACTGTGTCTTCGCTCCTGCGGCTATGCGTACATACACCGCGAAGAGCTATGCTAACACAGAAAACCACTGGTTGTTAACCCCTGTGATTGATCTTACTTACACTGATACTAACAACCCATTGATGCTCTCATTGCAATTGGGTCTTTCTAGCATTGACGGTGCTGATGTAAGACCTCATGCTACTGCTGCTGGAGATAAGTTCCTTATTGCAGTGTCAGAGGATGGTGGTAAGACTTGGAGCGCAGACAATACTTTCTGGTGGTCTGATGTGAAGGAGGATAATCCTGTATATGCATATTCTGAAATTCCATACGAAGGCAAGACCTTTGCGGTAGATATGACCAAGTATGTGGGCAAGCAGGTTATGTTAGGTTTTGTAAGCTACTCTGACAAGACTAACTCCGATAACTATATCTATTTGGCGAATGTATCTATCAATGGTACTGTTATCAATAGTTATGCTTCTTCTATCTGCCAATGGAATGACTACGATGATGAAAACTTCTATATCGATGCATACGATCTTGTACTAGGTGAGACTACTACCTATAGCACCTACGTTCAAGCTAAAGAGGCAGACGCATTCACTACGATGGATCTCACAGTAGATGTTGCAGCAACCACCACCTTCGAGGCTACTATCTGCGAAGGTGAGAGCTATACACTCGACAACTTCGATATCCAAAATGCAACTGCATCGGGTGTTTACAAGCAAAAGCTTGAAGGTGCCAACACTTGCGACTCTGTAGTCGTTCTCAACCTCACTGTGATGCCTAAGCTCTATACCACAGTGGAAGAGACCATCTGCCAAGGCAACTATTATGAGTTCGGTGGTGTGAAGTATTACACCAGCACTATCATCTCCGACACCTTGAGTTCTGTGGTTACAGGTTGCGATAGTATCGTATCTCTCTACCTCACTGTCAACGAGATTCTCGCAGGCGAAGCCGAGGATATCCACCTCTGTCCTGCTGATTCCATCGAGTTGGGCAAGTATGGTTTGATCACCGAACCTGGTACCTATGTGGATACCTTGCAAACCGCTCTTCTCTGCGATAGCGTGGCTACATGGAATGTCTTCTTCCACGAGGCAGCGGATACCCTCATTCGTGCAGCTATCTGCCAAGGCGAAAGCTACTCCAACGATGTTTGGGTAGGTCTCACGCAAGCGGGCGTATATCCATCTGAGCAAAAGACCGTATGGGGTTGCGATAGCATCGTGACACTCGACCTCTTGGTGGCTGGCGCAGATCTTACTATCACCGACACAATCGAGGTAGAAGAGTTGCCATACGTGCTCAATGGTGAGGAACTCTTGCCTGTTGGTACAGAGATTGGTATCTATACCAAGACCATCAACTTGAGCTGCGGCGAAGCTACTGTAGTGATCATGGTGGGTCAGTTGACCGACATCAATAGCGTCTTTACCAATAGTCTTGCTCTCGCTCCAAACCTTGTGAGTGTAGGTCAAGAGACCATGGTATATGGCTCATTTGCTAGTGACGCAGTATTGGAGGTTTACCACACCACCGGTGCATTGGTTTACCGCTCTGCTAACACCAACGTGGTTCCTGGCTTGCCAACCGCAGGTGTATATATGGTAACGGTGAAGTCCAACAACCAAATGTACCAATCTATGTTGATCGTTCAATAATTACGATTCCACATAGCTACATATCAGAGGGCTGCCCAACGGCAGCCCTCTGTTTGTCTTACAACCATCAATCCACTTTCAACCGTTCGATTCACCCGCTCTAAAATGAACTTTTTTGGGCAAACTTGGCGCAAATATTTGTTAGTTTCGAAAAAAAAATATAACTTTGCACGCAGAATAGGTATAGTCTGTATATAGAGCCAGCTCCGGTGCTCTGAATCATTTGCCTATTATTATTGTTGAATAATCAAATTAATAAACACTATTATGAGAAAAAAATCTCTCTTTTTCCTACTCTGTATGTGCTTGACTACAGTAGTGGCCTTTGCGGGCAAAGAGTCGCTCTACGTACTCCATGAGGGTTTTGAGGAGGGCATCCCTGCTACTTGGACACAAGACTACATCTCGGGTCAAGTGTCTTGGGCTGTAGAGCAATCTGGTGCGTCTGAGTATCCCGCTAGTGCGTTCGAGGGAAATGGTTTAGTGGCGTTGCGCAACACCACCGGACAGACCCAGCATTACAAGACTAGATTGATAACCCCTGTGATAGACCTTACCGCGGTATTTCAACCCATCTTGGTCTTCTCTCATGCGCAAATGCAGTATGCAGGGGATGTAGATGCACTGTATGTGTATTACCGCACTGCCAAAGATACCAAATGGGTACAAGTTGGCAAGTTTGAAAACAAAATTACCGGTTGGAAAAATGATACCATCCGCCTTACTGCCCCTACTGCCAGCTATCAGTTGGCGTTCGAGGGCGTGGATCACATGGGTCGTGGTATTGCTTTGGACGAGGTGATTGTGCGTCCTATGCCTACTTGCAATGACCCTAGTAATGTCTCTGTGGATGGTCTGACCGTCAATAGCGCCGTGCTACGTTGGAATGGTTCGCTAGATACCGATAGCTTCCACGTGGTGCTCTCTACCGCTCGCCAAACCAATATGGCAAACCTCACAGATGTGGTAGCAGATCAGTATGTGAGCAACTTTGAATGGAACGCGACGGACTTGATGCGTAATACCACATACTATTTGTATGTTCAGGCGCATTGTGGAGGTTCGGAATCAGAGTGGGCTTCTTTTTCCTTTACGACCAAAAATCTGGTAGATTTCCCATTCGTAGAGACCTTCAACAAGGCATACGCTCCTGAAACCTATTCGCCAGCGGCATTCTGGACACATGGTACCAGTTTGCTGAATGATGCAGGCGATATGGAGCTGATTCCATTGATCAACCAGGGCGTGCCAGAGGACTACAAGTCCCTCTGCTCCTATTCCAACTCTACTTTCTTGTCCTTCGTAGGCAACAAGACACCTAAACCAATCAATGACCTGCCTATACCTGCCGGACACTATGCTTATGCTGCTACGCCCGAGTTGAATATAGAGAGTGTCTCCATGCTCAAGGCCACCTTCTGGGGTACCTCCTATACCTATACTTGTGCGGATTTTGCAGCAGGTATCATCGTGGGTGTGATGACCGATCCTGAAGACTTCTCTACCTTCGTGGCGGTAGATACGGTATATGTACGCGAATCTCGCATGTTAGATCGATTCACCGTGCACTTTGATACCTACACAGGTACAGGTAAATACATCGCCTTTGTATCCAACTTCATCGACAAGGAAAATGTGTTCTATATCGATGACCTTACCATTGACCTTCTGACAGTCAAGGATATTACTGCCCCAGTGGCCACCAATCGCCAGGGAGCGCGCTTTGATGTCAATGCCAATCTTAATGGCAACAAGCACGTACAGCTGATTGTGACGCGTGATACCACCAATACGAAAACGGGTGATATTTTCCTCTCTCCGGACTCCTTGCCTGCCAATTATCGCTTGCTTGATAAGGTTATATCGGCCAGCGAGTTTCCATATACGGTGCAGTTGCCAGAGGGTGGACAGTTTGTACAAGTGTATATGCGTGGGGTGGATGGTAGCAACTATGGCGACTACTCACAGCCTCTCAAGGTATTGGTGCCTATGCAGTTTACCGAGAGGATAGATGTCAACTTTGAGGATAAGAAGGGATCACCTAATGTATGGGATACGAAGAAATACGCGAATTATGGTCGTTACCTGGGCGACAACTCATCCATCGAATCATTTAAGTCGGTGCCACTCCCATTCACGACCATTACCACGCCTCAAAATACCACAGAGGGTGCACCCGTGTTCCCAACGCTCAACACCAGTGCTACATCCACCAGCTATGGTCATAAGTCCTACTCGAGTCTTAGACTACTCAAGAAATATGCTAGCACTACCAAAGATATAGTATGTGCTTCAGATCAAGCAATAGGCGACTATATCGCATTGCCAGAGGTGCAGGATATCAAGAGCGTATATCTCACCTTCTATATGATTAGTTATGAGAACGTGGGCAATAGCAACTTGGCTGTGGGCGTGATGTCTGATCCATTTGATCCTACCACCTTTGAGCCCGTTGCTACATGTGCGGCGAATAGCGGTAGCTGGACCAGAATGGTGGTGACATTCCATAAATACACAGGCAAGGGCAAGTTCCCAGCGCTGATGGCTATAGATGCTCCTGGCGCTGTGGGCAACTATATGTCTGCGCAATTGGTAGATGACATTACCTTGGATTGGCTGCCTGAGTGCATGGAGCCTACCAATATCCAAGCGGTTGCATCTGACAAAGAGCTCCAGATTACTTGGGATGACAATGCGATGACTGAGTGGGTCGTGAACCTCTATGCGGATGCCAGTGCTACCACAAAGCTAGATTCGGCGGTAGTGACCAAGCCAACCCATACTTTTGACGTAAAGCAACATACAACCTACTACTATGGTGTATCTACCCAATGCGCTGGAAAGCTTACCGATGCACAAATCTATGAAGCCACAACTCTCTGTGCTCCAGCAGAGACATTGCCATTTGTTGAGGACTTCGAGAGTTGGAAGGGTGGCGTGATGAATACTGAGACAGAGCCTCTCTGCTGGGTTATTCCTAAACATGGCGACATGAGCGGATATTATCCTTATGTGGATGCCTCTAACAACAGCTCTCGTGTACATGGCGGTAAGGCGGCATTGGTGCTGTCCTATGGCAATAGTCTTACCAAGCCCACACAAGATCTTTATGCAGCATTGCCACCAATGAACGATGAACTCCAAAAGCTGCAAATCAGATTCTATGCCAAGCCAGGTGATATCAGCTTTGTAGGGGATATCGTGTATGTAGGTGTGATGACTGATCCCGACAACCTCGCTACTTTTGATACGATAGCGGCGGTAGAGTTGCTGTCTGACAAATACACCGATTATATCGTGACATTTACC
>JAEIGA010007717.1_pt1 | contig 16316 bp, 22 predicted proteins | sample 9270691 | NCBI WGS metagenome assembly JAEIGA01 (sample SAMN17057246, study PRJNA624740) | gut metagenome | biome: biome; isolation source: fecal sample | host: Bos grunniens | place: China: Xizang | collected 2019
AGACCTGAAGAAACTGAAACGCGGCGCCATGATAGTGGACATCAGCTGCGACCCGGAGCTTGAGATCGAATCTTCGCATCCCACCAGCATCGATTATCCCACCTATATGCTGGACGGAGTCATTCACTATGCAGTGGACAACACTCCCGCCATGCACCCGATCACTGTGACGAGGGAGCTCAGCAAGGGCATCTGGCCGTACATAAATGCTGTTATAGAGCTGGACTACGAGGATTATCCGGAAAATCTCATCCCCGCTGTTCAGATCCTCAACGGACACATCCTGGACGACAGGATCACAGATTTCAGAAAGCGCAAGGATCTGTTCTGCAAATGAGCCTCCAATTATATAAACAAATAAAAAGTGATGGCCTTCGGCATACGCCGGAGGCCATCGCTTTTTTATTACGAATATCAGAGTACATACCTGTAGATCGCCCAGAAATGCGCTGCGCTTCCCAGCAGACAAAACACGTGAAAAACACTGTGCATATATCTCATCTTGGAACCGATCCCGTAGAGCGCCGCTCCAACGGAGTACAGCACCCCGCCCAAAGCCATGTAGAACACACCCGTCCTTCCAGAAAATCTAAGAAGAGAAGGAAGCCCTATAAGGATGGACCATCCGTTGACAAGATGGCATATGACTTCAAGGACTGCGTATTTGTCCACATCAGCCACTGTTAGCGCTATGCCTGTAAGTGTCACAAAAGCAACGATCCCGAAGAGCACCCAGCCCAGAGATCCGCCCACCGCTATGAGCGTTGCGGGGATATATGTGCCGAAAACAAGGAGGAACACGTTGCAGTGATCCAGTATCCTGAGGATCTTTTTCCCCTCAAACCTGGAAGGTATCGCATGATATATACAGGACATCGTATATGTCAGGATCATAGCCGCTCCGAACAGCGCCGCGGTTGCATGGCCGATACCTGTCTTCGCTCTTACTTCCATCAGCACGAGCGCGACTATCCCGAATGCCGCACCGAGCCCGTGTGTTATGGCGTTAATGATCTCCTCTGTTCCTGTGTATCCGGGTATCTTGACTCCTGTCCACTTCTTGGCCATCGCGGTTTCTCCTTTCTTATCTAGTTTTCAATACTAGATTATATCATAGTCATTACTCTGTCAAGCCGCTATTGATCAAGTGATTGTATTTTCTGTTATTCCTTGTTAATATGTGGTTATAAAACATTGCGGAGGAAAACATGGCAGAAAATGATTTGCTGACTCAGCGCCTCGCTGCTTCCCTTCCCTCATGGGACGAGATCCCCGACCTGGATCTGTATATGGATCAGGTCCTTTCTCTGCTGAAAAGATATCTGGGATCCATCCAGCAGTCTGATGAAAAGGGCATCACCTCATCCATGATCAACAACTATGTCAAACAGGAAGTCATGCCCGCGCCTGCGAAGAAGAGATACACAAGGGAGCACATCGTATATCTCATCATGATCTACATCCTCAAGAGCGCTCTCACCATGGTGCAGATCCGCACTCTTTTCGGTCAGGAACTCTCAGTGAAGAGCCTCAGGGAACTTTATTCCGCCTTCTGCGACCAGTACCGTAAAACAGCTGAAGAAGCTTCAGCCAGGTACGGGGATACTGTATCAGATCCGCTGACTGTATCGACGAACGCCGCCATCCGGGCATATATCGAGCAGTCTGTATCCTCTTCACTGATCTGATTCAGCGGAAAAAGTTGCGGAGGATGACTATGCCAAGGAATAAGATATACCGTATAGCGGCTGTGCTTCTCGCTGTGCTGCTCTGCTTCACGGCCTGCGCACGCGAACAGTCTGAGGATACACCCGTTAAAACAGTAAAGATCGGAGAAAAAGAAATGGATTATCTGCGTTTCGGGAACAAGGACGGCGAGAAATTCGTCATCCTGCCAGGACTTGCCCTGAAGAGCGTCATGGGTTCAGCAGAAGGGATCATCTCAGCCTACTCTCTTCTGGCCGAGGAGTATGACGTATATCTGTTCGATCATGTCCGAGAGGAGCCTGAAGGATACAGCATCGAGGATATGGCAAAGGACACCCTGGCTGCTTTTGACAAATTAGGTCTGAACAAGGTCCATCTCATGGGAGTGTCTATGGGAGGAATGGTGGCGCAGACCATAGCCATCTCGGATACGGACAGAGTCTCATCACTCATCCTGTGCTCCACAGCGATGGATCTCACGCACGGCAATGAGGCCGCTCTGGCAGATTGGCAGAGACTTGCAGAAGAAAGGGACACATCTGCGCTCATGGCATCGTTCGGAGAGAACGTCTATTCACCCTCTTTCTACTCACAGTACAAGGATCTCATCATCGCTTCCGGCGACGGGACCACGGAACAGGATTACCGCAACTTCCTGATATCCCTTGATGCCGTCAGGCACTTTGATGTCAGAGACAGGATCAGAAGCATCACATGCCCGGTGTTCGTCATCGGAGCCGGAGAGGACTGTGTCCTTGGCAGCCAGGCAGCTTATGATCTGAGCAGTGCCCTGAACTGCAGATATTACATCTACGAAGGATACGGGCACGGCGTATATGATGAAGCTCCGGACTACCTGGCCCGCATAAAGGAATTCCTGGAATCGGTCAAAGCACAGGCATGATAACAGGAGGAGATAAACATGGATATAACCGGTCTTGATAAATGGCATTTTGAACTGACAGAAGACGCATGCAATGAACTGCTCGGCCTTGTCCTGGAGGGCAAAAAGAGAGCGACTTCCAGCAGTGTATATACATTCAAAGCTGAAGGGCAGGATATCCCTAAAGAGGGCGATCTGAGTGTTATCACCGACTGGGACGGCAACCCGAGATGCGTCATAAGGACCGCAAAGGTCCACGTGATCCCGTACATGGATATAACATTCGACCTCGCCCGACTGGAAGGGGAAGATGATTCACTTGAGTCGTGGAGAAAGAGCCACGAGAAGTTCTTCACCGCAGAAGGTCAGGAGCTCGGCTATCAGTTCTCGGAAGACATGGATGTGATCTTTGAGGAATTTGAGGTCGTCGAGATACTGTGATAATACTGACGGATCACGGTCCTGTTTTTTAAAAAATACGGCGAACTTTTTTAAAATCTTTTTAAACCTGTTCCGGCGGGGGCTTTTGGCCTCCGCCTCATCTTTTTTATGGAAGAATGTTTGTGATAAGATGACAAAAAAAGCGGAGGTCATACATTTATGAACTATCAGACATCACCAATGTGGCTTCTGAAACTTGTCGCCCTCGTGCTCCTCGCAGTTCTGTCGTGCACGGTAATATACAGTTTCTTCACCACAGATTCATATAAGTATCCCATGTACTCCTATCTGGACGGAAAGAAGACGACAGTCGTGGGACTTGCAGCTGCGGCTACTGCTGCATCCGCTGCTATAACTATGCTCCCCGGAGACGTGGGCACACCTATAGCGGACAAGCTTGCGGAGATAAGCACATACACCATCGTCATACTGTGCGCGATCTTCCTCGAGAAGTATCTGGTCACCATCACAGGCATGGCTTCATTCAGGATCCTTATCCCCTTCGCCTGCGCCATCCTCATAGTCAACCTCCTCTTCCTCAGATGGAAGAGACTGCGTCAGCTCGGCCTTAAACTCATGTGCTTCGCCCTCATCATATTCCTCACGGTGCCCGTCAGTGTGGCTCTCTCGAAGTCCATAGAGGATACATACCAGTCAACGATACAGGCAACTATAGACATGGCAAACGAGGATGCCCAGGAGATCCAGGAATCCCAGGAGCAGGGTCTGCTCGAGTCCCTCATCAAATCCATAAAGGGGGGAGTCTCTGCCTTTACCAAGAAGTTCGAGACCACTCTCACCAACATGATCGAGGCGGTCTCCGTCCTCATCGTCACATCCTGCCTGATCCCCCTGCTCGTATTCGTGTTCTTCAGCTGGCTCATCAAGATGTTCTTCAACCTGGAGATCCCCTCTCCCCTCAACCTCCCGATTTTTGACAAGAATTCCAAAAATCCGAGTATAATGTAATCATCTGAGGAGAGAACAGGAAAGGTTTATCGATGGCATCCAAGCGGGAACTCACAGCGTGTCAGATAGCGGAGCGCAGCATACAGAAGACGTACAGGGACAGGATCTGGACGCCTTTCATACATGCGCTCAAGACCTATGAGCTCCTCAAGGAAGGAGACAGGGTGGCTGTGTGTATCTCAGGCGGAAAGGATTCCATGCTTCTCGCCAAGCTGATGCAGATGCTCCAGAGACTGTCAGATTTCCCGTTCGAGCTCGTCTATCTCGTCATGGATCCCGGATATGCTCCGGAGAACCGGAAGAAGATAGAGGACAACGCAAAACTGCTCGAGATCCCCATCACGGTCTTTGAATCGAACATCTTCAGCGTTGCCAACAGCACAGATCACTCGCCCTGCTACCTGTGCGCCAGGATGAGGAGGGGCAATCTGTATGCAGAAGCAAAGAAGCTCGGCTGCAACAAGATCGCTCTGGGGCACCACATGGATGACGTCATAGAGACGACGCTCATAGGCATGTTCTACAGCTCACAGATGTCCGCCATGATGCCCAAGCTCCGCAGCAAAAACTTCGAGGGGATGGAGCTCATCCGCCCTCTGTACTGTGTCCGGGAGGACGATATAATCAGATGGGCAAACTACAACAGTCTATCTTTCCTCCAGTGCGCATGCAGGTTCACTGAGAATACGGAATCCGGAGTTTCGGTCAGCAAAAGAAAAGAGATCAAGGAGCTCATCCGGAAGCTGAAAAAAGATAACCCGGATATCGATATAAGCATATTCAACAGTCTCCACGCAGTGGAGATAGACACATTCCCCGGGATGAAAAAGGACGGAGAGGTCCATTCATTCCTGGAAGATTACTAGAAACAAAAAGATCTCACACGGAGCTTGAACCGTGCGAGATCTTTTATATATCTTTGGTTTACAGGCCTTCCTCGTCGACAAAAGCGTAGAAGGCTTTTTCTTTTGCCTTGTCCTTCGCTGCGACTTTGCCTACCGGCATAGCGTAGAAGGCTGCTTCTTCCTTTCCGTCCAGTCCGAAGGCGGCATCCACTTTCTTGCCGTCTACCGACCCGACGGCGCATCCGCCTAGTCCTATGGATGTGGCAGCGAGATACATGTTCTCCGTGATGTGTCCTGCATCGATCAGCAGCACGCGGTGGGTAGTTATCCCGTATCTCCACTCCGCACGGTAGAAGACTGCGCTGTAGTAGAACACCACGTTTGCTGTGGCAGTCCATGCCTGCTCGTACAGCGATTCCTTGATCCAGCTGTCCAGATCTTCGACCATCCCCAGATACTCTATCTGGTGATGCATCGGAAGGTAATGGTACAGTCCTTCCTCCAGCCCTTCGATGTTCCTTACCGCGAAATAGCACTCGAATTCATGGCGCGCGCCTCCGCACGGAACAGTCCTCAGCGTGGCGTATGCCCGTCCGCGGATCTCTTTTACTCCCTGTGTGCACCACAGCAGATAGGAAAGCTCTTCCAGGGTCATGGCTTCTCCGGTGTAAACGCGGTGGCTCTCCCTGCTGTTGATGACATGCAGAAAATCGTTGTCTATGTTCAGCCCGGAAAAGTCCTTGGGCAGATCCATGACGCAGTCTGTCATCGGAGCTTTGGCGAGAGGAGGCTGCTGCAGTTTCATCTCCTGATCGGTGAGATATCCGGCGAATTCCTCTTCGTCCGGCTCCCAGTCATGGACGAATCTCCGCCCTGTATCGATCATTTCCTTTACTTTTTCTTCAAGAGTCTTCATAGGTATCTCCTTACTCAGCTAAAAGGTCCACTCCCGGTCCCATCATGTCGATGTCCACACAGGTAGCATCCTCAAGATGGAAGATGGCCAGATTATATCCTGTCTCCTTGTTGTAGATGGTCTGCAGGTACGGTGAACTCTCAAGGACAGAATTCGCGTATTTCGGATCCGTCTCGAAAACGGCTGTCCCTGTGTAGCGCAGCCAGTGCCTTCTGTCCGGCTTCAGCGCCACGATCTCGACCTTCGGATTCGCCTGCATCTGGCGGTAAACTTCCTTGAAATCTCCAAGGCCGAAAAGGGTCTTCCCATCCATCTCAAAGTGCAGTCCGAGGGGCCTGATCTTTGGCTGGTCTCCGTCTGTAGTTGCGAGGAAATAAGTGCCTGCTTCTGACAGATAATCATTAACTTTGCTCATCGTCTGATTCTCCTTTATCGTTTTTTTCTTCTTCAACTAATTTTATCTCAAATGTGCTTCTGAGCGTTATCACTGCTATCTCAGGCGGACACAGCATCCTCCTGTTCACCACACTGTTGCCAAGTCCGCTGCTTATGAACATCTGCGTATCACCTTCGCTGAACAGGCCTCTGTCATATTTGGGGAACAGTCCCTGACTCGGAATATAGAATGCGCCTATTAGCGGCAGTCTCATCTGACCGCCGTGACTGTGTCCGCAGAGCACCAGATCGATCCCGGCATCGGCATATACCTTTAAGTGCTCAGGGCGGTGGACAAGCAGGACGGAGAACATGTTCGGATCATACAATGTATCCTTTATCTCCTTTGCCAGCTTGGGTCCGTCCAGGGATCTGTGCTGCTCACCCATCAATATCGGGTCCTCGACTCCGAGGATCTGTATCCTGTCATTCTCCCTTACTATCTCCTCGCAGCGGTTGTTGAGGAAAGATATACCCGCGCCCGTTATACCGTCTATAAGCTTTTCATAGTGTTCATCCGTCAGCCTGTACTCATGGTTGCCGGTCACATAATAGGTGGGAGCAACGGCCGGGAGTTTCTCAAGGAAACGGATGACATTCTCAGGATCCGCATCCCTCTCGCCGGTGAAATCCCCTGTCAGCGCGATGATGTCAGGCTTCTGCTCCGCAATGAGCGACAGCAGTTCAGACTGTCCTTCGCCGAAAACTGCATCGTGGAGATCGGTGACATGCACTATGCGGAAGCCGTCAAAAGACAGCGGGATCTCTTTGTTCTCTATTGTAACTTCAACTGTTTTTATCATCTTATCAAAAAAACCGATCAGTCCTTAATGGTGGTGTGTTTCTCAGGGAAAATGGATTCAAGCGGCCATGTAGTCATGTTGTGATACATATCAGACCACTGCAGTATCTCGTAGTTGCAGCTCGTCGCGAAGATCTCAAGCAGCCTTGCGATCTCCTTCTCCGTCTTGTTTTTGCACAGGCGGTTGACGATCGCTATCTCGTTCTCTGTCTTCTTTATATATTCATCAGAGACATAGTAGGCAAGCCACTGATAGTACATGTTGTCCTTGTCGAGCGTGCACTGACCGAGCAGGTCCTCTCCGAAGAAACGGTAAAGGATGTTGCACGGGAACAGCGCCATCATGGTCTTTGCAAGGTCTCCTTCATGAGCGATCATGAGCTGGAACGCGGTATAGCTCCTCTTGCCCTCCGCCTCGATGACAGCGTCCATCTCATCCACAGACATATCCAGCTGTTCCGCCCAGTAAGTGCGGTTCATCATGACGGTGTTCTCCATCGTGTTCTTAACGATGGAATACCAGATCTCCATATCCTCATAGCTCTCGCATTTGGAGAACCCCACTGCCCAGCACCTTGTGTAGTCCAGGAGGTACTGGTAGTTCTGCTTGATCTGGAAGCGCATCCTCTCAAGGGACATTGTCCCGTGGAGGATATCCTGCATATGATCGGTCTTTTCTATGACAGCCGCCGTCTCCCTGAGGATCGGCACCAGATACTCATTGTAGAAATCCATATCTTATCCTTTCTTCTCAAAAGGTCATTTGACGATGAGCTTTACTAAATAGATAAGCAGCAGATGAGCGGGGTAGAACACATAGAACAGCCACTTAAGTCCTTTGCCTCTCTTGCCGTTGTACAGCAGAAGAGGGATCAGGCTGAGTCCGGTAAATGCGTAATAACCCATGGTCCTTGTCGCAGCCAGAAATGCGACGCCTCCCGCCTGCGGAATCGGGAACGGCTTTCCGCGCAGCACATAGAAGAGGAAGACGGATATCACCGCAAAAATGGTGTAGTCACATTTAAGTATAAGAGACAGTATGCTCATAAGGATCACAGCTGCTATTCCGGCTGCTTTTCTCATAGCCTGTTTCAGACCGGAAAAGGGTCCGATGCCGTCCTGTATAGCGTCATACAGCATCAGCGCAGCAACGGCTATAAGGAACGAAAGCATTATGTTCTGGTGAGAAAAGTCAATTTTTCTTGAGAATGCCAGATCAAACGGCACCTCACTTATAAGCGCGAACGCACCGAGGCGTCTCATATATTTGATCTTGTCCTTCGTATAGTGATACCCCTCTGCTACACAGAAGGCGAACAGCGGCATGGCGATCCTGCCTGCTGCCCTCATCCATACCGCATCGGGGAAAAACACATCCCCGACATGATCCAGGACCATGCTGATCATGGCGATGATCTTCAGCATCGTCCCGTCAAGTATCTGAAAACGGTAATTCTTCTTCATGAAATACCCTCTCTCATATAAAAACTAATCATAAAGTATGTTCATATCGACGTAAGCATCGATGCCCGGCAGCTTGCCTGTTGCGGAAGCCTGCCAGATACTGTACTGCCCCTCGTAGTTCGTCTGACTGGTGAAGTGCGCAAGCCATATCGGACGCGTGTCCGTATGTTTCCACACGTTCTGCAGATAGAACTTGCTTCCGTAGAGCATGCTGTCATATCCGGCTGCAGTCACCTCTTCCTCGAACACGTCATATAGATGGTTAAGTTCCTGGAAACTTATGCCGTACTGCTGGAAGTGACTGAAGTTCTCCCAGTCGAAAACTATCGGCAGTTCAAGAGATATACCCTCTATCTGCTTCAGCAGCATCCTGGTGGAAGCCCTCACCTGCTCTTCAGTGCTCTCATAACTGAACACATACAGCCCAACAGGGATACCGGCGCTCTTAGCCCTTTCGATATTCTGTTCATAGTATTTGTCAAGGAACAGCTCTCCTTCCTCGGAATAGCCGATCCTCATGATCACGAACTCGCACCCGGCGTTCTTCACTTTGTTGAAATCTATATCTCCCTGCCACCTGGAGATATCTATGCCGAAGTGCCTTCCCTCTCCCGCATGATCAGCCATGAAGTCAGAGAACGGATAGAACGGAGGCTGGGTGTCATCGGTCTCTATCTCCTCTACCACCTCGACAGTGAAATCCCAGTCAGTCCTGTTGCCGGAGACGTCTGTCAGCGACGCATGGACGGTATAGCTGCCCACCTCGTTTGTATCGACATCGCCTCTGGTCTCAAGGACAGGAGCCGGATCCGCGTTGTCGCCGTAACTGAGGAGCCTGGTTATATCAAACTCCTCACCGATCTCATACTGGGCTCCGTTTCCGCTGCGGAATACCATCGGAGCCTCTGTATCCCCGACGATGATCTCATAACGGGCATCGGACCTGTTTCCGGAGGGGTCTGTCGCAGTGACATTCACGGTATAACTGCCGGGGAAAGCAGGATCATAATCAGTCTCAAAAGTGAACTCTCCCTCATCCGCCGTTACGTTCATCAACATATCGGCTTCTGTGTAAGGCGTCCCTATTTCAAGCGCTATCCTGTCTGTGAGCAAAGTGATCTCAGGCGGTGTCGTATCCACGACTTCATAGTGGAGGGAATAGGTCTTGGTGAAGAGCCATCTCTTTACAGAATACTCAAAATCCCTCTCGCCGACCTCATCGGTGTACATCAGGACTCTTTCCGGCGTTACCGTGCCGTTAGTCTTCTCAATGAAATCCAAAGCGGGATATTCCCAGCCCTTCTCCAGCACGACTGCCTCTTCCGGGAACCGGATCACAGGGTTGAGCAGAAATGTCCATATGAGAGCGACTGCAACAAGGAATAACAGGTTGCAGGACAGTATCGTCAGTATCTTTTTCTGTTTTCTTGTCATCTCTGCCTCTCAGACATCATATGGTATGAAGTATCAACATATTATCTACTTCTCTATCGGTTTAAGATGGTTCTTCTCATAAGAACGTATCCCTGCCCTGGTATCGGGCTTGAGGATCAGGTTCTTGAACAGCCAGTTCCCGGGCAGTATGTCCTGACCGTGGAACTTTATATCCTTTGTCCTTCTCTTCGGAGAGATCTCAACATCAGCTCCTACAGCCTCGGGTATATCTGTCGGAATAGGAGCCGCCTCCGGAGCATAGATCTTGCTCATGCCGTTCATCCTGAACCCATGCTTGGCCATCATGCTCCCCATCATTCCGGGCATATATTCGAGGTCTCCCCTGCAGTTCACATACACCACCGGAACACCGAAAGCATCCACGTACATCATGCAGCGCGTGTCATTCTCTTTATGCTCGGTCTCAGGTTTTGCCGGGTCTGCCGGCGCTCCGTGGGGAAACAGTATCAGAGAGAGCTCCTCGTCCCTGACATTGTCATAGAAGTGCTTGCGTCTCGAGTCGAAACATATCCCCACTCCAACATTTCCGAAGGGAGTGCATATCACGCTGTCGAAATTGCCTCGCTTGAACACAGCTGACTCTCCCTCGGACTTTGATACCATACCGCACACTCCGTCCGGTCCGGCGATCATGTACCTATTGTAATAGTCGCCGTATTGCCAGTCCAGATAGCCGGTCCCGATATATGTCTTATAGAAACGCGCCATCCGTATTGCCCATTCCGCTGTGTCGGATCCCATGACATCCGCGTACTTCCACACCTCCTGGCTTGCCATGTAACTGCACATAGCCAGCTCGGGGAGGACGACGAGATCAGGAGAGGGCAGTTGCTTTATCAGCCCCTCTATATAGAGTTTCCTCTCCTCCACGCCTTTTATGCCGTTGTCCAGTTCCAGAGCAAAGATACGCATGATTCATCCTCCTGTCGATCCAGTAGTTTTTGAATTCTATTCTTTGCGCAGTTCGCTGCGGAGAAACACCTCGTCTATGACTACTCTGTTTCCGAACCTGTGCTGTGAATACTCTCTGAATCCGAGCTTGCGCAGCAGCTCCCTGCTCGGGACATTGTCCTCATAGTGTCCGCAGTGGATATAGTCCTCTGTTTCAAGCCTGTAGGAGATCACAGCCTGCAGCGCTTCATACATATATCCCCTTCTCTGGAACTGAGGGAATGTCGCATATGTCATTGTCCTTCCCCTGTGAGGCAGCGAACCGGCTGTCTCAGAAGGCAGCTCAGGCGAAACATCAAGTATGAAACCCACCATCTCACCTGTATCCTTACTTATTATCGAGTAGGAATTGCTCACTCCGCAGAATCTCTGAAAGATCCTCGCGGCAAAGTCGCGGTCCATATCGGCAGGCAGTCCGTAATATACACGCAGCTCCCTGTCTTCTGTACCGTTCACGAATGCTTCTTCATCCTCAGGGTCCATCCATCTAATGATCAGCCTCTCGGTCTCCATCAGTCATGATCTCCTCAGCGTTTTCTTTTTGGCGCAGGCAGTTCATCTGCCATTGAGTTAAAAAGTGTATTCATAAACTCGCGGTCATCGATATCCTCCACCAGAAGCATCGCGCTTCCCCCTTCATACGGAAGTTCCAGAGGCGCATCAGGCATGAGTTCCCGGGCAGACCTGGTCTGTTTCACGAGGAATCTGTCATCGTATATCCCGCCTATTATCTTGCCCTGATAATAGATGATGTATTCACCCATCATCGCCCTGTGCGTTACACCGTGCAGCCCGGACAGCTGGTCAAGCACGAAATCCAGATACTCTTTGCTCGAAGCCATTTCAGTCTCCCTGTATCAGTCAAAAACTGCCGTGCTGCTTCTCAGCTGATCGGCCAGTTTCTCATAGAACTCTCTGTAGAACACCAGGCGAGTCTTCCACATCTTCTTTGAAGCGTTGGATACCATGATCGGCACATCCTCGAGTTCGTTCAGCCTTGCAAGCCTCTTCTCAGTATACTGCAGTTTCTCATCGAAACTCATCCTGAGGAAGCCGTCATTCACAAGTGTCTCATGGATGCGGTAGACATCGAAGCGGTCGATATTGTCCGCTTCACAGACCGCGAGAGCGAAAGGAGTCTTCTCACCCGGAAAATCAGATCTGTAGTCCACATGTATGGCGATCCCGTAGCAGATATCCTGGATCCTGTCCTCGGGGAGCCCCAGTTCCTGCAGGAAAGGTCTGGCTATTTCAGCCGCCAGCCTGCCGTGGTCTTCCCACTGCGGCCATGCGCCTTCCTGGCCGAACACTTCACAGTATGAGACGTCGTGCAGCAGACATGCAAGGACCATCTCTGTCTCGTCAAAGCCTTCTTCCTCGGCTATCTTTCTGCCGATATTGGCAACGCGGTATGTGTGTTCGATGCGGTATGCCTTGTCTTCCGGATGTGAGGAGAAATACTCACCCTCATCGAATTTTCTTTTAACGAATTCCTCTGTCTTCTCTATAAGGTCACGTCTGAGCATCCTCACTCCTCCCGCGGAACTTCGATCCAGTATCTCTCGAGGTGTACTTTCTCATCGGGTTCAAATACCGTCCCGTCGTATACACCGCCGTTATTAAGTATGGTCTTCCTGCTTCCCTCATTGTCATGATCGCACGTCACAAGCACCCGGTCCAGTCCAAGCTTCCTGCACTCAGGCAGGACATCTCTCAGCATCCGGGAAGCATATCCTTTTCTCCTCTCACTGGGAGCAACGGAATACCCGATATGTCCCCCGAACTTCTCCAGATAATCATTGAAATAATGCCGGATCTGGATCATGCCCACGATCTTCCTGTCCTCTTCGCGAACATAAAGATACTGTGTCGCGGTCACCAGTCCCTGAGGCACTCTGTCCGGATCCTTGCAGTCCTCGCAATGCTGTATCCATGCAGCCGGATCCTCGGTCCTTCTAAGACTGCCGGTCCCGTCCATCGAGCCGCCGGCCTCAAGGAACTCCCTCCGGTATTCAGATATCTGCCGGGCATATTCAATTGTCGGTTCTGTAAGGATCATTGTATTTCCTCTATAAGTATAGCGTGTATTATGTGTTTCTGTATCTGTCCAGTATCTTCCAGAACACCGCGCAGATGACTGCTCCGGCAATGCCAAGTATAAAGATCATCATTCCCGCGCCGGAACCCAGGCCTTCGCCGAAGAGTTTCACATAGATGTGACCTGTGTCCAGCGAAGCCATATACGGCTCAAACACATCATCTATCAGCCATCCGCTCAAGAAGTAACCCACCGGTATAGTGAAAAACTGCAGTGAGTTCCTGCACGCATAAACTCTCCCCTGCATCTCAGCAGGTATGGCGCTCCTGATCACCACGTCAAGGTTAGTGCTCATTATGGTCACCGGCACATAACCAAGGACCTGGGCAAGGCACCACATGACCGGCGAATCTGTGAGCGAGAGGAGAAAGTTGTCGGTAGTAAGTGAGAACAGCATAGTCGCCAGAATGACAAGGATCCTGTCTTTGGGAGCAGGCATAACGGCAACTATGAGGCTCCCCGCCAGCATCGCAGCCCCTGCGGTCGCGGTGACATAAGCGAGCACACGTTCCCCTCCGTTGGGCTGGGGGATGATGAAAGCCGGGAGAGCCGCATCGAACATGGATGCAACAAGATTGACTCCGGACAGAAACAGTATCAGCCACAGGACTGCCCTGTTCTCATCGAGACATCTGAATCCCTCGCGAACAGTCTCAAGCAGCGGCTCCGCCTCATTTGTATGGATATATTCGGGTATCTTCACGAACAGCATCAGAGTGATGAAGGCAGCTGCAAAAGTCAGAAGGTCGAGACCTATCACCAGATCCATTCCGCCGAAACCGAAAAGAGAGGTCGCGATAATGGGATGCAGGATGGCGATAAGGGACCTTGAAACGGATCTGAGTCCGCCTGTCCTCTGGTACTCCTCTTTCGGGATGATAAGGGTCATGGCTACTTCGCTGGCAGGCTGCTGAACTGTATTCATCAGGCCGCCTAAAGCGGTGAGCGCATATAGGTGCCACTCCCTCATCATATCGCTCCGGATGAGCAGGAACACTATCACGGAACCGCATGCGGCAAGAAGATCGCATACAAGCATGGTCCTCTTCTTGTCCCATCTGTCAGTCACAGCGCCTGCGAATACGCTCATAAGCACATAGGGCACATATGAGCATATAGTGAGCATTGCAGTCTGCAGGGCTGATCCTGTCCTCTCATACAGCCACAATGTCAGCGCAAATGAAGTAATGGCACTGCCCAGCTGGGACAGTGCCTGCGTGCTCCACAGGAGATAAAAATCTCTTAATTTGTTTGTCTTTCCATTCACTACAGACGGTCATTCCTCCTGTCTGTACTCCAGAAGATCACCAGGCTGGCAGTTGAGTGCTTCGCACAGTTTGGCGAGTGTGGATACCTTTATAGCTTTTGCTTTTCCTGTCTTCAGGATGCTCATATTGGCCAGGGTTATACCGACCTTCTCGGAGAGCTCGGTCACGCTCATCTTGCGTTTGGCCAGCATGACATCGATGTTGAAGATGATCTCACCTTCCATTTTCAGCTCCTCCTCAGATAGTAAGGTCATTTTCTTCCTTCATCTTTGCTGCCTTGAGTATCAGATGGGACAGCGCTGCAAAGAATACAGACGCTGCAACTCCCGCAAAATCGACAGCGAAGGAAAGAAGAAGTACGCCGGGATGGTTCATTCCCAGAAAAGCCATCACCATGTTCGCGATGAAGAAATAAGCAACATCTATTATCGCGAGCCGCGCGATCCTGCGCAGAGCATAAGCATTATCAAAACAGAAGGAGTTGTCCTTCCCGATATTGTCCGCGATCTTCCATGCGTAATAGAGTGCGATATAAATGGGCACAGCGGTAAAAAGTATCACTGCGAACCAGGGTATATACCACGATGAGAACTCAGGATATCTCCTTATGAGGGACTGCCCGTATCCCGGGACGACGCCCAGATAACCTATAAGTCCGCATACCCCCACTCCTGCGATGATCCACTTCAGCCACCGCGCCAGGTTCTTTTGTTCCATGATTCAGCCTCCATAGCCGTAATGTTTTTGTTTTACAGCTATAATTTATCGTATTACGATAAATTTGTCAACATCTTTTTTTCTGTTTGGCTGACTTTTTTCAATGTTTTTTCAGTTTCAGCAGAGCAGAGACGGCAAGGCACAGAAGAAAACACACCGCAAATGATGCGGCAAAAGACAATACAAGGCTGATCGGTGAGAACGTAACCTTATGGCTGTCGCTATCCTCCGGGGACATCCCATAGATGTGGACAGACCTCCATCCGAATCCGTGCTCTATCGTTATCTCCCCTCCGTGGTTCTTTATGGACCACTTGAGGTAATGCCTGTCTGCATATTCACGGTAATTCACTACACATCCCACTGTGCACACTATCAGTGCCAGTACAAGTGATATTATTGCCAGTCTTTTCATCGAATATCATCTCCTATATAGAATCATTACTGTATAGAATGCAAATACTTGTCGAGAAAACCTCTTGTCGGTGAATACAGGTTGCCAGGCAGATCATCAAAAGAGAACCACTGCCAGTCGTCCTCTTTCTCGGGCTCCATCACTCTCGGCTCACCGCTGCCGCACCTGGCTATGAACTGAAGCGTCACGAAGTGTCTGTCCGGCTGTACGTCATCAGAAGCGCTGAACAGTTCAAGATCGGAGATCTCGAGTCCGGTCTCCTCCCTCACTTCACGCACCGCGCCTTCAAACATCGTCTCACCGAATTCCTGTTTGCCTCCGGGAACTGTCCATGTGTCCGGTTCAAATATGCCGCCGGTATCCTTCCGGTGGGCGGATCTGTGCCCGAGGAGCACTTTCCCGTCCCTCAATATCAGTACAGCGAGTCCTACGCGAACTGTATCGCTCATGCCCTTACCTCCTCATCTCCGTCTTTGGGAGCAAAAGCCGAAAACAGGGCCATCGCTATCAGGGAGAAGAAACTGAATATCCTTATCATCGTTCCGCATCCGTACTGCTCAGCTATCCTTCCGAACAGGGATGAGAACAGGAATGTTATAAGTCCGGTGCAGCAGGTCTGCATAACGAGAAGCGCTGTGGAGAGATATCTCTTCTCCACACATCTCCCCTGGTAGACCGCATTGGTAGGCACTGTCAGGGCGAGGGAGATTGCCTGTGTCACAGCGCAGCAGTATATCCACCCCACAGAGGGAGCCAGGGAGATCAGGAACGGTTTCAGGAATGTCCCGAACATCCCGAGCAGCACTGTTCTTCTCATGCCCAGCCTTTCAAGCACCGACGTGTAATTCCTCACAACGAAGAACTCTATCAGAGCGAGGACGAAATAGAATATACCCAGCGAACCTACCGTCCCGCCTACTTCCTCGATACGCAGTCCGATAAACCCGAAC